>Ga0209337_1000079_pt1 | contig 80261 bp, 82 predicted proteins | sample LinPmetageLP53_FD_184044 | JGI IMG/M metagenome (GOLD analysis project Ga0209337, IMG submission 184044) | Marine viral communities from the Pacific Ocean - LP-53 (SPAdes) (version 2) | ecosystem: Environmental > Aquatic > Marine > Oceanic | place: Pacific Ocean | collected 2010-02-08
AAACGCAGCAAAAAAGATACCAACGGCAACGAAAAAGCCGATTACTTCATTAAAGCCTAATGGCGGCAAGGGCGAGCCAGCCGCAAAGAAAACAACGGCGCAATCTAACATGGAACTCATTAACCGCAAGGTGGCATCGGAGAAAGGAAAGAATACTGTATCGGAACGTGCTGCCGCAATGGTGGCGGCAGGTATGAAGGGCCAGAAGCCCTCCAACGACAAAACCACCGAAGCGGCAAAGAAAGCCGCAAAAGGTTCTAAAAAAAAAAGTGAAGTGAAAGAAGAAACGCAAGATTTATCAGCCGTTGATTCAAAAAAACCAACTGATTATCGGCGTTCAGCCGACTCTTTAGAACTCGATTCAGCAAGTGATCTTTTGAAAAGACTCACAATGAATGATTTGCGAATGTTTGGTAAATTAAAAACCGACCCTTTGTTGATGTTGGATAGTCAAGGCTACATTGATTCGGCAGGGGCAGTTGATCCATCGCATGTTTATCAACACGCAGTTGGTCCAAGAAGCATGTTTGATGATAAAGGATTTTTTGTTCCTCCAAAGGAAAGGGGGGCAATAGGTCTTGACACGGATAAAATTATGAGTATGTCATCTGGTGGCGGGGGTTTGAGCGCACGTTCAAAAAGTGATAGGATAGACGAGATGGATCGGTTCTTGAGGATCCCAGGAGAACATAACAAAAGAGTTTCAAGTTGGGTCACACCGAAACCATATCCTTCAATGCCTCGAATTATCGCAGGGAGTCCTGAGCCACTTAGGAGGTATGAAGGTCTTCCAAAAGGAACAACAAACAATCCAGAAGGATATTTTAGAGAAGATGGCTCAAGAATCATGTCCTCTTCCCCAGAAGGACAAAGAATAATCAATGCAAAGAGCAAAAATCCTTTTCCTTCAATTAAAGGTCCAAATATGCTTTCGCCACGATATAATCCAAACTCAGGCTTTTTAGATTTTCCATTTGAAAGGGGCGTAAATCTCGGTGCAAAATCACATGAACTTCCTGGCTATTTGTTAGGAGAACGTTCAATTAGACCACTGGATGGTCAAACCATTACTCCTTTTGTTGGGCTGGATGACACTTCTTCAATGAAGGAGATTCTTTCCATGACTCCAAAAGAGTTCAAAGCAAGAGTCAAAGGCGCATCCCCTCAACAGAATATGTTGCGTATTGGTGAGGCCGCTTTTTCAGCCCCTAATATAAACCGATTCGCAAATATGTTCCAATCAAACAGTATAGACCCAAACCAAGAAATTACGTTTCATGGTGGAGAACATACGCCCCTTAGTTTGTCAGGCTTGGCTCACATGAATACTGAGGATAATGATAATCTGTTTCAAACATTGATTGCGCCGAGGCTACAATCCAATGATGATGGAAACCCTGTGTGGACCAGCATGAATGATTTATTTGAGTAGGTGATCGCAAATGTCCGAAGCCCTCAAACAATTAACTGCTAATGTTGATTTTGAAATGGGTCGCCGTGATTTCAAGTATTTTTTTGAAGAGGTATGTGGGAAGTATGAAGCAAAGAATCCCTGGATTTTAACAAAGTTTCACCAAGAATGGTTTGAGTTATCCGAAGGGAATAGTAAGACCTGCATTATTGCCAGTCGTGATCATGGAAAATCTGTATTTTATCGGGTTTATCTCCTTTGGAAAATGGCTTACAATCCTGGCACAGAAGTTCTTTTCTTCTCTCACAGCCAACACCAATCTATCGAACACATGGGTAAAATGAATGAGTTGATTGAATCAATCCCTGCATTACAACATCTCAAGCCAAAAAGAGGATGGGCGAAACAGAAGTTCAAGTTCACCAACAAATCATCCATATCGGCTATGTCTGTCGGGAAAGCAGTTCGTGGGGCGCACCCTCAAATCGTAGTGCTTGACGATATTTTGTCAAGTGAGGCGCAAACCCAACTCAAGCACATATCCTCATGGTTTTACACAGCATTATTGCCAGTTCTTCACCACACAGCCCAGTTATGTATTGTTGGAACTCCGTTTTCATATACCGATCTTTACGCTGAATTGAAGAAATTAAAATCATACGCTGTTCGAGAATATCCCGCTATCAATGAGCAAACAGGAGAATGTTTGTTCCCTGAGCGTTGGGATATGGAGGCATTGAACTCAAGACGCAATGATATGACTTCTATTGCATTCACAAGAGAATACCTGTGCAAACCAATTGCGAGCGAAGCAAGTCTATTCCCAGAAGAGGTGCTAAACAAAGTCAAAGACGAAGAGTTAGCGTTGTCTTACTATCCGCATGATGGCGAAGCCTACAACTATTACATCGGATGGGATCCTGCAATCTCAGCAGATCGGAGAGCCGACTACACGTGCATGATGGTTATTGCCGTTGATGAAAACAAAAACAAACACATCATTCATACTCATCACGAAAAGGGAATGGACTTTTCATCTCAAATTGACAAAATCATTGAATTGAATGCTCGCTTCAATCCAGTTATCATCGAACTTGAAACAAACAACTTCGCAATTGCATTCAATCAAGTGCTAAACGAAATCAGCGATCTTCCAATAAAACCATTCAATATGAGCCGTATGAAGAAAGAGGCTTTAATTCATACCCTCCAACTGCAATTTGAACAGGGCAAGTTGAATATACCCTACAAAGACGAAGGAGGGACACGGAGATTGATGAACACTTTATTGACTGAACTCTCCACGTTCACTATGTTGGATAACGGGAGGATGGAGAGTTTGGGCGGTCACGACGACATGGTTATTGCTCTCGCATTAGGCGTTCAAGCAACAAAAGAATATCGAGATAGCATCGTCATTTTAGATGCTGAATTATGGCAAGGAAGGTTGGGATGGGCAAATGTTTGAAGGAAGAATAGAGGGTGTTTTTGACGTTCAATCACCCGCCGATGCAATCATCAAAGTTCTCGACACCAAATTGGTTGAGATGGAATTAAAAAACAACGTTCAAGAAAAGAAATTACTTGAGCAAAAAAAGAAAGAGGCGGCAAATCAAAAGGATGCAGCAGCCGCAGGTAGCCCACGTGATGAAGCGTCTATTGATGGTCTTGAATCATCAAATACTGGTGGCGGTGATAAACAACCTGGAACATCTGTTCAAACGGCTACATCTCCCTTGCCCGTATCAAAGACATGGTTTGTTGATAATTTCGGAATGCAGGGAACTGAGATTGTTGATTTGTTAATCAAATCTGGGAAAACGCAAATCGTTGGAATTATTCAGCCGTTGATTGTTGAAGAACGAAAATCGTTGCTAAAATCCTTTCCTTCTGTATCAGCCGATCTTGTTGATAAAATACCGTTCACTGATTTTGATTGGAAAATGTTGCATAAAAATACATCATCATTAGAAATCCCGTTTAGAAGATTTGTAAAAAGTTGGAATGATGGGAATGATGATGCTTATGATATTTGGTCGAATCGAATTACCAAAGAGCAACATTTGAGTCTCCCTGAAAGAAAGACGCTACAAAAAACACATGAGGTTCTTGACAAACATGGGAACATGAATACACAATCGCTACAAACCTATGGGGTTGATGGAAGCACGACTAAAATTGCTATGCTTATCAAATCACATGGATTCCTTTACGACATAGAGGCATTTGGTTCAGGTTCAAAGAATAATGCAAGGTCTTTGTTTTATGGCTTAAAGAAAAATGACATCATAGTGAAGGATGCAGGGGCTTTAATCGGCAATTTGTATGAAATGGGGGGGCATTATGAAATTAGTCCACGTGGAACTCCAAGAATTATTTTACCATTCAATTCAAGAGTATGCAAAGAATATGCTCATGCACTTAATTCTCAATTAGAGGTGCGAGGAATTATAGCCGAGGGCAAAGGGTTGGTCATTGAGGGGGAATCCTCAGTCGCCAAGTCTCTTGATTTGGCGTTGCCCCATTTGAATGAGAAGAAAGGTGAGATCGTGGTTTTGAAGAAAGCACTTGAGGATGACGAGGATGCGTTAAGATGTTTGGCATATTCTCAAGCAAATACCCAAAAGCAGGTAAAGTTGTTGAAGTCATGGAATCTCTCACTTGAAGCATTTGATGAGTTAATTAGTGGTGTTGTAAATGGCTGATAAAGAGAGAATGGAACGTTTGTTCTCAGCCATTGGAATTGACATGGAAAGGCATACAACGCCTAAGCCAACAATGCCTTTGTTTCAATCTGGCATTCAAGAACCTCCGCTTTTACAAGGAATCACCATCCCTGCACTTTACGCTGCAACCTTTGAATGTGTAGTGCTGCGATCAATTTTGAATCATTTGTCTGTTGAAGCGTTTAGAAAGGGCTATGGATGGAAGCCAAAGTTTGTAGTAAAATGTAGGGAATGTGAAGAGAAATACCACCAAGAAGTCGAATCATGCAAAAAATGTGGCGGTGATGTTCGTAAAGCGGATAAATCCGAACTCGAATATGCTGAAACATTGCTGGAAAGCAAGAACAGCATGATGCAATCATTTATTGAAATTATGAAAGAAGTTGAAATGGACTTAAACATCGTTGATGATGCTTATTTGGTTTTAACCAAAGAATACTTTGTTGATCCTGATACAAAGAAAGTTATGTTTTTTAGGGTCAAAGAGATTACACGTGCCGACCCTATTTTCATGCGTATGCTTGCCGACAAGAGAGGTATGCGTGGCGGGAGTCAATATACCAGCCTTGTTGATCGAACATTCCGAACCAGCGACCCAAAAGACAAATGCCCTGTGACTGGAATGCCAGTAGTTCCAATTCACTACATGAACCTCGCAGGTGTTGGTAAAGGTCAAGTATATACTGAGGGTGAAGTCATTCACCTTAGCAAATGGTCGCCTGGTAAATTGTATGGCCGTAGTCCTATCGCAACAATGTGGCGACAGGTCAATACTCTCATTGCGATGGATAATTACGTTTATTCAGCATATCAAAAGAAGCGTATGCCGAGAGGGGTTATGGTCATCAAATCATCCAACATGGAAACGGTTGAGCGAACTGCCCGAAACATTCAGGAACACCTTGAGCGTGATCCTTCTTACATCCCAACAATTGGTGTTGAAACCGAATCTGGGCGAGGTGGCCTTGAATATGTGCGTATGATGGACACCCTCGAAGAACTACAATACATTCCAATTAAAGACGATATTCGCCAGCGCATTGCAGCATTCTTTGGTGTTTCAAATGTGTTTATGAATGATGTATCAGGTGGTGGACTCAATAACGAAGGAATGCAAATTGTAGTGAGCAATAGAGCCGTTGCCTTTGCTCAATCAATTTACAATCGAGTTTTATTTCCTCAAATCATCGAAGCATTTGAAATTAAAGAATGGGAATTGGTCTTGAATCCGCATGAGGAAGAGGATGAGATTATGCAACTGCGAAGAGATGAAATGGCAATTCGCAACATGATGCAAATGAAGCAAGCAGGGTATGAAGCAAACCTGCGTGATGGAATAGATGACAAGATACTCCACTTCGATTTCAAGCAACCCGACCCTCAAGCGGTTGCTGCGGCTGAGGCTCAACAGGCTCAACAACAAGGTGGAGGCGGAGGTCAGCCAGTCCAAAAGGGAGATGATACCTTCTCCGATCCAAACGCACTTTTCAAGCGAACTAATTTTGATGCAAGCAGGGGGTCTGTTCCTTTTGCTGATTCATTGGCTACAACTGCTGGAACTGATTTGCCGCCTTTGAGGAATCAAAGCGAAAACACACGTCAAAGCGGAGGTCAAAGTCCAGGTATGATTCGCAGGGTTGAGGGTGCGCCAACTGGCGCATCGGTAAAAACGGATAAAAGAGAACATAAGTCTCCACAGGAAAAAGCCATTGACCACCAAATCAAAGAAACAGAAAAACGACACGGTTTGGGCGGTTCAAGGGGCAACAGTCAATAAGTGGGAGATAGTGCCAAAGGGTGAGCGAAGATGTTTGATATTATTGAAAAGATGGACCCAATGGCTCGAAAGGCATTAGCAGCAGTTGAAGGAATACAAAAGGCAATTGCCTCAAATGACCCAAACGCAATCTCCGCAGGGATTATGGCTGCTGAAAACGCACTATCAATGTTAAAGGGCGATTTGGCACTACATGACCAAGTTCAAAAGTCCATTTCAAAGAATCAACCTGCTGATTTATTTATGGGAGTTATCCCTCAATTCGACAACTTAGCATCCGATTATAACGGGACTGAAAATGCGGTGGCTCAGGGAGTAAGTCGTCATGGTCGTGCCACTGGTTTCTTTACACCTCATCGGGTGGTTTGAACAATGTGGAAAATAGACGGGTGGGTAGATCGTCGCCAAACAGCGCACATCTATGATCTTTACAAGAACTCTCCTGTGACTTCTGTTTCAACCGCACCTGCGGCTTTGCTCATTAACGCAATTGATGACGGAATCCAAATGCTTGCATCACAATGCAATGAAATGAACCAACTCATGTCTCAAGCACGTGCAACAAATGTTGAGTCCGAACCAACTTTGGCACTTCAAAAGAACATGGAAGCACTTCGTCAAAAAGTCCTATCTCTCTCTCAAGACATTTCAATGATTAGAACCGCACATGATTCAATCGCAAATATGCAACCGCTTGGACCAATTCAACCAGGAATGGAAGGTATGCCACAAGGTATGCCACCACAAGGTATGCCGCCACAAGGTATGCCACCACAAGGTATGCCACCACAGGGCGGCATGGGGGTGGGAATGTGAGCGATGAACAAGAGCAAATTGACATTCTAAAAGAATTGATTGGCGAAGTTCGAGTTCTCAATCAAAGAGTCCAAGCACTTGAGGCTGAGAACACTTCTTTAGCAAAAGCAATTGGCGATCCCGAAGTGATGATGAAAAAGCATGGTTGGAAAAAGTTCACCACGCCCCATGCTGATGAAACTTTCGATCCATTGAATCGTCAAATACCAAACGACAATACTCCGTTTTCAGGAAGCGGTGACTTATTCCTTAAATCAAGAGATGAAAGACTCAAGGATTGGGAAGCAGCAGAACAACAGGTGAGAGCATGAGTATTCAATGGTTTAATCCAATGACCGACACCCCAGAAGGGCTTCTTTTAGGCGACGTGCAAGAATTGTTGAAAGCAGTTCGCAATAAGAAAAAAGCCGACTTGGATAAAGACGGTAAATTGTCAGGTTATGAAAAGAAAAGAGCAAAAGCCATCGAAAGAAACATGAACCCAAAGATGGGGCAATACAAATCAGATCGTGGTCAAAGAACGCCTCCAAATATGCCAACTCCAAAAGGCAACAAAATCAAGATTGACAAAACAACCGAGATTCTTCAAGAAATGGGTATTTTCGTAAAAAACACCACTTGTAGCGTGTGCATGAGCGACGATGACAAAATGAATTGCTCGGATTGCATGAGCGACATGAAAAAGTCAAGTATGGATTCAAAAAACGCATACTGTCAAAAGAACTTCCAATGCAATTATTCTCAATGCACACCTAAGCAAAAAGCAAAATGCGACAGGGAATGCGGAAAAGAATTGTCGAAAGCCGACATGAGCGAGAAGAATAAATACTGTCAAAAGCACTTTAATTGCAGTTATTCCGAATGTTCATCCAAACAAAAAGCGCAATGCGATAGGGAATGCGGAAAAGAACTCAAAAAATATAGTCAAGAATCAAGTGTTGAGAACTTATTCCCCAAGTTCCAAAACGTTGATGGCGGAATGCCAGTTGATGCACACGGATTCACAACCAATGGCACATACCCTGCAACTAACGACGGACCTAAAAAATCCATTATCAGTGAAACCGCTAAAATCCCTGCATACGCTCAAAACGGCTACACAGTAAAGAGTAGTAGCCTTCACATGCACTACAATGATGCTGGCGGAACTCGAAAGAATCCTCCAAACATTGACACTATCGAACAACGCCTTGCATCATTAACAAAACACGCAGGGCGAAACAATCTTGGAATGATCGGAGAGATTGAAGGATTGTTGAAGCAGGTCAAAGACCTAATCGAAACCCCTTCAAATTGAGGGGGGTTTAGATGACAACGGATTTAGACAGATTGCGAACTGATGCAATTATATCCATTCACAAAGCAAGTCCTTTTGATTTTAAGCATTATGCGGGTCAAATACCAGAAGGTGAAGAAACACCACTTGACACAGCAACCATGCTTGGAGGCATGAGTCCTGAGTTGCCCGAGTTTAGAATGACAAATCTATCAGCACCAATGGCCGTATCTCAAATGAAGATACCAAGTCATGCTGATTTTATTGCAGGTCATACAAAAGTTTCAAACAGTCCATTAACAGATTGGCCGATTGCATCTCCTGAAAATCAATTTGGGGAACATCAACCCTTTGGCATGAAATCGAATAGTTGCCCTTTGCTACATGGCGCAGCATGGGGCGACCCTGCGTATGCTGAACATTTGGCTCACGCTATGCCAAACCTAAAAGAAATCGCCCAACGTGAAAAACGAATCAATTTTGACCCAGACCGATACGGGCAACCAAAAGAAACACTTCATGACTTAATGATACGTGATCGAAATCGCTACAACACTTATTCCGATGAAGAATACCGTGATGGCAAAGTGAATGAATGGCAAAAACGTTTGGGATTATTGCCTTATTTGTTCGGTCTTGAATACAATAGCGAGGATCAACGTGAACATTTTATTCGACTTATGAAAAAAATGGGAACAAAGAAAGATTTGAACTCCCCTGATTCAAGAGTCTTGCGAAATAAAATGCAAGAAAAAGCAGGTATCTCTTGGGGTCGAGCATTGCGTTCATTTCGAGCAAGGTTCATTCCCCTCCTTCAATGGTGGAGAAGGGCAAGTGATCGACATGGGCCAGTCACCCCTGCTCAAATGCCAATGCCTATGATGATGCCAAATGTTGATTTGATGAAAAGTGACCCCTCCAATGCTGATTTACACTTCGTCAGTCCTTATGTCGAAATGCCGCAGGGAGTTGAAGAATCATTTACGCATCATTGGTGGGACATATTTCAGCCCTGGGGCGGGGTTGGCCGAGATTACAACTCACTACACGATATATTGAAACAATCATATCCCGAAGTATTTGACAATGGTTGGTTAGATGATGTTTTGATGAACACTTCAAACAATATGCTTGACACCTATGACTCCGATGGAGGGAGTCATTTTCCTAATGTCACCAACCATCCAGATGCTAAAGGACATCCCGACCACGCATCTCTTAAATCCAATTTTAACGATGCTGAGTTCTTTGAAAAAAGAAGGGCGAATTGGAGTCATGCTTCAAACCTTCACTTTTTGCATCCAAGTGAAGTTCAAGGTCAAGGAGGCCGAATGCTTATTCCATCCGACCAAATGATGATGAGTCGTTTAGGTCGTTCATTATCTGGTCAAGCCGACATGGGTTCTCCAAGAATTGGTATGTTCCGTGAAGAACACCCATCATCGAACCCCACATATTGGGATAATCACAATGCTCTATTCGCAGCAAATGACATGCACATGGGTAAAGTGATGAACAATATGGCTCAAAAAGTGATGAAACAACTTGGTTCAGGAATACTCAATCCAGCCGATCCAAAGAATATGGAACAAGCGACTCTTGCACGTGGCAACTTACAACAACTCGCAAGTGCGGCTGATTTTGCCATGAAGAAAGTCAATATGGGGGATGAATACAGGGCATTAGCCCCTTCAATGAATGGAACCGATATGGCAATGCAATTGAAATCAATTGGCCCAGTTCATCCATCATCTTTCGCAACCACCCCTCCGATTTACAATACAGGAAACACGCATCTTTGGGGTCATGAAATGCCAGCAACGCTCACATGGAAACATGATCCTCAAAGCGGAGGAATCAGTTTTGGCATGGCCGAGGAACCTTTCAACATCATGCAAAGAACCGTTCATGAAAATAAAATAAAAGCAGTTTTACCTTCATTATTGGAATCAAGCATTATGCCAAAGCAAAGAGACATTCATGCTTTATCAGCATTAGATTCCAGGGGGCTATCTCCTATCGCCACAGGGAGTATTCTCAAAGCCGAGGACTATGAGCCAACAGGCGTGTTCACAACCAAGATTATTCCAGCATATACAATTCACAAATTAGAAGACATGGATAAGTTGAAGGGATTTTCGGGCGATTGGATTGTTCAAAAGATGCCGCAGGGAAAGCGAATGTTTGTTGAAAAGAAAGGCAACCATTTGAAAACAGATAAATTGCCAAGTAAAATTAAAAAGCAACTTCGTGAGATAAAAGGCGATTTCATATTTGATGGATATTTGGATGGAAAAACGCTCAAAGTTGTTGATTTGTTGGTTCATAAAGGCTCGGATTTGCACCTCGAACCTCTTGATGATCGAATCAATGCACTACGAACTCTTTACGACTCAACAGAAAATGTTCACTTCCCAATGCCAACAAATTGTGTATCAACCGATCATGAAGGTTTGGATAAAGCAATAAGCAATTTTGATGAAAACGAATTATTGATTAGAGATTCCAAATCAACATTTATGAAAGAAAAAGAAGTTCACCCTAAGTGGATTCGTTATGCTAAGGAATCAATTGCTAAGGCATTCTATCCGCCAATGCCTGAACTCATTGTATATCCAAATCAAATCAAATTGGTTTATCCGTCAATTTATGACCCTGTGATTGTTAAGGGTGACTTCGATGGAAAAGGATTCAACATCTCATCATTTGAAGGGTATGATGCTATATTCGACAAAGCAAGAAAAGATATTCCATTATGGGGTCCAGTTGCTATTGATTTGCTCAAAGAGGGTGCTGCGGCAGGTGGTGGCGGTGGTGCATCGTCGGCAGGTGGCGCATCTGGGGCATTTACTTCAAGTGATGCTGGTTCTTATCAACCGCTTCATTCAACACCTAAAAGAAAGAAGCCACGTAAGTTGAAAATAACAAAACAAACCTTGCTACGTGCGCCATCAATTATTGGTGAAAACGAAGAAGGCGACAATGTAGCCGCTATTATGCAGTTCACACGTAAAGCAATCACTAAAGACGATACCGCTAAAACAACAGAATATCTTTTGAAAAATGTCAAGGGATTGAATAAGAAAATGCTTGAGATGTATTGCGGTGAATATGGTATCGAAAAAACAGAAGATAGCAAAAAGTGGACTGTGAATCAAGCAATTGATGATGATGTCATCGAAAATATGTTTCCTCGAATGAATCGGGTTTCACCAGATGGTGGCGCATGGTCTGGCCTTCAAGCGGATATTACCGCACCAAGAGGCCCAACAGAACTTATTGAGGATAGTGGGACTACATTTTACGATCCCAAAGAATCCGAAGAGGTTGAAGAGATTCCAATGAAACATTTGCAGGTCAAAGATAACGCAACTGGGGATCAAGCCGTTGTTGATATTGAAAATGGCAAGGCAACATTAAGAATGCCTCTAAAAACGCAACAGGGGATGGCTGATGAGCAAGAATCCGAACCTGATGATAGGTCGGAAGCCGAAGAGATTTGAACATATCCCTTCATATAGGATTACACGAAGTCGTATAGTTTAATGGCGACCAGTCTTGAACTCCACACCGCATCTTGGAATGCGGAAGGTTCGGACTTTTTATTGAAGTCGTCTGGTAGTCAAGGCGAACTTTATGTTGCTGGCTACGCATCTGTTGATATGGTGGATAAGCAGGGAGATAGAATCCCAACTGCTGCTCTAAAGAAAGCATTCGGTCAATTCATGGATAACAAAGCATTCCGCAACGTTCAGTTGGCACATTCTGGTATTCAAGTCGGTGAAGTTGTTGGCAACCACACAGACTCCGATGGCCGAGTATGGAAATCAGAAGTGGATGATCACGGACTATTCGTAGTATGTAAGATTCGCAATGATATTCAAAAAGCACGTGAAGTGCAAAAACAGATTCGCAACGGAGATTTGCGAGCATTCTCGATTGGGGGTCAAGCCCTATTCCGTGTGAGTAAAACCACACCAGAACTTGGCAACCATCGAGAGATTACCGATCTTGAACTGCATGAAATTACGCTGTGCAAGAAAGGAATAAACCCAGAATCAACCTACACGATACTAAAAATGGAAGATGATAACATGAGCAATACGGAAACCCTAAATGAAATTAAGGCTGGACTGAACACAGTCCTCAAAGAACTGAGCGAAAAAGCCGATGACAAGGAAATGAAAGAAGAAAAGTTGTATAACGAAGATAAAACGGATGCCAAAAAATCCTTTGAGGAAGAAGCGGCACTCGAATACATCACAACTCTTGAAAAGTTTGCTCAAGAATCTGGCGTTGATTTGAATGCGGTTCGTGATCACTTTGGTTTGGAGAAGGCTTACCTCCCAGAACAAGGTCGTGGCGGTTATTCTCACCGAGGACAAGGAGATGAAGTCGGATCTGGCGAAGGTGCAACCGAGCCATCTTATCCATCTCTCCCATCCCCAAGTGGCAATCAAAACGTCATCAAAGCCCCAAGTGTTCGCCCAATGGCAATGAACGCACCAAGCGGCAATGAAAACGTTATCAAGTCCTTGACTCCTGAAACATTGGAAAAAGGCTATCGAACTTACGCTGCACTTCGAGATGAAGAAGCAGTAAAGGGTCTTGTTGAGAAAGAATGGCAAGAGCGATACAATGTTGAAACAACTCAGGCAATCGAGATGCGAAAAGCAAACGATGTTGGCGTTCAGTTGAACTCTCTCCGTGAAGAGATCGCAATGCTCAAGTCGGAAAATGATACGTTGTCAAAGAGCGACTTGACACCTACAACCCCATCAACTTCAATCCGTGTTCCAACTCATGCTGAGTTTGGCGCAATGGGAAGCGACCTCGACGGCTGGCGAGCAGCAGAAATGCTCGCTCAACGTGCTTTGCGGGGCGAGTGAAAACCAAAAAATAAATGGAGATGAATAAGATGACACAAGGATATATCCGAACAATCGAAGACATGGAACGCCTTTACTACGGTGCGGGTGCTGGAACAAACGCATGGGCATACAGTGGAACAGACTTACTCAAGGCTGATAACCCATTGATGTCCTCAACATCAGGAACTTACCAAGCGATCTTTGGTCGTAAAGTTTGGTCACAGTTGAACCAAGAGTTCAACGCCTTCTCAATTCTTCCTAAGAAACCCTGGGAAAAGAGTGGATGGCGTGTCGTGACTGGCAAGCCAACTGATGCTGTCGGTGTCCCTGAAAACGGTGCGCTTCCAGATTCGACCAAGCCAACCTTTGAAGAAGTCAGCACAAAGCCAAAGACTGTGGCTTCTAAGTTTGACCTCAGCGAAACCGCCATGTTCCTTGCAGACAAGGATGATGGACTGGGCGATGCAAGGGCTGTTATCAAGATGGAAATGTCGAAATCTCACGCTGAGAGCATTAACAAAATGCTTCTTCGAGATGTTGATACCGTTGCTTCAAACAACTTTGAATCACTTGATCGTGCAACTTCTTCCTCTTTCACTGAACCAGCAAGTTTCGGTGACATCTCGGCTTTGACAGACCACAACATGTATTCCATTACCCGCAACTCAACTGGCGCAAACAGTTGGTTTGATGCAAACGTGGATGCTGGAACTGCTGGTGCTGAACGCCCTCTCACCCTGAATGTCCTTGACGGAATGTTCCGCAAGGTCTGGGAACGTGGAGGTCAGCCAAAGGTCATGCTCACTGGATATGATACCATTGAGAAGATTCAACAACTGCTTCAACCTCAGCAGCGTTTCACTGAAATGAAGCGTGTCACGCCATCCGTGAACGGTGTTCAAGGAATCCCTGGTATGGAAGGCGGATTTGTTGTCGCAACCTACAATGGTGTGCCAATCATCCCTGCAAAGGATGTTCACGCACCAGCAGGTGGACTATCTCGAATCTATATGCTTGATACAGATTACATGTATTTTTGCACAGCAAAACCAACTCTTTACCACGAAAGCGGAATTGAGACTGGCGATCCATTCGGTATCAACCGTCTTGGTCAAGTCGGACTCTTCCACACAATGGGTGAACTTTGGCAACTCTTCTATGGCGCACACGGCAAGATTCGTGACCTATCCGCCTGATACTCAAAACAAAAAAATATGGAGATGAATTAAGATGGCAAATGCAAACCTAACTGGAAATGGAACTGTTGTCCTTAACGCCGCACTATGGGCTGGCGTTGGTGGACTTACAAAAGTGAACAACGCTGGCACATTGATTGATGCTGGCGATACTGATTGGCTACAAAGCCCAATTGGATCGAATGCAGCAAATGGCACTGTTCACCTGGGCGTAGTTGATGTGGTCGTCGCTGATGGTGACGCTGCTTTCGCTTATGACCTTGCTTTGGCTACAAACGCTGTGTCTGGAACAACCCTTGTTGGGCTTCTTTCAGCACACAACATCACAACCGCAGGTGGAAACGCTTTCACGGTTGCTGGAAACGTTTCAACCACAACACTGATCAAATTGACCCCCGCAGCAGCAGGTCAAGATGGCGACACTGTTCGATTGACTTTCTTATACCGTTGAGGTGAACCTTGATGGTTAAGGTCCAATATGTGGGCGGCAGTTCTTACACTGAGTTCGCTCTTGATGGCGTGAGAACTGGTTTTTCACGTGGCATGATTCGAGATTTACCAGATTCATTTGTTGATACAATGATCCGACCTGGTATTGAACACGGCACAACTATGTGGAAAATCATTGAAGATTCAAAACCTGATGAAAAAACAGAAGCAATGAAGGCTACAATTGAGCCGACTGTTGAAGAGATCGTTGAAGAACTGGTTGAAGAAACAGAAAGCGAAGAAGCAGTTGAAGAGGTTAATTACTCATCCTTGACGAGAGCAAAATTGATGTCTCTATGCAAAGAACGTGGAATTGCTGTTAAGAACACTTCAAAGAAAGCAGAACTCATTGAACTTTTGTCGGCATGATAAGGTGATTTATCATGACGGGCAACAGGCAAACAATGACTGATGGAGAGAATTACCTCAGCCGTTGCCGTGTTAATCGTTATGTTGTTGAAATCTCAGGTGAGAATCCCGCAGTTCAAGTCCGAATAAACGGAAAGGTTTCAAAGGTCATTGTTGATGCAACAGGGGCGACAACACTTGGCTCAACTTCCAATGTAGGAGAACTCCAATTTTTAATGGATGTTGAAACAGATGGGGGATCCGAACACCCTTACTTTGATAAAATATCAAAATTGAACTTTACTGGTTCTGGCGGAGATATGGTTTCAATGCACGAAGTCACGCAAGGATCGAATCAAGGAACTGCTAATTCAAAGAACTCACTTCACTTTTCAGTTTCAACCACCTCCGCTTCCGAATCGGGGGCTGGCGCAATTAACGAACCCGCAGCATGGAACGGCCTTGTTTGCGGAAATGTTAGGATTGTTATTGGTTGCACAGCACCAGCCGCAGTAGCCCCACCATCCGTTGTCCGAGTCATTATCCTTACTGAATAAGCATCTATTATGAAAAGGGATATAAACAAAAACGAACTGAGGAATAAATATGGCATTGACGGTCACACAAGAAGGAAGAGATAACGTAAGCGGTTCACGAAAAACCGTTGTATTGAAAGTAGTGCCTGATGCTTCATGGCTTGCTGCTGGCGAAGCACTTGTTCTCACTGATTATGTCAAAACAATTGAATCAATCTCCCTTGATGGTGGCGCAACAGGATATGTCTGGCAATATGATCGGGCAAACAACAAGTTGCTCGCTTTTGAAGCGGGATCTGATGGTGCGGCTTTGGATGCCGTCGCTGATGCAACCAACCTTTCAACTCACACCGTCTATATCACCGTGACTGGCCGACGTGCATGAGGGGGAATACCCCATGCCAAGACTCGAATTAGGCGACATAGACCTTGACACTTCGCTTGAGATTAAAAAGCGAAGGAATACTCGAATGTTTGAGTTAGCAACGAATCAAGGTTCGATTGCCGAGGATCAATCTCCTTTCAGCAAAGAAAACATGGCGAGAGCAGCGAACACCTTTGTTAAGGTGACACAGCAACAAGCCAAAGACATTCAAAACATCGGCTCAGGAACACGTTGTTTGTCCTGTGGTATGCTTCACTTCTGTTGGACTCCCGAATGCGCCGTATGTGGAGATCAAATGCACTACAACTTAGGAGGACACCACCAATGAGCAAAAAAGACTCCAACCCATTCAACCCAACAAAGAAAAACCCTGATTCTCAGCCGTATAATGAACCAGTTAATCCAAAGAAAAGACAGCCTTTTGCACCAAAGCGGGATGTCGCTGCGGATAAGAAAAATATGGAGAACAACATGATGAATGATCCAAAGAACTTTGGTAAATCAAAGGATGTTGTTTTTGACACTTCATGGGATTTGATGAAGTTTGGCGATTGCCCAGTTTGTCTTGGCGATCATATGGCTTGCCCTACACCTGATGTTCCAATGTCAGCATGTGGGACTCGAAGAAACGCAATTAAACACATGATGCGAGGCAAAGGTGGAAGACCCCCAATGATCCTCCGCCAGTAAGGAGGGATAGACGCTGCCAGAAATCTTCAATCCAGGTCATCGGCCAAGTTCGCCTTTGTTCCCAGAAGAACTGGTATATTGTAGCGTTGATGACGTTGCCAATTTTCTTCAACTGCCCCTCCCCGATCCAGTGGCACTATCTGGCGATAGCATCGTTGCTGGTGATAATTTGAAATTGCCAATAACTGGTGCAAATTACAGGCGTTGGAAAATTGAGAAGGACACCTCAATTACTGTTTATGATGATGCAAATGCGCTTGGCGATACCTACACTGTATTGACCGTTGAAAGCGGCAGTAGTGGCAACGTCAATGTCATTGTTGAGCAAATAGCCAGCGAAACATATTCCACCGCCAATGGCGCACAAATACAAATCAATTCGGCATTAACCAATAGCAAAGAACGTGGATTGACGAAATCACAGGTTGAATCACTTATCCGTGAAAAGCAAGATTACATTGATACCGTGTGCCGTATGACATGGAGGCCGCATATTGCTTCTGATCAGTATTACAATTTCACCACCTTCAAACCGTATAGAAGACGGTATTATACTGATTATGTGGGTGCTGTTTATCTTCGACATAGGGCAGTTCAAAGAATCCTTCGTTTGAGCGTTTGGCAAGGCGACAAATACCGAGAGTTGGGTTCGTCAATTGCTAAGTTTGAAGTTAAGCATAATTCAATCACCGCTACGGATAAGTTGTTCCTATGCCCTGGTGTGCCTCATACGGCTACGCTGGAACGTGGAAAGACTTTGACTACGTGGGATGGGGATTTTGGGCATAAAACAACCGCACAGAACATTGCGAATCTCATTAACAAAGATACGGCAACTTCACGTGGAGATATTGCGATTGGGACTTTGACTGAGAATAGCAAACAACTCAATGTGGATAATGAGTATTTGGCAACGGCCAATAGTGATGAAGGAGATGGATTTGTCACTATCTCATCTATGCGTTCAACAGAAGAAGGTGAGGATTCAACCATTGCTACAACCAATCGAGAGGCTTTTGAGTTCTCATTGGTGCATGACCCTGAAAGCGCAATCACTAATGTTGATGGATCGAACTTTACCGTTGCTAATGGAAGCACCTTTAGCGAAAGAATAGGGTTGGTTTTTTACACCAAATCGGAAACAACTTATGTTGCTCGATGTAGCCGTTTGGCGAATGTATTCACTGTTCAAGCCGAGTTGGTGGCAGGTTTTACATCAAATCTGGCAACTGATATTGTAGTGAAGCAATTGCGATTCAAAACCGACATCATAGATGAAGCCCGTCAAAAGGATTGGTGGGCTATGGAGGATAACGGGGCAATCATGTTCAACAATCAATATCCGTTCTATGAAAACCATTCAATCAAAGTATCATACATATTTGGAGAGCGATATTTGGATAAGGTCATTAAAGAGGCTTGCATCAAAATGGTTTGCATGGATATATACCTCACTGATGATTATACAGTTCTTTTCCCAGAAGGAACAAGCAACATAGACTTGAATACAAAAGTGCAAAAGTTGGATGAAGAAGTCAAGCGAATGTTAATTCCTTATCAAGAAACAATCATTGTTGCAGGGATGGGTGGTTAAATGCTCTTTCTTTTTATGGAGATGTATATGAAAGAACTATCAAAGTCTTTCAAGGACATAGCCCGTTCAACTGAGGCTGCTATCAAAGGCGAATCGGATTATCGAAAACAAATTAAAGATCGTGAAATTAAAATGGCTGAAGCCGATAGTGATAGCATTGAGATGGATGATGAAGAAATTGATAGAAACGTATCTATACTTGCAGAATCAAGCCCTTACAAGAGAAAGGTTGATGAGGATTTGAAACGCACTTTGAAAGCGATGAATAGGTGATAATTTATGGCTAAAGATGCTTTGTTTGCTATTCGAGATTTGTTGGACTCAAATTGGAATATCTCGCCAAAACCTTCTATTGAGGATATTGCAGTATTGGATCGTGGCGAAGGTAAAAGAGGCCGACTTCAAGATCACGATGTCATCCGACTTTTTGAAACGGCTCATAACGAGGCGCAACCAGAATTGCTCTTTGATTTTGTAAATATAAACGTCAATTTGACGATTGATATTCGCACCGTCAAGAGTCGAGAGCGTCTTGCCGCCCTCCGTGACGAGGTTCGACGCATCATTCATAAGCACAGAAAGGGCAACAATACCGACTTTGATAGGGTTATCTTCAAGACGAGAACCGATTTGTCGGACCGTAGTAAGAGGTTCTTTCGATACACAATGCAAGCCGAAGTGATCACGTTTGCTGATGCTTTAGAAACAATAACATGAGGAATGAAAAATGGTTGGAACGATATTCAAGGGTGACGTAGCCGAAGTGTCATGGGGCAAAGAAACAGGATTGATGGCGACTGGCACAGGTTCAGCAACAGGATGGACTCACACCTCTAAATCGGGCAATACAAGCCTCATCACCATTGGAACAGCCAATTATTGGCATACAGGAAGTGGAAATGATGTTGAAATCCCAGACAATGCTCTTGTTGGCTGCATTATGAGAATTACAGGTGGAAGTGCCTTCGCATTAGATGACCATGCTTCAACAAAACGCACGTATTATGTGATTGCTAACGATACTACGGCTGGAACAATTACCGTTCAACCCTCGCTTGTCACCGCAGCAGGTGGATCTTCACACGCCGCCACAACCGATTTGCTTATTCTTGATTCACTACGATCTCCAACTTTTGAATCGGCTATGACCGATGCTGCACAGCAGGTTAAGACTGATCAGTTCTTTGGACTTCTTGACAACTTCTCTCTCCCTGAGCCTGAGATTGATGTTCGCAAACAACACATCATCGGCATGGGTCGAGATGTCAATGTTTTGACAAGTGGCCGTGAAACGCTTGCTGGCGGTTCTTTCGCCCTTAACGCTCACACCCTTCGGTGGATGAAGTATGCGCTTGGAGGCCATGTAGCAAAGAGCAAAGGCGAGTTTGTCACGCTTTCCGATGGCTCAGGCGGCATTACAGGCGGAGAACAACCGCTTAACATCAAGGCCGCAACTAAAGTGTATCAAGCACAGCAATACGGAACAGCCGACACCGATACCCTTAGTGCTGTTTCATCAAGCACTTTGACAGGAACAAGCAGTTTGGTTTCAGGTGATCATGTTCTTGTTGGGGCAAAGACCAACACTTCAACAGATGCAGCAAGTATAATTACACTTCTCACAAACATTGCCGCCGACACTCACGTATCGGTTGATACTTCAAATGGAGGCATATTCAAAACCCTAAGCAACACAGGCGATGTTTTGTTTGGGTCATATACAGGCATTGACGCACTAAATCTAACAGGGGCGGCAGATATTGATACTGGCGCATTAGCAAGAGCAGCAGCATCAGGGAATACCGTTTATCTCCTTGCCCCTCTTACTGCCGTCATATCTCGAAGAGATGTTCGAGTAAAGGTTGGTGCAACAATACGGGCATTATTCACAGCAGGTGATTATATCCAAATCATTGACAAAGATACGCACACTATTCCTGGTCAAGACGACACCTTGCCGACAGTATTCAAGAATGAGATTCGACGGGTTATTGCTGTTGATGGTGATTACGTTTATGTCGAAGAACCGTTCTTTTTCGCTCACGCTGTTGGATCGGCTGGTGTTGAAAGACTTCAATACACCGCAACGGATTTAAGAGGAAGTCCAAACATTGATGCAACAACAAAAGAACTCCAATTCGGCGTTGAACACACCCTATTTGGTGACACTTCTCTTCCAACATTTATGATTGAGCAATCATTCCGCAGGGATAACGCAACACCTGGTTCTAATCAGTTGCTACGCCTTTACAATGGATGCAAAGTTCAAGGAATCTCCTTTGCAGCAAATACTGAGGGTGAAGTTAAGTTGCAGGTTGATTATGAAGGTGGCCGACACTACACAGATACGGCAAATGCGTTCACGCCTCACCGCATGTTTGAGAATACTGCAAACACAGCAATTAACAGGAAAGCATCTGGAATTGCAGTTAATGGAGAGAAGCCATACCTATTCCAAGACTTGAACTTTGAAGTCTTTGGCCGACCTGTTCTAAGAGCATCACAGGTTGATTTTACCATCGCTAATGGGAATCAAGCACGACACTTTATTCGAGGGTATGAAGGGGCTACAACCGATTCAGATCAAGTTCAACTTGGTGCAGTTCAAATGCCTCTTGATATTACAGAAGCACAGCGAGAATACACCTTTTCCTTTACTGCCATGATCGAAGATGACCAACTTTGGGAACAGATTCGCACACGCAAGCATCATCAAAACACAAACGACATTACATTGAGCATGAAAAAGCGTGGAAGCAGTAGCACACGTGAAAATGCAACAATTACAATTGAGGATTATACCATCATTAAGGCCGACCATCAAATGCCAGAAGACAAAGGGGCAGTTATGGTTCAAGTCGAACTGGCGGTCCGACACCTCAAAGTGACGGAGAACTCGCCTTATTTCACGCTTTGATGATGAGGCTTTAAGACAAAAGAAAACAACGGTGAATACAATGCGATTAACGGGAACTGTGAATGTTGATGGAAAGCGAGTAAGTTTAGATTGGCGAATTGACGGCATATCTGTCAAGGCTGGACCAGGGCTATCAGCCGATGATGTCCGAGTTCATACCTCAATTCCCGATTTGGCGGCATCTGTTCGTGGCGCACCTGCGCCTCTAAAAGAAGTCGAAACAAACCGATGGGATGCAATGACTGTCACCGATCTTCGAGTCGAATTAACAAACCGAGGATTGACTGTATCTGGTAAAAAGGATGAACTGATTGCACGTTTGCTCGAATACGATGCCGAACCTGTTGAAGAAGAAGTTGTTGAAGAAGGAGAGGATGAGGATGAGCAATCCGAATAATCCCTTTGTATTAAGCAACAAACCTCAACGCCACGAATTAGAAACCCCAGTTGGTTTGTTGGTTGTTTATGTCAAACCCTTGTCTTGGGTTGAGCAGCAAGAGGCCATGTCACAATTCGTTTCATTCAAAACAGGAGAAGATGGAGGACTTGCGCCGAACATTGATTTGGGCGGTTATTGGAAATATGTCTTGACGAATTGTATTCAAAAGACTGAGCCAAACCTCAGCAAAAAAGACCTTCTCAATCTTACGCCAGAAGTAGGGGCTGTTATCAAAACAGTTCTCCCAGACCTCAATGAAATCATCGGACAATTTGCGGCTGGTGTAAGCCCTTTGGATTGACTTACGAGGATTTAGTTTCATTCCTCGATGAAGATTTAGATGAAGATGAGCGACCCGATCTCAATGTCACTCAGGCAACAATACTTTCTTATCAAGCAATCACTTTTGGTCTTGGAACTCATTTTGGTTGCCCCCCTCACTTTTGGGATGATCAACCACCAGACCGTGTTATGCTTGATTACATGATTATGCGAGCAGCAAATGAAAAGAAAGCGGAGATGCTTGAGAGAATGAAAAAACAGGCTGAAAGGCAAATGAAACACGGAAGAGGCAATAAGGGGCAACCTATACGCACAACGAGCGATGGCGACTCTTTAGATGATTTCTTTGAGCGACATAATCAAAAAGTGATGGAGTGATAAAATGTCCGATGAGATGAATAAGTTTCTATCGGCACAGTCCAAGTTGAACACCCTTGCGAAAGAACAGGGTAAATCAATGAACATTCTTAACATGAAATACAAATTGATTAACAAAACATTAGGTCCATTTTATCGCAAGTATGTTGATTTGAAAAATACTGCTGAAACCGTAGTGGATGTTTTTGAAGAGGTCGGTGCTTCGACTGAAAAATTGGCTAAGGCAACCGATCTTCTTCTAAAGCCAGTGACAGGAGTTTTGAAAGCATTCACCCAAATAAACACAATTATGATTTTTGTTTTAGGCGCATTTGCATTGGTTGGTGCGGCTATATTTTTACTCACCAAATCATTTGGAGGTGGTGAATCGGCCTTTGCCGCTTTCGGAATGGTTGTTGAGGCAGGTAAAGGTGTCATTGAGGCTTTTATGGGTGTTGTAAGTGCTGTCGGAGATGCGGTGGGCGGTATTGACTTTGAAGGGTCGGCAGGGGTGTTTATACCAATGTTAGAAGGTATTTTTGTATTCCTTTCAAACATCCTCACCTTGTATCTTACTTTCATTGGTGCGGTATTGACTGGAATTGGAGATATTGTCACACGTATGGATGAAGCGGGTATGTTTCAAAGGATCGTGGATGCCTTCGGAACATTCTTTGGTCTTGTCGGCATGGCTTTAGGAATCATAATGGATGCGTTTGATGATACAGGAATTACAATGGATGATTTAATTTCAGGTATTGAGAACGCTGTAAATGGATTTGTCAATTTCTTGTTCAACAGTGGACTCATTGAGTTTGCAGTTCAAGTGATTGAATACGTTGCGGTGTTTTATGGCGTATTAGCAGTTGTTATTGCTTCTGTTATTGCACTTTTCATCAAGATTTGGGGAATTGTTGGCCCCCCATTGGTTCGATTTGTTAGTGCGTTTTTCAGTTTCCTTGAGCCAATTATTCGGATTGTGACGGGAATAATCGGACTAATTATGAATGCAATTATGGGGCTTATTGGCTGGCTTGCGCCATATTTTGAGGATGCGATGGATGGCCTAATGTATATCCTTGAGCCGATTCTTGACGTTATCACCACGATTATTGATGGGGCTTCGGAAGCACTTTCATTTGGAGGCGATCTATTGGGCGGTGCTGCTGATTTCATGGGCTTTAATGACGGCGGAGTAGCAAGTGGACCGAAAAGCGGCTATCCAGTCACACTACACGGAACGGAGGCAGTTGTCCCTCTTCCAGATGGTCGAACAATCCCCGTATCAATCAAAGGCGGCATGGGGGGCGGTTCATCCACCAATACCAACATTACAATCAATGTAAGCGGTGGAGGGAATGCTAAAGAAATCGCAAAGGCCGTCAGCGATGAAGTAAGTAAAGTCATGAGAAACCGTTCAAGGGGCGGCAACTTCACAAGAGGGGTGATTTGATTGCCAAAGATTCAATTGATACGAAGGGATAGCACTATCATAGAACTCGAAGCAACAAGCATCGGCATTTCGATCCAACGCAACGTTTTGGTTCACCCTATTCCTTTGTTGGCGACACGTGCAGCGTTGGACCTTAACCAACCTCAAGTTGGCATTGTTATTGATGGAATTATTACCGATGATGAAGAAGCAAAAGGGGCTTCGGCTGCTGAATTAACTCTTGATTTATCCCTTGCATTTGGAAATGCAGGTGCAACTTCATGGTATCTATCCGCCCTTCCAAACGGATTCGCATTGGGTGGCGGTCTTGGCGCAAATTGGCCTAACATCAAAACACAAATCCATTTAGCAACAATCAAGTTTCAAACCAAAGGCCAAGTTGTGGCTGGACTGGGTGAAGCAAATGAAATTAGGCTGTATAATGGCAGTTTAGCGAATACAGTTGCTACAAAAAGCGTCATCAATGTGAACGTTTCATCCACCACCAACACATCAACGCTTTCAACGGCCATTGTAAATGCTTTGAATGCGGCAAGTATCAAAGTTGATACTGCAACCGTATCTCTTTCATCCCATGTCACCGTTTCAACCAAAGCAGGTCAAGCGGCGGCAGTATCATATCAAAATCAAAACGGTTCAATCGGAACATACTCGAATGAAATGATTTCAATAAGAAACGTTCAAACAGGAGAATTAGGCAATACGATTACAAACGTGATGAAACAAAGTGGAACGAGCAATACCTCATGGGAGAAGCAATTCTTTGTCACCAATATGACTGGCGGTGTTGATGGAATACAGATGACACGTGGAGATAAATTACAAGACCTCATCAACGCTGTGACAAATCCAAGTGCTGGTGGTGCTTTAATTAGTCCACAGGTATTGACTGGATCGGCAATTGACTTGCCAGATTCTATTGCTTCTTTTGATTCAGCGCAATTTTTACGCATAGATCAAGCAAAGTCTGTTAAAAAATACATTGTAGGAGTTCGCATCCCCTATGAATCGCTTGTTTCATCAGCATCAGGCAACAGGGAATTGAGGCAATTCTTGATACCTGCTGGACCAGGAACCGACCATTCGGCAATATCGAATACTGAATCTTATGACCCAGTGGATATTATCAACAACAAGGCAGTTCGCCCAAACCCGTTTTTGAGGCAAGGTGTGGCTATACCAGTTGTTGTTCAATCCTTCGACCCTGGTTATGAAGCGGGTGATTCGGTGTGGACTTATCAAATCAACCTCGCACCAGTTGAACAGTTGGTGGGGTTGTGAAATGGGGCTTCACAGAATCAAGAGCAAAGCCATTCGTTTCAATGGTTTTACGGATGGAATAGTCGTTCCAACAGGGCAATTCAAAGAATCGGGAGTCAATTTACTCCGCCCAACATACGCAGGTGGATCGGCAACCACCACCAGTCAAGCAACCAAAATTGGTCGAAAACATTTGCCAAATGAAACGAACCCTCTCAATAACATATTGGGTGCATTTACAATCAATGCTTACGTTGTTCCAAATTATGGTGGAACTGTTGTTGTTAAGCCAGAATGTTTTGAACTGAAAGTGGGCGACCCTTTCAAAGCAGCACCAATTCAGTTCTCTATACATTGTATTGGCAGGGTTTTTACTTTGATTACCCCCTTTGACGTTAATACATTGATGGAATCTCATTCAGGGGCATATACTGGGGGTGAACACCTTCCAAATGACCTATCCGAAGGGGCGCAACCATTGATGCTCATTACTGCTCAATTTACAGGAGATGCAATGCGTTTGTATGTCAATACAAATCTTGTTGCTTCATTGAATCTAATTGAACAGCGTATTTTAGATAACGTTTCATCGGATTTGTTTATCGGCGGGAGAGGGGGAGAGTTTCGAGGTATAATCGAAAGTATTCGCATTGACAGTGGCGAAGATATGCCAATCCTCGCCCCATTATCGGTTATTGATGATACACTGGGTTTTTGGGATTTTGAAGATGAGTTGCATATACCCAATTTACATTTTTTCAATAACAGAAACGAAGCCACGCCGTATCAAGGAAGAGATGGAACTTCCGATCACAAAGAGAACTTTGAATTGCCTTTGGTTTTTATTGGATATGATTTTCAAAACATCAACGATTTGGGATATTTCAAGGTATATCAAAAGCCAGCACATCCAAACGGCAACGATGACTCATACTCAGCATTGGAAAAAATTGCTTCTTTTGCTACGGGAATTGAACTTGAAAAAATAAAAGAACAAACATGGTTTTCCACTTCTTTGAACTTAAACGCATACGCTTACGGAACTAACATTGGAACGTTGGATTACTTAGCATCGGATCGAATTAAGCATTCAACGTTAAACGCAGTTATCAATCAATCTGGAACGCACCCAATAACTGGCCTTGCTAAAAGTGCAAGTGGTCGTTTAATCAATATGACATCAGGCTCGGACATAGCACTTGCCAATATCGCTGATTTAGATCCGATGGTTAATCCAATTGAAAGAGTTCGGATTATCGCTCTCGATTTTGCTAATGACAGAATTATTTGTCAATCCGTTCACCTTGCTAATGATGCTACAAGCGGGGCTACAACCGATAATCACCCAAAGGGTCAAGGAATGTTATTCGATCATGATGACGGAACTCCAATTTGGTTGGTTTTAGGGAATGCTGATTTGGTTATTGACGATGGGAATAAAACGACATCGGCGGCGGTTGGGGGTCAAGTCACAAGACAAAAAGATGCTTTTACAAGAGCCATTTTTACTCAAGGGCAAAGATTCAATGATAAAAGCGGAAATGGCAATACTGCTTTTTTTACTTCAATTCAAAGTCGAATACCTTCAACTCTTGCAGCCTCACCGCCTTCAACTGAGGTATCATTGCCCGACCCCCCAAAGTTCAGTTCTTCATTGATTATGTGGCTTCCAGTAAGTGCTTTGACTGGTTTATCGGATGGGGCGACAGTCACGCATCTTCCCGATTATAGCGGGAATGATTTTGGAGTTTATACCGTAGGAACATGGGCTTATGAGGCTCAAAGTGCAGTATTCAATTCATTCCCTGCATTGAAAATTACCTCAGCAACGGGCGCATTGGTCAATATCGGAACTAACGATGGTGAATCAAAGCAAATAACTCACGATCTCACTACAAATGGTTTTACTGCCTTTTTCATGGTTCAAAGACCGTCTGGAACGTTAAGTGCAAATTATGATTTGATAGGGGAAAACGCTTCCACGCAAAAGACGTTTTTCGGACAAGACCCAAACCCCGATAAGTTCTTTTTGACAAATCATGGGGCAACTACAATTGTAAGTGGTGCGAACTTGACTCAAGCAGGTTTGTTTTCAATCACCTTCAATCACACAACGACCAATGCGACACTTCATCATCATTCAAATGCAGGTGGAACTTTTGTTGGAAAGGTTGTCGCAAATTATCGCTTTGACAATCGTTTGTTTGGTCTTTTCGGCAGGGCTTTAAGCACCAACCCTGCCGCTAAAACAGGAACGGCAAGCGATAAAGCCCCCCAAAATATGAGATTGGCTGAGTTCTTGCTCTATGACAGGGTTCTTACAGATGCGGAAAGACTTCAAGTTCAAGGTTATTTTATTGACAAATACACGGTGATATGATGGTTGATCTCAAAGAATCCAATGAAGACGGACTGGCTGGAATGTCAGGAATGACCGCATACAACAGGGTTGATGGAGAGTTTTTCTTACATCAAATGCCGATTCCAGAAGAACAGGTGGTGAAGCAAACAATTCAAGGCGTTGTTGATGAGTTCATTTATTCCAGCGAAGAAGTCTCTCTTCAATCAATTCTAAAACAAAATGAGCCAGTCAAGATAACAGAAAACACATACATTGGTGAAACAAAGTCGGTTTATAACCGAACTGAAACATCATACTCAACCGATTCAGGCGGCGATCCTTTCAACCGAATTATCATTCAAGGTGGTGCAGGTTCTTATGATGAAACATTGGCTACAAATCTATCAGCATCAGTTCACGATGAGATAATTGCAGTTGCGGTTGATGACATAAGGCCATTTTTAATCAAGGGTCTTGATACAGATTACACAGGCGAAATTAAAAACGACAAACCAACAAATGACGGCTACATTAAGCACTTAACCCCTACGGATCGAACTGTTATTGCATCAATTAAATCCCCTGCTATACTTACCTCAGCAGGTGGTCCAAGTCGCATATTGGTGTATTATGATGCAATTGATTTGACGGGAGAAGTTGTTGCTGGAACAGGTTTGACTCCTTCTCAAGTCAATCCTCGAATTAGGCCATATCATGTTCAAAGCAATAAACCATATTTGGTTGTAAAAAAGACTGTTCCATCTGGTTCAACACTGTTCAATATAGCGGGAACATACCGTTCATTATCCGATATTTTGTTGAAACCCTACACCTCGGCACCTGGAACTGCTTCGGATGTTCAGTTGGAAGTTATTGCAGCAGGGGGCATTGTTGAAATACCAACACAAGATTTCAAACGACCTATCAAATCTCATTTATTGAAGGCTCATGGTTTCGATGGTTCTTTTCCATCACCTTTCATCAACATTGAAAATTGCGTTTTAACCATAAAGGATGGTTTATCTGGATATGGTCGGCCTAAAGCAATTGAAAACACCAATACTCCCGATCCAACCGCCAATCCCTCACATCACGTTATGACTGTTTCATCATCCGTTGGAGAAAACCTTACTGCTTACACAGGAACAACACAAACCCCTTCATCTTTCGCACGTTCCTCTTTACAAGTGTTCAACATTCTTGATAATGAAATAACGCAAAATCAACATTTCATTTTAGTTGCACCAGCAAATCCCAACCGTTATGCTGGACTTGAAGACTTCTTATCGGCATCGGAATCAGTAAATCCGCCATTGATTACAATTGAAATTGCTTTACTCAATGGTCGTGCGGAAGAGTTCAACACTTTGATTGGAAACGAGGGCGCAAGCCTTGAGATAAGAGGCCGTTCAAACCTAATGGATGTGACCGATTCGGAGATCAAGCGCAACTTAAATCTTGGTGAAACAACTCCACTTAAAGAAATTGGGGATTTAGGAACTCCTACTGTCTCAATGACTTTAGGAGGTGTCGGTCAAGGTGGTGTTGATGTCAAGACTCAGCGAACTGAGCATGATTCATTAAAAGGATGGAAGGATAAAATTGTCAGTTCTGGCAACGTTTCAGTTCGCAATGATAAGCAAACATCAACTGATTACGCATCAACACGTGCTTTGGTTGAGTTGCCTATTTTTCCGACAATGTTTTTCGATAAAAAGGGGTTGTATGAGGAAATTGATGGAATTACAACGGGAGTCCACGCAAGAGGTAAAGAGTTCAAGATCGGAATTGATTGCACTATGACGGCAATGAATCGGGTTCAAATGCAAACCTATGAGGCTCGAAATGCTGTTGATTGGGGGGCAGTTGGAGGGGCTACAATTACTTACAATGATCGAACCGCTTTGAGTAAAACAGATACCCCTTATTCATTTGGTTTGAAAGCGATTCACCCTAAGATTCAAGCCGTCATTGCGTCTATTGGAACGCCTGGGGCTGCAATAGATTACATCACTGTGGATAGTGTTGATGCCTTTGTAAATGACACCTTACAAGGCGTTGGCGGTATAAATCGAAATACAAGTTCAGGGGAACTGGGGCAAAAGTTCTATGTTCTTGTTGGGCAAGGAGAAGTTTCAGCAACAAGCACTTATGATTTAAGTTATGCAACTTACTTCCACATGAGGGTTTGGAAAATTGATACCTCGAACAACCGTCTTTACATTGACAAGGCTTTTTTGCGCCACCCAAGAGCCGACATTACACAAAATCTTACTTCATCTTCACCTGCGGCATCAGCACTATTGCGAGTTGGAATGTCAGTTCAAATGGGCGGCGTTATTGTCAATAATTTAGCATCACATAACGCTGAAATGGCGGTTGATTGGGGGAATGCAAATATCCCCGCCGCCGCAATTCAAACGGCTATCCAAGAATGCGTTGGCATGTCTTCCTCAATTTGTTCATTTCAAGGGACAACTCATGAACTTGGGATGGGTTGCCTCGAATGGGATGTTTTCAATGAATGGGGGCATGACAACAACAGGCAGTTGAAAGAACCAATTGAAGTAAAAAGTGTTTCAAACGGTTTGGCGGGGATTAAAAGTGATGGAACAGGACTCACCTCAGTTCAAGTTCAACATATCAATTTTCGACATATCGCCTTAAAATCCGCCAGTTTTGAAGAAGCCGTGAATAATTTGATTCGTAAAATAAACATGGCGGGTCATCCAGATGCAATTGAGATCGGTATTTTCGATGCGAATGATGCGGATTTGACACCAGGAAGTGCTTACACATCCCACATGGGTTATGTTCGTGCCTTCTTAGGTGATGCCGTTGAATCAAGAGATGGTGAAGACGGAGTTTCTATTGTCATTCATAGCACAGTTCCAGGTGCGTCAGGTCGCAACTTTGCTGTCACACTATCAAACGACTCATATTATCCTTATCGCCCAATTCAGGCTTTTGGTCATGGTGGCTTATTGGCTACAAATAGCAGATCATACCAATTGAACTCATTCCCTGCACCTATGCCTATTGGTGCTGATGGAGAAACATACGCCCCAATAACGACATTTACTGGGGCGGTTCACGGACCAATTACCCACCCCCATGATGCTTTGAATACGCAAAGAACTTACAATGGCATTGGGCAAAGAATGACAGTCACGACTAAGGCAACGAGTTCGACACTTAGCGCACCCTATTCATGGGATGCTGGAAATAATCGAATGAGTTATGTGGTTGTTGATGGGAAGGCTGCGGATTACAGAATGAGGGCGAATGGAACTGGCAAAGGAGGCATTGTGAGAATCAATGGTCGGTATGCAACCTTTGACGATTTAAGAGTAAATTATGACTCAACCGTTTATAATCATGATGAGATGTATTTTATCAACGTCACACCATTGATTGAACCTGATAAGTTTGAAGACAGTTTCAAGAACTCAGGAGGAACAAATGTGACAGGTCTTGAGGTTGAAATTGTATATCCCTTGATGGATTCGGAAGGAATCATTTTCTTTGGTGGAGGGCATACTGGCCTTACATTCGACATAAGCGATGGATCGAAAAACGATTATTCCAATTTTTACAAACACCCGCTTGCCAACGGACCAACTGGTTTTTCTGGTTTCCAAAATCTCGGCAGATTCAGCCAAGCCCATGCTGTATTGGATTTTACCGATATTGTCAATGAAGATACAATCAATGACGATACGCTTAGAGGGCTACATCATAAAACCATATTTAATTCAAACAATGAGCCAGAAGGAAAGTGTGCTTTCTATTGTCGTGTCGCTAATGGCGTTCATATTGGAGAGGATGTGTTTTACAATCCCTCCGCTTCTGGATCCGCAGCAGCGACCTACAATATGCACACTTCAAACGGAGTTCAACCAGGAATGAGAGAGGAACTTTACAATCGAAAGGTAAGACTCTCAGGTGACTTTGTTAATGATCTTGCAGGTCCAACGAATGGAACAGAAGTCACTCCAACGGGGGCATCTTTAGACATTAAAGAGTTCATGTTCGGCCATTCAATTGCTCTTTTCAACAATAACGGTGGAACAATCGAACATGAACATGGAGAAGTCAAAGATTTTGTTGTAGCAGGGAATACGGATTGGTGCGTGTCATGTGTTGTTAAACAAGGGTCGCATCAGCCATATTATCCAACTGGTCCAATTTGGCATGGAATTACGAATGATGGAACTACGGCTGGAAAGCCGTATGGATTGCATTTAGGGGCGCAACCAACTACTGCCAGCCCTGGTGCAGCAAACGTATTCCCAATCACTTTTGCGATCTCATATCCAAAGCCAGTTGGGAGTCCAGTCGCAGTTAGCGTTCTTTGCCCTGCCGCAACGCCATCTGGAACTGTTGAAATCCGAGGTGGCGGTTGGACTTTCATAATGGCTGGAAGAGTCGGAGGTTTGTCATTTTTGTATTTAGGAAATACTGCGGGGATTACAAATCCATTGTCAGGGGCAAGCGAAGTGGGTATTTTTGATTATTCGGATTTTCTTTTGAATACGACAGATAACAATTATCTTGTAGGGATAGGTCCAAACGCAAGATCTTCATTTGATACTCGTTCCAATTCATACGGAGGGGGTGTTCCCGATCACCCTAATGTTTCAGCAGGTCAAAACACAATAAGAGATATTGATATGACTTTGATTGGAGGTGCTTTAATTGGTGCGCCTTTCATCCATCACCTTGCGCCAACTACGACTCAAGGAGGGCATACACAGCCACCAATTTCAGGCTATTTTACTGAACTTGCCTCCCCTACACAAACCTATGGGGTTGTTGCTGCTCAAGCATTTGGTTCAGGAACGGCAACTCATGGCACTGGAACAAACCATGCTGGACCAATTCATTTCAACGGATATTTAGGCGAAGTTGCTTTATGGAAGCGCAGTTTGTCATTTGCTGAGGCGCAAGAATGGTTCAACTCCAGAACCGTGTGGTGATGATTTATGGCTGAAACCTTTTCACGTGTTCTTGAACCCGCTAAGAATGAATCTTGGGGAAGCACAAGCACTGGAAAATACCCGTCTGGCGTATTTGCGATACACCTTACTTACCCCGATACTGGATATTTAGACAGCGTGACAAATTGGGTATCTGGAACTAATACAGGGAGTTGGAAACAAGGACTTACAGTGCTTGTAAAAACACCATTAGCCGCCACAGGTTCAACAATAGCGGAAGCATCCAATGGAAACGTTATCGCTGTTGATTTGAAAGCGGCGGCTACGGCGGCTCTCACTGGTGATGGGAGTTGGGATTTAGGATCGGAAAATGCAACCCGTATGATTGCCGCTAAAATCAATTCAAGACGAATAAAAATGATTGGCGGTCATAGTCGGACAAAATACTTGAAAGCAACTTATGTTCGTCAATCTTTGCCTCATAAATACCAAGTTTTGAGCGCAAGGGCTGGTGCTGGTTCAGCAAACGTTATCAATTTAGAATTGGCAACGTGTAGTCGAAGTGGATTCCCAACTGAATTGAAAAACGATTTTATTTTACGGGTTGAAAATGCAAGCAGCACGAAAAATGTCACTAACGGTGATTATCAAAATCCCGCTTTGAGGTGGCTACGATCTCCCGATGGAGGGGCGTTTAATGCGGTTGTTGAAGCAACTATTGGTTCTTCAAATATCAATGGATCTCCAACAGGCGGGTTAGCACTTGCAGGTGATGTCTTAAACAACGATTTCACACTTATTGGCGAATCTCCAAAACATACAATTGTCCTTTCATGGCTTCATAAAGGTCCAACAGATGGGGATTATTGGGGTGAGCAAAACGGAGGTCCATTTATTCAAGGAATGGGGGCAATCGGAGTTCATCGTTTAGTCGCAAAACCGATGGATGGCGGGAATAGAGGAATACCTGCTGTTAATTATTCTTCATCAAATGGTAAGGCGGCAACAGCGCATACTACGGGAGAAGGATTCAACCGTTTTTCAATTGAAGGTCTTAACTCATGCAATATGCCTGATATGCCCCCCCCTGATTTTCATTCTATATACCCTACAATTCGAGGTATCACGACAGTTCATCCAAATGCAAAGACGGATGCGGTGACAAATAACAGATTGAGAATACAGCCATTGGAATATGGAACTGAGTTCCCGATAATGGGAACCGCAGGTGGTCAAGGGATTGGCGTTGAAACAGGCTATAACCACGCATTTTCTGGAACGGATGCTCAAGCCTATGTTCCGACAGGTTCTAATGGCATTCACATCAAAAATATATCCGTTTCAAATACCAATTATATTGCGTCAATCTCAAGTTCATTATTCTCGGATTCGGGCTATGCACGTGAGATAATGACGACTATGACCGTGAATGATGAAAAGGTCATTGGTTTTCAAATCAGCAATGAAGAACGTGTTTTTGAGGACATCGAAGTTATTGATGATTTAGGGAATACAATGACCCTTAATGGTGGCTCACCCTTTGGAACTGTTATTCGAGATTACAAAATAACAAATGAAAGAGAAGATAAATCAACTGGCAACCTATTTTTAGGTCCATCAAACCCTGGTGGTGAAGTTGAACCGAACTTGCGAATCCAACTCCCAAAGCAAGAAGATATTCCTGGTGGCATATTTGTCCGAAGCGGTCATGATCGTGTGCAAGCATGGTCGAATCAATCATGGGGCATGGGTGGCCTTTCAGCACCAAATCCGCAAGTGGCAGGTATTCTTGAAGCAGATGGAAAACCTTCTCAGTATGACACCCATGACCGTTCTTTGATTTTTCATTGTCAGCGAATTATCGGAGATCACATTGAAGACATATTCGGATTATCAGCGAATCAAGAAAATGGCGGTGCATCATCAGGAGAAACCCGCATCTTTTCAGCACATCGGGCATCTGATCATGTGGAAAGAGGAAGCCTTCTAAGACAGACAAATAATGGAGTCGAAACAGGCAATTTATTCCCCCATCACAGAATAAGATTTGGAAGACAGGGGCATTCTTTTGTCATGCCTTTTTGTCATCGTGGAACTCCTATGTCGTTAAGGCGACAATTGCACCGATCTCACGGCTCGGCTTATTCTCTAATGTTTGAAGGTGAAAGCGAGTATAAGCATCATGGATTTGGAAATGGTGCGGCAACAAATACCTCATCTGTATTCCAACTTGACACCATAGACGTAAAGAACTCAGGGAGTTTATACGATACTGGGTCTTTTGCATCCGATGGATTACCTCTTGATGAAATCAAAGGAAAAAGACATTTTGATGCCGACGTGAAATACACCTCAGCGACCCATAGAAGTGTTGCTGATTTCTTATTCGCACCAGGTCAAAAACACACCAATGTTGAAGGAACTCCTGAGTTTGTATCGTTTGCTGAAAGCGGCATTGATGGTTCAATTCCAACTGGTTCAGCAACTAAATTAAATCTTCAAGGAAGCACTTTTTCTGTAAGAAACAGGCATAATACAGCCAGTGAAGTTATGGTAAATGGATTTTTTATCAACAATTATATTGGCATGGGAGGAAGACCTGAGCCAATTAAGATAATGGCGCAAGATTCTCAAAACAACTTCTTTGTTAGAGGCCACCATGAAGGAATCATTATACCACGTGTAGCGACTGAATTAGCCACTGTTCCTCCACTATTGGTTCACGATCCAGAAAGGATGAATGCAAGTCGAGATGACGGCCAACGTGATTTTGGTTTAATCAAAGGAAGTGAAACCATTTCAGGTGGAACACCAGACGCATTCCTTTGTCATTGGTTGGCTGAGTATAGCCATCCGATTTATTTTGGAACTACAAGAGAGCATTACATGACATTCCGTTATCGTGAATCGGGTATGCCACGTGCCGTTAGTTATCCATCTGTAAATGGATTGCTTTTACGCAATCATTCTAATTCAACAACTGAGGGGCAACCTGAAAAGGCTTTGCCATTTGAAAGAATGTATGTTGCTCAATGGCTACAAAATTATGGCTACAATGCCCTAAATGCAGGGGGTCATGGGAACGTTGAAGGCTTGAGAGCGTGGAATGCTGTCATGATGGGGCATACAACAATTCGAGAAGCAAATGGAACTATTCAACTGTATAATCAAAATGGAACTAAACGCCTTTCACGTGGAGAAGGTATTGGAGATTCTTTGAATCCGAGCAGAATACGTGTCGTAAAAGGTATTGACTTAGATGGTGATTCGGAGGACTTAAACCGCTTATTCTATGTTCCAGAACCTTATGTTGGAATTGATATTAGCCGAAGATTGCCTGTTAGAGCATGGGGAATAAGAGGTGCAACAAATCCTATCACTATTTTAGGCGGCGATCCTACGGAAAATCAAAACACGTATGCAAATCATCTCCCTGTGAGATTCGATGGTGGGCCACAAGACTCACAACAAGAATCGGCTTACCCTATATCGGCGGTGGATGTTTCCTCAATGCCAGTTCCAAGTGGAGGTTCTAATTATGTTGAAAAATCAGTTCCAGTTGGATTTGTTGCTAATGACTTTACGACTGAGGCTCACCCCTTTGAAAGAAACATAAGGCAAAGCAATGACCCAATTAGGCAACAAGAAGTTCCAATTGGGATCGGTGCGAGTTTAGGTATTACTCAAAATGGAATGCTCGCCCCTGATGCGATGGCCGCAGGTGCTTGGGATTATGAATTGAATGATTTGAGGCCAGAAACATTACCCCTTAGCAATCCTGTGTTATGGTTGAAGGCTGATTCTTTGAACTTAGACGATGGCGCATCTGTCGCTTCATGGACTGATTCATCACCCAATAAATGGGCATTTACTCAAGGAACTGCCTCAGCGCAACCATCTTTGGTTAAACGTGATGCTGATTTCAACCTAAAACCTCATGTTCATTTCGACGGGGGAGATAACCTCGCTGTTTCTTTTGATGCAAAATTGAACCCAAATAACATGACTGTTTTTGTTGTATCAACTGTTGATTCGGACAATAACGCATATCATGGAATCATAGATAATATGAATGGGAATACTGGGTGGCTTCTTTACGCCAAGATGAGTGGTTCGGACAATTATTGGCAATGGAGAACTGGAACTGGTTCTGGGCAAACAATAATTTCAGCCGCCGCCGACACCGTAGTTCCAAACACACCTTCGATAGTGACATTGAAAATGCAGGGAAGCAACGGGGCAGGTGGGGGAACAACAACTCAAACATTATCTGTTAATGGCAAATCCGAGGCAACATCAAGTGCGGTATTTACTAAGAAAACGGCAACAACAAGCACACCAATGCTCGGCAAAGTCGGGTCATTCCAATTAACGGGTCAAATGGCCGAGGTGATTATTTATGATCGAGATTTGACTACGGCTGAACAGTATGAAGTTGAAGCATACTTGTCTCGAAAATACGGAGTTTCAATATCAACATCGGCATCATCGTCACATACAGGAATACTGCACCCAGTTGATACAATCCCAATCAACAAAGGGAGTGATCCTTTCATTGACCTTGTTCAAAGAAGTGGAAGCCCAAGTTATCCTCAACAGGATTCAGCAGGTGCATTCTTGACTCCTGATGATAGAAGATTCGGTCATGGAAGCAACTTTTACCATCTTAGAGGCAACGCTTTACACGCTAACTATCACGCCATAAATGAAACAAAAGGGCGTTTTTCATATCCACCAGGCGGAATTGCTGAGGCCGAAATCGCTTCAAATGCAATTTCACGTGTGACTCCAGATTTAATGGCTGAAATCTCCGATACACGACAGATACAATCTCGAACAGAACCACGCTTAGGATTGGTTATGGAGGTTGAAAGTGAGCGTAAAGAAAATAAGAACGTGGATTATGCAGTTGTTGGAACAAGAGCAGTTTCGCTGCATACCGACAAAATGTTGGGTTATCAATTCCCAGTTCTTCCATCGCACGTCATAAATACTTACTTCGCAAATAGCGGATTTACGACGAATGGAACAGGTTCAACATCAACGAAACCTGATTTCTCTAAAAAGCCAACATGGAGTCCAGATTCCAATTCGGCTAAAGGTGATGTGTTGGGGGCATTTTCAAGCGATACGACCAGAAGCGATTTCAAGACTCACGCTTTAGACGCTTGGGCTGTTCGTGGCGTTTCCGATCTTCCCGCATGGGGCGGAGTATATATTCTCCGAAAAACATACTTGAGGCGTGAAGAAGATAGCGACACTTTGAGAACAGAAGTGGATGGCGGCAATGGAAAGGCAACTCCTTCTCACCCAACCAGAAGGTATGTTGATTACATTGTAAGACCTGTAAGGCCGTTGAAAATGTTTGGTTTTGCATCCGATGTATTACAAGACGGTTGGACTCTCGGACCAAGATGTAAGATTTCAACGGCTGGATTTAATCATCAGCCGTTTGCACGTGACAAGCGGTATGGAATCTTTGAAATGAATGCTTTGAGAGGGGTCAATGGCATCGAACCTATCACCTCCGCAACCTCGGCCTTTACAATGGATTATCCAGATGCAAACGATTACGACGTGACTTGGCATCTCATACCTACTGCAAATATGCTTCAACATTTCAAATCCGATGCACACCGATTCGATGATTCAGGAGAGTTTAACTCAAAGATTGAGGCTCGCTATTCACAAGCAACTCATACTGGCGGTGGCGAACCAGTCTATCAGTCGGAAACCAAGTATTCAGTTCAAAATGGAATAATGGGAGATCATTCAATACACGCCAAAGAATCAAAAGCAACACAAGCAAAACAAGCGTTGAGGATTTACCCAAATGTCACCGTAGTTGCTCATAAAGGGGGAAGCGTGTATTCAGTTGATGAAGGATCGGTTCTTCCAGCAGCAGGTTATCTCCTTGCCCTTGATTTCAAAGGGCTTTTGAAATACACACGTTCTGGAAACGACCTTACTTTTGATTTTAGCGGTTATCTATTGTATAATCAATTGAATGCTGCCGTGAGCGATTACACAGGGTTTGTTTTGTATTATTCGGATGTATCGCACACTTACCATCCCACAGATATGCCAATTCGCACTATAAAGGATGTAAGAAGCAACCCTGTTGTTATGCAAGCCGTGTCTCCAACCTTTGTTGATAATGCAGTTGTCGCAATGAAGATACAAACGCAATCATGGTATCATTTCGATGAGATAAGAAATACTGTGAGCAAAACCGCTTTGAATTATCGTGGTCTTATGCACTATGAACCCAGTGATTTCTTTATGGTTTCACAACAAGCATTCAACATATTCGATGGCAAGGATCGTGGCGTTATTGAGCATTTGAATGGTTCAAAGGATATTTATGTTGATGGAACTAAATTGTCGCCATCTTACTTCCCCCCTTATTTGATTGATTCAAACAACATCAAATGGCGTGTTGCTGAGATTACCCAAGTGCAGAAAAATACCCTCATGAACTTCAAGGGTATGTCTAAGAAAAGTTTGAGCGAATCAGGAATGGCCGTTGGAGGGGTCTTATCGGGGCAATTGGGCTATATTGGCATTAGAACCACAGATGCCGCTTTGCACCTCTTGAATGACGCAGGGGGCAATAAATCGGGCGTATCAATCACGCCAACAGATGAGTTCCATAAAAACACAAGAGATGTTGAAAATTATTTGGGCGCACATCCTATGATTAGGCAAATCAATGATCACAGCACACGCTACGTTGCACGTGATACGAGAGGACTGAACACAATGGAGGTTATGAGAAACCTTTCACAACTTGATGGTCGGCAAATAATGAGCGAAAAGAACGGAACCATACTCTTCTCAAATGATGTATTCAAAGAAAGAGGCTTGCGTATTGGAAGCGATAACGGTTCCGATCTCATTGAAGTCAGCAAGTTATTTGATTCGCCAAATGAAATCGTCATTGTTGGTGACGTTATCGCAGGGAATGAAATTGTATTCATTCGAGTTCATGATACCGAGAAAATCCGAGAAGCCGCCGCAAGCGGGGCTGAGGGTGTAGTCAAGACGCTTCGACAAAGCATACCTGGAATCAAGAGCGTTGCAGCCGCAAGAAAGTTGGCTAAAACCCTCTTAGCAAGGGCTGAAAACGGTGCGCCGATGATTAACATAAAAGGATTGATGAACGCCACTTCTATTGTTGCTGGCGACATCATAGATGTCAATTTACCAAATCAAGGGGTCGTTGGAAAGTTCGCTGTGTTTGAAGCAAAACATAAGTTCCAATCACTACGTTCCGATTTGGTGATCGGCCAGTATGAAAAAGGAATTGAAGGTCTGTTATCCGATGTCAAGACAGATACGATTGACATAAGCGGTTTGAGCGAAAGCGTAGGTGATAAGGACATCACAGATAACCTCACTATGTCGGCATCAGTCAATGTCGTTTCAGTTCACAGAATCCGTGTTCGCAACGTCAATGAAACAGGTTTCATCATCGGTGCAAAACACAAAAACGGACTTGGGAAGATAGGTGTTAGGGATGATAATAAAAGAGCGTTCCCTATCGGCATGAGTAAGAGTCGCAACTTCGTGGTGAAATGATATGGGCGCATTTGAACAAACATGGGCGTTTATCAAGTTTGATGATGAATCACCAACGCCTTATTTGAGCAATTCTTGTAAGCGTTGCGAAGAACAATACCCGTTAATGCACGACCCCGACATACCCCCTTCAAGTCCCGACTTTCCAATACATGAACATCTCGCAACTTCTATGTGTAAAAAATGTCGCCACGATAAATTATCGGAATTAAAATGGACTCACGAAAACCACCCCGCACCAGACGTTATTGGCCTTGATGATCGACGAATGCTTAATCACCTTGTTGATATTGGGAAATTAAAGGATGGGCAAGAGTCCACACAGAATGAGTTGGACTTTTTGAACACCCCTTGTATGATGAGTCAAACACGGTATGAAAATGACAGGGAAGATTCTTCGAGAGCATGGATGAAACCTTTGCCCCCATGCACTTGCGGAGGATGCCCACCTCTAAGGTGGTATGAACGAATGCAGGGAATACCAGAAGGGATGGAATGAAATGAGCGATGGGAACTGTTATCAATGCGCTTTTCAAGCACTTATGACTGGAAATCCTGATTGGAAAAACCCACGTTTGATTCATAGCGACATAACGCATTCCAAAACAGGTGAACCATATTCTCATGCCTATGTTGCTTATGATAAGGAACTTGAGTTTCCTGAACCGATGCCCGAAGAATGGGGTGGGAACATTCCAACAATGCAATTTGTTCACGACCAATCCAATTCATTCAAAGGATCAGGCGATATACCACGTATGTTTTATGAAATGAATGCAAAGCCAATACGTGATACAATGCGTGAATACACGCTGGAACAAATGATGGAACAGGCAATGAAGCATTCACATTACGGACCCTGGCCTAATGAAGAAGCATTTGGAAAATCATGGGATTTGATGAAATCAGGGGTCAAACGCCTCAATACCAATAAGAAAGTTCCTATGCCCTGCCCTGAATGTAGGGGTCCGATGGAACATCAAGATGGTTATGTTGGTTCAAGTGGCCGTTATGTTGAACCTGCCTATATGTGCATGGACCCCAAAACAAGTTATTGCGAAGCAAGAAGGCATGATGTGAAAAGTTCATTGAAGGAGATGAAATAATGCCAGTCCTCGACCCCCTAAAAGCCGCTTTGACCGACCACCTCCAAACGCTCATCAAGAAGTGTTCACTTGGTTCTGGGGCTTCCGATGCCTCAAGCCGTGATGGAGGCGCAGGGAATACAAAGATGAGTCAAAATACACTGGTTCAACGCATTGATGATCGAACCATCTCAGTTAGTGCGTTGTTCGATTCGCAATTGAGCAGCGAACAGGCGATTACCGAAGTTGTTCTTCATGGGGAAAACCCTCTTGACTCACCATCCTTTAGGGCAACATTCATGCCAATAAACAAGAACGGCACAAATGAAGTCCGAATTGATATTCTAATGGAAGTGAGATAGTGTCCGATAAAAAATCCGAAGAAAAGAACGATGAAAAGATAGCCCCAGTGGTTGCAGGTGCGGCGAGAGTCGGAGTTGCAGCAGCAAAGAATCCAGCAGTTCGAGGGGCTGTTGGTGGTGCGGTTCAAGGAATGATGAAGAAACGGATTGATGAACCATTTGAGATGACATGGGAATTGATGAAAAGCGACGAGAAGGGCGACAACGCCCCAACCAACCCTGGTCTTTGGTCGCAAGCCAAATCAAAGGCACGTTCTAAGTTCAAGGTTTATCCATCAGCCTACGCTAACGGTTGGGCTTCTAAATGGTATAAATCCAAAGGCGGCGGCTGGAAGAAAAAGAGCAAGGAGTGAATGTCATGGTTGAGTTGAAGAAAAAAGAATGTTGCTGTGGTGCAACTGAAAAAAACCCATGCGCTTGTATGAAAAAAGGAATTATGAAATGTTCCGCAAAAGTTCCTATGTGTCAATGCTACAAAGACCTCAAAAAAGAAGGCAAGCATCCTGATGATTTGAAAAAGGCATTTACCATTGCGTGGGATTATACATTCTAAAGGTGATATAATTGATTGACGTTCCTATCGCCGATCTCATCTCAAAGGATTTGAGGCGATGGTTCAAAGAAAAGTGGGTGGATGTTGGCAGTAAGGACAAAGACGGCAACCACCCTCCCTGTGGCCGTAGTGACGCAAAGACTGATAGCAAAGGCTATCCCAAGTGCCGACCATCAAAGAAGGTCAGCAGCAAGACCCCTGAAACGACACGTGGCATCAGTTCAAAGGAGAAGAAGGCTATGACTCGAAGAAAGCGTTCAAAGCCACAGGGCGTTGGTGGAAAGCCAACGGTGGTTAAGAGCGATCCATTTGAAGCCGTATGGGATTCAATCATCAAAGGTCGCTTTCGAGGCTACACGCAATCAAACATCGGTGACAGGCCATACCGACAGGCCGAACATAGAATCTGGGATATATCCCGTAAAGTCAAACGTGAGCGAACAAAACGACGATATAAGCGCAATAAAAGCAGGGGAACTGTTCGGCCAGCCATGCGCCGTCAATTAGGCGCAGGGGGCAAAAGAGCCTCCACAAAGAGGTGAGGCTTGATATGATTTTTGATGCTGCATGGGATATGATGAAAGCCGACATTTTTCATGAGGGGCGAGCCTATTCCAGCATGGATGATTTGATGCCTAAATTGAATCAGCAAATTGAAGGATGGGGGGGAAGCAACAAACAATTGTCGCCATTCCCATTCCCGTATAAAAGCGGAAACTATCGGCATAAATCGTGGAAAGGAATGTCAGATCGAGGGCTTGATGATTTCATAAATAAAAATCCAGGTTTCAAATCAAGCAGCGAGATGTTGCCAGCAATGATGCCCTGGGTTGGTGGAAAAACACAAATCCAGCCATACATTAGGGGTCTTGCCGATTTTTTCCCTAATGCCCGACCTGCTGAACTTTATGGGGGAAGCGGTTCGACAATTCTCGGTATGAACAGGGGAACTGGTTTTTATGCAGACATAAACCCCGATAATACTAACGCATTTCAACACTTAAAAGATGGTTTAGGGGTCGTTGAAATCCCAAAAACAAGAGAGCGTATGGCTGAGATGGTTTCAAGAATGAATGATTTGAGATTTAGGCGTGATGTGAAAGGAGAACAATTGTCAAGCGATGAATTATCGGAACTCGCATCTCATTACATTGGAACAAATCATCAAGCATTTGGCAATTTGAAATATCCTAATCAAAAACAAAGGAAAAACTATCCTGAATGGTATGGTGGTTCACGATATACCGAAGGACCAATTATGGATAAACAAGGATGGCGTAAGAGTTCGGTGAGAGTTATGCCGCACAAAGTCGGAGGTCTTGATTTGAGCGCATACCCAGATAGGATGCGTGATGTTGAGATTCATACTGGGGATCTTCGAGACACACATAAATTGCTACAAGGCGACGAATACCTTTACCTCGACCCTCAATATATTGACCGAATGCACCAATATGGAGGTTCGGATGAACAACTATCAGGTGGGGGTTATGACCAACTTCAACGAGACACCATAAGGATTGGTGCTGAACATGACGGGCCAGTTCTTTATTCAAATTATTTGGTTGGTCCAAAATCAGGTTTGCCCAACGAAGAGATGATTGCAGATCTGCTGGATAGTGGTTTCGATGCACATACATGGATGAGAAAACCAAAGGGCAACTCAAGACCCGTAGTTGAAGTTCTTGGATTGAGAAATCATCCTGAACACGTTCAAAGAGGATTGAAAACAAAAAGACTTTTTGATTACTGATGGCGAAGAAAATGGATAATCTGGATAAGGTGTTAATCCCAATTGTCATCGTTGCCACAATCATTTGGATTTATTCAATTGTGATGCACCACGAATGGTTGAGGAAATAACTAACTCAACGGGTTTTGCACATTACGATCACCAAGAGTCCATCGGAGGGTCTTGATTACACCCTCCAATGCTTTCTTGTTTCGAGCGCATTCTTTCATCATGTCTTTGTCGCTGTTTTGCTTTGCTTTATGGAACTTGAGAATCCAGTCGTTTTGCTTAGATTCCGCACGAACTAACATCTGTTCGATTTGTTCCCATGAACGGTCATAGGAGAAGATTTCATGCTCTAATTGCATCATGCGAACAAAGTTGCCGCATCGTTTCAAGTATATCAAGCGTGTTGCGAATGAACATAAGTGATATGAACAAAAGCAGCAGGTATTCCAAGCGGTGCGGGATCGAGAAGTGTCAAATCGCCAGCATTCATAGCGAAATGATGAGGATGAACCAACTTTCCTAAAAAGTTGTTTGCACCGTCAAATACATCCACGCTAACCAAAGGTTCGACCCCATCCTCTTCACTTAACAATGGCTTGTAAAGAAGCCCTGCTGGTGCTGCTGCGCCGAAAGGTAAAACCTTTGGCGCACCTGGGGTGAAAGGAATTGCAGTTGTTTTTGATGTTCTGTGAACGGGAGTTAATTGATATGTTCCACCGCCGCCAGGATGCAAACCAACCCCCACATCGGATTGATAAAATAAGTGAGTTTGACCGCCTCCTTGAACTGTGGAAAAGAAACCATTAGGATTTCGTGCAAATAAGACTCCGAGATCGGTGATTGGCAAGTTGGCGGCATTGAAACCTGCGACAAAATCATTCCTTAGAGAAGATTCCGAACCGTCGCTATGCTCAATTGCCGACAAAGCAACTGGACCAGGGCGAACAAACACCCTCTTGTCCTCTATGGCGAGGATAACAGGCCCAGATGAACCCTTGCCGACTCGAACTGCTGCCAAGACTGTATTTTGTAAGACAAGGTGATTTGAAGGGGATTGAGGGTATAGCCCTGTGGCAGTATCAACATACGAACCGTAAGTGAAGCCAACATTACTTGGTTTGCGAGGATCAACATAAGCCAAGAGAATTGCCTCATCTCCAGGGTTTGTTCCGTTGGGTATGGCTGAACCATGATATGTTGATTGATAGTTCGTTGCAGCCGCAATATCCAACACTGAGCCAGAACCGACGTTGAAAAACATTCCATCGAGTTGAACTACGCCAGCATCAACATAAAGTTGCGAGGTGCTTCCCAATGTTCCGTTTGGTCGAACACAGCAATTGCCGCTAACAGGGTTGTTTCTATTCGCTTCATCATATCGGTTGAGGGTGATCGGAATCACGCCGTTGCCAAGTCCACGTTCAACGTTGTTTGTCAATGATGGGCTGGTAAGGACATCGGAATCACGGAGGCCATCGTTTTGATAGGTTGATGCACCCGTAGCCGTTTTTTCATGACCCTCAGCCAGATTGGTGTTAGACATTCAATCAATCCTCTTCCAATTCCATCAATCTTTTTATCCTTTCACGCATTTCAACGCTCATGATGTCGCCTTTGTCGTGCATTCGATACTCAGGATTGGGCTTTATGATTTTCCCTGAACCATCTTCCATCAATCTTTTCATCTTTTCACGCATTTCAACGCTCATGATGTCGCCTTTGTCGTGCATTCGATACGGAGGATCAATCATTTGGGTTTTTCCTGAACCAGCCAGTGCAGCAATAAGATGAGGCGGCGCACCACCTTTCCCTGCATAGGCATTCATGACCTTGAGTTGTTCTTCGCTCATTGGAGGTTTTAATTCTTCATCATTCGTGGTTTCCCACCAATCGGCCTTCATCAAATCCCATGCTCTTTGAAAAACCATCAACAATTCCACCTTTTCAATGCTGCACCTTTCGGAGTCATTTTGCCACCTTTACTGGTCGGACCTTTGACTCCACCCATTCGAGCGCAAAAAGACTTTCGCCTCTTGGCCTTCTTCGATCCAGCCTTGAGTTTGCTTGGTTTAGTGGTGACTGGGGGCTTGAGATTTGCACCTTCTTCACGCTTGAACTTGGCTCGACCCTTTGCATTTAATCCACCTTTACGGCTATGCTTGTTTGGGTTGTAGCCGTGAAATGGTTTTGACTTCTTTTTACCTTTGAGTAAAGCATCAACCAATAGTTCGTCGGACTTTGTAAAAGAACGTTTCCTCCATTGCGAAGGTTTTGTTGCCCTCATCGTTCCGTATGGTGTGCTTTCAAAGCCGCATCCATCGCATTTAGGAGTTGAGCCTTTTCCATTGCATTGACCGCACACGTGCTTTCCTTTCTTTGCATCGGGGGTTGGCTTTTTCTCACGCCCAATAACGGTTTTGGTTAAGAGGTTGCAGGTATCGCAATCACACGTCATTGTTTTTCACCACAGGTTTTGGCTTGCGCCAGATAAATTGACACAAAGGACATTCCCATAAAAAGATTCTATCTCGACTCCCCGCATAAAACCCGTTTATACGAATTGCCAAAACATCGGTATCGCAACTCGAACAGGTTTGCATTACCCGATCACGATACTCTTTCATTCCTCTTCCGACCCTAATTTGATTCTTTTGTGCTTGCCGTTTTCATCCTTTACATTCAGGGATTTATGTTTGATCATTCGATAAGTCAATTGAGATACCCATTTTAATTCACTTCTCAACTTTTTGACAATGTTTCTTTTTGAACCATTGAACCAATCGGTTATGATTTTTAATTTGTTAAATTGAAACACATGAGATATTCTTGATGCGTCTTCACAGGCGTTCCAAAAGGCTAAATTGAATAATTTATACCTTTTTCCTGTCACGTCTGTTATCATTTTCGATAAATCAATTGGGTTTGGATTGCCCCAGACATGAGCCGATTCACTGGGTCGGCAATTAGCATCAAGCAATTTTATTGTGAACTCTAAATCATAACCACATAGAGTCATTCCTTCAATAAATGATGGCAACTCGCTGAAAGGATGCGACTTTACTCTTTGTTCTTGAATGACAAATTGTTGTTCGGTGATGTCTTGAAACACATGGAAATAATCGCTTTTGTGAACCATCACCATGTCAAGAGAGAACTTAGATGGATCGGAATATCCTGTTTCTAATTCGGCTGCTTCTGTTGATGAGAAAATGGCGATTGGGAGTATGTTGTTTTCTGTTAAGAACTTCTCAACTTTACGCTTCATGTCATCACCAATTCATTGCTATGAAAGCATTTCGACCATCCATGAGCCTGTCAGCATCAGGGGATTCAGTCAATTTCTTCAACCTTCTTTCAGCCGTCTTTTTGCTTACACCTTGATTGACGGCATAAACACTTTCCAATTCCTTCTTCGCAACGCATTCACGCTTTGAACGTGAATGTGCCAACTTCTTGCATTTGTTGTATGCAATTTTCCATTCGTGGAGGCTTGCATCACGCTTTTTCTTTGCTTTGAAATCCTGTTTCTGTTCGAGCCAGATAACCAGGTTGTGCAAGTTGTCATAGATAATTTCAGTTGCCATCATTATGTGGTCGGCTGTGATCACTGTCGAACCCATGATGGTTGCGATAATGTTTCCAAATGTGATTGTGTAGTTCTCTATGTTTGGAATGAAAGATGTAGCAGTTTCTTTGACGTTTGGATCGTGTATTTGATTGACTAATTCATAATAGTCGGTGGTCGCATTGAGCAACGCTGCGTGGTATGATTCATCAACTGTAAATATGTCATAACAATGACGATTGGCAATCATATCTCTATCATAATCCTCCAACTCATCCCATTCTTCAAGGGTCATTTTAGCCGCTTTCAATAAACGTGTTCGCACATCATCCCTTCTTTCGAGGATAAATGCGGCAAGTGCATCATACCCCCATACCTTCTCAGGAACGGGAACATAAGTGCCTTGAAGTCGGTGTTCGCTGGTGGTTTGACGCAATTCATTGCTTACGTCATTTTGATATAGGAATACACGCTGGAAGAATCCCTTTTCCAATACGTGGTGCATGATGTCCTTTGGAGGGAATGTCGTCGCCCAAATTGATACACCAGAAGTCACTTGAATATCAGCACCTTTCAAAACCTTAGCCAAATTGTTTGTCGCCGATCCTATGGGGGCCATCGCCTCTTGAAGATACAGAATCTTTTCCGAGAAGTATGACTTTTTATCATCAAGCAAAACACTTGCTTCATCGAATAGAAGGGTCTTGTAGCCGTTAAGCAAACCTTTGGTGACGACATACTTCATTTTCCCTGTTGGCTTTCCCGCTTCATCATACTCAGGTTCAGCATCAACGTGACCTAAAAGCCCTGCATCCGAACCAGATGTGAACTTAGCACTTTCAACCTCGCAAGCGTCAAGCAATTGCTTGGTGAACTCATAGGCTGCTGATTTACCAGTTCTTGATTGTTGAATCCAATAGACGTGAACCCTGGTGTCGAGATGAGTTCCGTGAATTGGAACTCGAACATAAGGAGAGATAACTTGGCCGACTACATAGAACAAAGAGAGCATACCTGCGAACTCATTGAAGAAAGAAACAGTGTTGAATCTCTCAATGTATTCTTTGATGTATTTGCTTCCTTCGTATGGTGTCTTGACGAGCGAGTAGTCAAACCATTTGCGATCTCCTGAGTCCGATGTGGGTTTCAATATCATGTTGTTTCCTCCTGTTGTTCTTTGGGCATCCCTATCCACCGTAAGTAGGGTATATGAAGCCTCACTAAATCAAGCCCTCGACATCTTCACTTTCTCTTGAGCAATTGGTTCTTCACTGTTGAAAGATGCAAGGATTCTCTTTGCTCTTACCTTGCCAATCCCTTCAACCATTTGAAGTTCCTTTTCAGTAAGAGATGAGATTTCAATAACTGATCCGTATTGTTCGAGTAAGCGTTTGGCGATGGCTACGCTGCAACCAGCACCCTGCAAAATATCAATCCTCATATCCTCAGTAGCGGTTTTTCTAAGCAATTTGTATGTTGATGATGACCCAAGCGTTCCATGCTTCTCAAAACGCTTACAGATGAAACGTGCTGCTGTGGATTTATCAGGGAAAATTAAAATCGAAACGTCAAAGTCGGTGTGATAGCGAGCAAGCGAGCCAGTGAATGATGCAAATGCGGTTGGGTATCGAATCTTTCTTCCTCTCTTAACCGATTTAGCAACATACTGATCGAGCGTTCCATGAATCAAAAGAACTGGATTTGTATAATTGTCCTCAAGATTTTGCAGTTGTCTTTCGAGATGACCAGAATACATACTGCTCATGTAGTCCTCAATTGATTTAGCCTCTATTCCCACATCAGCAAACGAATAATCCGTGATGATTGTTTGTCGAACTTCATATTTGAGTTTCTTCTTATCACAATACTTGATGACAAGACCTTCCAAGCCTGAACGCTCTCGATTGTCAATGAAGAGTATTCTTTCAGTTGCCATCGCCAACCACCTGTTGTGCGAGAGTTATACTGTTCAACATATCCACGACCAAGTTCGCCCAATTTGGGTCTTGAGTTATCGCAACCATGTTTTCTTTTTGGCATATTTCAAAGAAGCCAGATTGATTGTTTCGACGGAATGACCAGTCTAACACTTCTGGCGGTGCTTCACCCTTATGGTGTGCTTGTAGCATTTCTTCGGCTTTCTTTCTTCGGATTTCTTCTAATTCTTGTTCTTCTGTCATGCGGTTGCCCCCTTTTCATCATAATACGGACACTTGCCAACGCACAATCCCTCATGGTAAATCGTGGGGCAAGTTGGAGTCAAATAATACCGATCAACACCATGTTGGAGGTATTTTGAGGTTTCTTTTGGGCTATAATCCGACCATTCTAAAGAACGTATGAATGCGTGAGTCAATGTCAAGACCTCGCTATTGGGAACTATGGCCTCTCTCGCAGGTCTGGCGAAGTTCCTGAAATAGTCCATTAGATACATCATCAAGTAAGATCGTGGCTTGTGTGGAGGGTTGCTGCCCTTCTCACAGGCTGCTTGAGCCAAACAGGGAAGCATTGGAATGTTATTGATTCTTTGAATATCAACTTCTAAATCCTCCATCTCAAATGTTCTTGTTTCGCTGTTATATCTCCCTTTGAACATATCCACAGAATCACGTTCAACAATTTCAAGTTGCATTCCTCGGCCATCATAGAGGTGCATACCAGGGAGGGGGTTGTCGGCTTTCTCAACGATAAAATCCCAACCTTGTTCTAAATCCTCATGTTGAATTGGGATGCCCCAGATTTGACGTTTGAAATTGTATGTGTTTGGAATGCGTATGTGCCTGTCTGGTCGAAACGATACCACAGGATCAAGAGTTTTCATATTGTATTGCTTGACCCATTCATTGATTTTCATTCGGCCTGAGAATAGCAAGTCGGCCATCTTATCAGGTGGCAAGACATACTCCCTGTCAAGTTTAGTCCAAATGTGGAATCCTCCGCCAGTGAACCAAATAGCGTGGCGATAGCCTTTTCTTTTGAAATGTTTTGAAAGAGTCAAAACCTCATCACAGCACTTTTCCTTTGCGACTTTCTCATCCAGTCCGTGAACTCGAACACCTTGATCGGCATCGAAGTCCATAACAAAGTGAGGGATAATCGCCGTGTTGTATTCACATCGGTTTCCTTTAGGCTTCAACGCTCTAAATCCATACACAGTCGTTGTAAGGTTTCCCTTGCCGTTGGTGGTGTTGATGTAGTGCTGCAACTGTTTTTCGGTGGAGATAACCTTTCGAGTCCTCATGTCAATTTCACGTGGGAAATGATTGAATAGAGCCATATAATCACCATAATTTCATCTGTTTAGTTGCTTTGGGATTATCCCGATTTGAAAGGTCTATTGAATCCAACATATCAATCCTCTCTCCGATCCATCGCATGACTGGAACGGCCATGCTATTGCCTAATGCTTTGTATCTATGAGTGTCTGGGCATTCTTCAACAGTTTTTCCTTTCCATGCAATCTGTGTGTAGTTGTCAGGGAAGCCCTGCAATCGCTCGCATTCCATCGGCGTGAGGCGGCGAACCAAAACCTCTTGCATAACCGCAGGTGCGCCATGCCCGCCAGCCGTTCTTAATGGGCAATGCACATCGCCAGTAAGTTCTTGGTTGTATAAATCAACACCAGTTCCCTTTTGCACAACCAATGCCTCATGCTCAACTCTTTCGTTTCCAGTCCGTGAATACGGTGGACCAGAACTCGTCATTGTTGGTCCGACTTTTTCACAATGAACTATTCCTCTTCGCTGAGGTAATCCCCTGCTCTCATCTCCAACGCTTCCCTGAGAGAAGAGGGTAGCACCTTTTCTCTTCGATCTGCTCTTTTTAAGATCCCTGCTGATGCTCGACTTGTCAAATAAAATCGCTGCGGCACTTCGCCAATCTCCATCAGCACATCCGACAACAAAGACTCTTCGCCTTCGTTGGGGAACTCCGAAGTATTGAGCGTCAAGAACTCGGTATGCGAACCCATACCCGAGTTTCGCCACTTCTCCGAGGAAGGAGGCGAAATCTTCCCCTTCGTTTGAAGACAATAAACCTGGCACGTTTTCATAAATGAACCACCTCGGTTGAATGTTCCTAACAATTCGGAGATAGTGAAGGGCGAGGTTGCCACGTGGATCATCCATTCCAAGTCGCTTTCCAGCATGGGAGAAAGACTGGCAGGGGCTTCCTCCGACAATGAGTTCGCATTTTCCTTTGTATTGAGTCCAGTCATGTTTCAACACATCCCCCGCATTTGGAACTTCTGGATAATGATGCTTGAGAACGGCTGATGGGAACTCATCGAAATCAGCGAAAGCGACTGGTTGCCAGTTGAGGTCTTTCCATCCAACAGAACAGGCTTCGATTCCACTAAACAGGCTGATATATCGCACATCAATTCCCCTCCGATTTTGCCCTCATTTCATGGGGCATCATGTGACGTTCATATTTAGGACAGAAACCTTTGACTCCACACCAGGGCTGGCAAAAATACCTTTCAGCACCAACTGGCTTTGTAGCAAAGTGCTTTCCATTCAAATCTCCTTTGTAGCGGAGATGTGCTGAAACAAGTGCTTTGAGATCGGTGAGCATATCGGCAACAATACCTGCCTTGACAGGTTCAATAAAGCGGTATATCTCATTAGGAGAGCCTTCGATGCCCTTTGTATGATCCCAACCCCAATAGCGGATATTCACGCCACCATGATTCGGTTGCTGCGATTTACTGAGCATATACACATAGAAAGCCATTTCTTTTGCCATGCTTTCATACTTGGTTTTCTTGTCTTTCCATAGTCCTGTTTTCAATTCGTGAACGTGATAGTCGCCGTTATCATCCATGAACAGGCGGTCAATGAATCCGTTTAAGTGAACCTGAACCTTTGTTCCGTTAATATCGAGTTCAACGATTGCATCAACGCCAAGTTCGTTTCCAACTGGTAAAAACGCATTTGGGTTTGAACCCATGAACCGCTTTGCTTCGGACTCCATCAATCGAGATAGGTGTTCAGGCTCGCCCAAATGATAATCTTCGCCTGTCGGCAAAGCGTATTCATCATCCCATCCTTTCTTGAGTCGTTCAAGAGGGATTAAAGATTCAAAATATCCTCTTACACCATCATAGCCATGTTCATTTTTCATCTGTGTTGCGTATTCAACATCAAGGCTACGATCCATAATGAACTCGTATGCGTCATGCACGTTTGTTCCTCGAATCATGTTATCGTTTTCAGGTTCTTTGACTCCAAGCACATATTTGATGAAATACTGTTGCTCGCAGGTTTGAAATGTTCCAAGTGATGATTTACTCACACGGAGTATTTTATCATCGGCCATCTCAGGATGCCATGCGTATGTTGAATACAAATCTCCGCTTACGGGAACTGGTCTTGGTTGAGGCGGTCTAATTTTCATTTATCCCCCTCCTGAAAAAGAGTCGTTTGTTTTGCCGATGGGTAATTTGCTTTATCGCCTTTCACTTCAAGTGTCACGATTGTATCATTATGGTTGCCACCGTGACATACAAGCAATATGCGCTCTATTTTGAAATCGAGTGTCAAACCAATACCGCAGGTATTCCATCCAAATGATATGACTTTTCCACCAGGTCTTACTATTCTGGCTATTTCTTTTTTCCAATTCGACCAAACCGAACTTTTTGTATCATGGAGAGGGATTCCTATTTTATCATACACCTCCTTAATTTGACGTGGGGAATAGGGAGGATCAAAAAGAACTCCGTCAAGGGAATCATTCTCAAAAGTTTTCAAAAAGTCCAATGCTTCCAAATTAGATTGGGCTTTGGTGTTGGGATTAAGATCGTTTGTGTATTTCGCCAAATCTGTATTCCTTGCGAATGGATCAGCCCATTCCTCCCCTTTGATTTCTTCCTCCAAAAACAATTTTATTGGTTGGATTGAAAATGTAAGTGCATTTGGCATTGACCATGATCTATCAATTTTCATCAAAAGACCCCCCTACAATATCACAGGTGATGTCCTCTTCTGGCTCAAGCAATACTTCGCAAGCGGTTGGTTCTTCATCAATGAACTTCTCATCAATACGTTCTATCGCATCATCGCTGTCAAAATCCTCTAACTTCATTTGACCGAGAGCAGTAAAAGAAACCGCTTTGCATGATTTACAATCGAACTTTCCTTTCTTTGATGGGGGTTTGTAGCCTTTCTTGAATCGTTCTTCCAATTCTTCAAGCAAATAACCATCCTTTCCAGGCTTCATGGATCGGAGGCCATGATTGCTCACTTTTACGCTCTCCTTATCCCAGTGCTTGGCTATCTCCCAAAAATCAGGATAGCCACGCCATAGATTCCACCATGATTCAAGCGGTTGCTTGATGCAATGGAAGCATCCTAAGCGGTCAAAGTGAACGTAAAGTTCGTTCACCATTTCGAGTCCATCAAGGTATTCAATGCAATCCTTCTCAGTCCATCCCCATTCAACCAATGGGTATCTGTTCTTGGCGTTGCGTGGATCATCCTCTTTTCCGACACGGTGCGCTTCATCAGCAGCGATTCCAATGTATGCAAAATCCGCTTCCTTAGCGACTTTCTGTAAAGGCTGAACCTTTGCTTCTCTCGCCCAGTAGCAAGGATATGCTCGAAGAGGTGCGCCACGTTGTTTTCCTTTGTTGTTGCCCCTTTTCATCACGCCATAGAACCATTCATCCCAGGTCTTAGGCGAGCCGACCATCTCAAGTTCAAGGTTCTTTTCAGGATATTTCATGTTAATATATTTCATGACCTCTTTCATGTAGTCAAGCAATTCGGGGAACTCAAATCCTGTATCGGCAAAGACAATTCGATTGACGGGCATATCGGGGTCGTTCAATTCCAACATACGCAGCAACATAGCGGTGCTATCCTTACCGCCTGAAAAACAAACCAAACCGATCTTCTCATCCATAATATCAATCATCCGTGTATGTCTTAACGACCACATCATATTCAAGTTTGGCTTCATCAAGACGTTTCTTAACGTGTTTCACAGCATCCTCTCTTGAGATTTCGTCGCTATGTCGTAGCGACCAGTCTAAGAACCAATCATAGCCCTTAGCACCATATCCTGTATCGAAAGAGATTTTGTGGTCATCAATCAACTGGCCTCGGACACGAAACGCATCTTCCATGTCGCCAGATGTGATGGTAATTTGGCAACCTATTTTGACAGAAACCATCACTTCTTCACCCCAAGTAAAAGCAATCTCGCAACATCCGATTGGCCGCATTGATAGCAATAAACAGATACAGTCAATCCCTTATTGGGATCGGACTTGACATCAGGCAATGCTCGCCATTGATGCTTGCAGGTTTGATCCCCGCTTAGAATCATTCCGAATCCTCAGTAATGAGTTCAAGGGTATCTTCTGGATGCTCAAAGGAACCGTCTTGCAGCCCCTTGTAGCCAAACCATTGACCGTCTGTGCCGACCTCTTGCTCAAAGAGGATAACTGGCGCAGGGAGGCGCAGGGAGGTTCTATTGAACTTCAATTGCGCTCTTGATATGGTTTTGCCTGTGAGTTCTCCGATCTCGCTTCTTTCTTGCTCTAAAGAAACCTCAATCAATTGTTCGAGGTCACGCTCAGTATCTTTCATCCATGCCGCAATATCAGCACCCATGATTTCGTTTCCGTTGGAATCGTAAGATGGCTTTTGACCTGTGACGACATAGACGTGAACGTTTAGTCGGCTGAGTTCTTGGAATGTGTTCATGGCTGCTTGGTATCGGTTCTTTCGGAACTCCCAGTTGAAACGGCCAACCTTAGTGGCCGTCTTTCGACCAGAAACCTCAACCGCATCATCACCAAGTTCCAAATCCTCTATCTTCATTGCAGTTCCACAGATATGCAACCAATGATCCATTCCGTCGAAAACAAACGTCTTGAGGTATGGGTTTGGCATTTTACCGTGAATCTTGAAGTATTCATCCTGAGATTCAGCGACCTCAAGCGCATACAACAAATCATCCATAGTCTTGTTGAATGTTTCAGGGTAATTGAAAGGCACACGGCTCTTGGATGCTTTGTTTGTAATCCAGGGGTTGAGGACAACGATGTTCTCTTGCTTGTCCTTGTGATGTGCTGATACGGTGGAATCACCGCCAGCATCAAAGTCCTCAAGGAAAATCATTGCGCCATTGGCGACTTCCTCATCAGTCAATGAATCAACGAGCATTCCAGATTTACCAGCCTTTCGAGGTCCGACAACGCCACAAAGAACCTTGCGGTCTGTTCGCACGTGGGCTGATCGAGCAGCAGCAATCCGCTTCCATGCAGGGTTGGCTGATTGGGGCAGCGACCATGCACCGTTTGGTGCTGAGGCTACGATTGCATCCTCTTCAAGTTCTAATGGTGCTGAATCCACAAGGGCTTCCATTGGGAAGTCCTCAGCAGCGAATCCAGAAACCATTCCTGTTTGCCTCTCAGCAACAGAAACCCCTGTTGCCGAAATGAGGGGGAGGTTTTGAGCCACCTCAGCAGTTGAAGGGAGGTTTGTAGCCTCAGCCTTCTTCTCTTGCTGAGAAGGTTCTTTGTTCGTATCAACGGGCTTCCAATTGTCTAAAAATCCTGTTCCAGTCATATAATCACCTCAAAAGTTGCTTGTGTGGGAAATGTCGTTTGCATCGTCTGGGGCTTCTTTAGCGACGATGGATCGGAGAGGCATAGCATACACGCTCTTTGCATCCATGTTGAGATTGACGCTGCCATCAGTGCCTTGCCATGTTCGAGAGCGAACAATGACCCACAGGCGGCTTCCACTTGCATAATCACGCCATCCACTGGCCTTCTTGACCTGGAATGCGTGTTGCTTCTCAACAAGGTGTCGGGACACATCAACCCAAAGACTTGCGTTGGCATCCTCTCTTCGGAGGCTGTTTGAAGTAAGGGTGATTGAATGTTTGAATCCACCCTCGGTGTAAAGATTCTCTTTCCCTGCGTGGTCAATGTAATCAACAGTTCCACTGATAGCGAAGAGGGGGCCGAAGTCCTTACCAGATGAAAGGATTTTGCGCTCGGCCATGTGATAATCAAAGACATCGGCCAAATCAACAGACGGCATGAAATTAGCAACGAACTGGTCTGGGGCAAACAAAGAGGCGACCTTTGGGCGGATTGATTCTTCAACCCAATCGAGGCCATACGTTGCATCAATGTCAAGTGCGGTCAATTGGTTCTCATCTGGTTCATCCGATCCAGCAGGTTTCCATGCTTTTTCCATTTCAGCCTTGAAGGTGATTGGTCGAAGCATTTCGAGTTCGGCATCAGCCGCACCGAAAGAACATTCAAGAGTCATAGGAGGCAAAGCACCTTCGCTCAAGAACTTCTCTTGGGTGTTGCCGATGAAAAGCCACTTGCGCTTGACCATGAATGCTCTCTTAGGAGAGCGATTGTCGGCCTTGAGCAAACAGATGTGGGATGCACCATTATTGATGGCAATGACCCAAAGAGGAACTTTGTCATCGGTTGCCGATTCCTTGTAAAGCAGGGAATCATCAGCACTTTTCACAATCCATTCGCTGTTTTCCTTGACAACACGGCCAAGTCCAACGCTTCTGTCGTTTTGCTTGATACCATAGCGTAATGCTTGACCCAAGTTGATTTCGGCTGCTTCAATGGCAGTATCACGCTGGCGTTCCATCATGTCACGTGTTCCATCATAGGCTACGATCATTCCGACCCATGTTTCGCCTTTACCGCCAGAACCCTTTCTTCGGACTGAGTTCACTTCAAATGCTGAGGAAAAGAAATCCATGTCGTCTTCTTCAAGATTAGCGAGGACAGTTCCCGCTTGAGTCCATATTTCAGGGTAATTTTCTTTCACGAACTCGGAGAACGCTTTGAGCGTTTCTTCGTCAGTCCATCCTTTTTGCTTGCTAATTCGGGTTAATGCTTCATTCATCATAGGTTTTCACTTCCGTTGGGATTTATCCGAAGGAGGTTGGGTTCTTAAAGCCTCACTAATGCTCTCGATTTGAGCAAGGGCTTCTTCAACCTCTTCGTAATCAAGGGGTTGCGGCAATATACCATTAAGCCTATCCACCATTTTCAAGCCATTTGACTTTGAACTTAAATTGAAGAAGCGAGAGAACGTATGGCATAATTTTGTGATGTCCTCAGTCCGAACAAAAGTCTGTTTCCAAGTAAGACCGATCTTCTCCAATGTTGAATCTAATTCTTCGGTTCGTTTGGAAAACCAAATAATGGGTCTTACCTCATAACCGCATTTGAACTTAGTTGAAAGTCGGCAGCGTATTTCGCCTCTCAGCAACATAGCCGACATCAAAGTATTCATCATATCACTTTGTTGTAAAGCCATGCTATCGGGTAAAAAATCAGTATCAATATCAGCAAGACCAGACTCAGTGTTGATATTGCGAACATCACCATTGTTAATCTCAGCCATCCTTTAATCCCCTCTTCCTTTACAGCCCATGAAGTCCATGAAAGCCATATTTTAGTCAGTATCTCCATATTCTTCATCCCATCTCTTTGTTAAGGCTTCAATTTCATCTATGCTCACACAGTCATTGAGTCCCGCACGACTGGCGACACCTTTAATCACGCCTTGAATGTAAGCCCCGTAATCACCCCAACCAGATGAAATGACATTGACATTGACAAATACGGGACTGTTCATTGAAACCTGTTCTCCTTCGATTATTTTGTGTGGATTTGTAAATCTCATCAATGACACGGTGGGATCAATATCAACAAGCCCCACATCATAATGCGAATCTCCATCTCGAACAGCGATGCGCCATTTGGAAAGAACAGGCCTGGAAAGCGGATTCTCTTTGACATATAGCCCTCCAACCACCATAAAAACGGATTTATGCACTTGCTCAATGTTCATCAACGCTGATTCATAGACCGAACTTTCGTATGTCAATATACCATTTGCATTCCACAGGATCACTGGTTGTTTAGTTCCAACGTGTTCAAGATAAAACGTAGCATCTTCAATTTCATTCATCGGTTTCAAAGCCCATTTGGGGCAACCGATCTTCTTACGCCTCTTTTCAAATGGCATTGTTTCAACAGAAGGAGTAAGTAAATCAACAAACATCATTTCAATATCCCTGCCACTTGCATATTCGACAAGATAAATCCCCTCTTTAACGCCAGACGCTTCAACAATCATTTGTAGTGTTGAATCTTCATCATCAATCCTTTCACCTGCAACATTGAACAATCTTATGTCGTCTTTGAGAACGTGCAAGGTCATTCTTTCACCTTCTGGAATCTCCAAGTAAGTTCTTCCAAAAGGAATATCTCGAACATTGCATATCGTCGGTGATGGAATCACCATCGGCATTCCTATGGCTGGCCTTAGAACATCGTGAATGCTTTCTTGACGTGATAACCGATCACACACTTTCTCTAAGCCAATCAAAAACGATGCTTTCCTCACGTGCCTCATCAGCCCTCCATTAGCATGAGCCAATGCCTTTGTCACGTCATGCCTATTGATTGCCCCCTGCCTATTGCTTAAACGGTAAAAGAAGCAAAGAAGGTCTTGAGAGGTTATCCTTGAAAACAAAGGTCTTATCAGGCTTGCACGTTGAACATTGTTTTCGCATGATTCTAAAACAGAATGAGTCGTTTCAAATACACGATCTATTATCGCAACGGTTTTGTTTGCTTTGGATAAATCGGCCAACATCGAAATTGGGTTGGGGTTCTCTTCGACTTCTTCTGGATAGAGATCGGTCAAAAGAAAATAGATTTCCCGTAAATCCTCGTCGGAGAGCCTATGCTTTGATGATGGGGCATGACACAGATATGCAATTTTCCATTGACTCAAAGGACACATCAAAAGCATATTTTTTATGACCTTTGATTTGTCTTTAGGTATTGCTTTGCATACCCGTATTGATTCGCTGAAAAGGCGATAGTTCACGCCATCACCTATTCAAGAAATCTTCAAACGATTGCTCATCAGGTATCAGTTCCAGAACAATACCTTTCGCCCAGTCGGTTTCAATCCATATCACGCTGTCCCTTCTCCGATCTTGATTGAATGGTTTAGTTCGTCTTTGAATAACCGACATAGCGGCATCTTTCATGTCGTTGATTGAACGTCTGTTGCCTGTCATGTGTGCAATCAAATAAACACAATCAACAATCAAAGACTTAGGAACTCTTGCTGCTTTCAAACGTGTTCGATTCCAAAGTTCGCTTACAAGATTAGCCGTTTCTTCTGGTAAATCCAAACGTGCAACCATCTGTGCAATGATTTCATTGTGATGCTCAATCCAACGTTCAATCATCATCCATCACCACCATTTCATCTGGCTCATCTTCCCAAGCATCATCATCATGTATGACTTCAACCAATTTATCAAGCAAAGCCCTTGCTTCATCTCTTGAAAGCATGAAGCCTTGTTTTGTATATCCTGTATATCCTCGAACAGATGGAACGACTCGATTCAATCTTAGATTCAATACTCTTGAATTGTATGCTTCACTTGTCATAACATGAAGTTCAAAACCAGGTGTGAACGATGTCGTGACGACACCAAAAACCCTCGATTTGAAATCTTTTTCATCGGCCATCATTCTTCCTCTTTCGCAATTTGTATTTTCTGTTGGTTTATTCGATAGCCTCGATCATCAACAACAATGTGAACGCCTTTCAATGTCGGCTCTATTGTTTGTTCCTCTCCGCAACATGGGCAGGTCAATGATTCTGGAACTTTCACGTATTGTTGTGCTGGACTCAGTGATTCGACACGGAATACTGCGCCACACCGATTGGCGCACACTGATACCATGCCCACCAATTCATCAGGAATGTTGATTTCGCCATCATTGTCAGTCGCCATGAGAACGGCTTCTTTTACCTCCCATCCTATGTTATCAGCGAGCGTCATAATCCAATGGTGATTGTCAAAGACCGATTGGCCGAACTCATTTGTTTTAGGGTGTGAAAAGTGAATCTCTCGAAGAGTCAGTTCCTTAACGCCAGTTCGGACATAAGCACCAACATTCGGCAAAACCCATCGGCCATCGCCAACAGATAGAGAGTTCCAAAGGTAATATGCCCATTCAATGTCTTCTTGATCGGGCGGTGGCATTTCAGTCATTGAACATCCACCTCCGACATTGTTTGCATTGAACTATTTGTTCGTGCTTTCCTGTAAATGGATTGAACCTCTTATCGGCCAATTTCATTTCATTCCCGCAATCAGGGCATTTGTGTATTTTGATTGTGTAATCACCCATTTATTCTTCCTCCGATTCAAACCTGCATTTTTTAGTGGCAATATAAGTGCGACAAAAACGATAACCAGGGTGAGCATTCTCATTGCATTCTTTACGAATACATGGTCGAGAAGTAAGCCTCATTCCTCTTCATCCTCCAAAGTGTTTCTCACGTTGGCAGCAAAGAACCTCATGCCGCTTGAATCAACATGAACACGTTCCCAACGCCATTCTCGTTTGTCGTTGTTTTGACGGAACATCAAATCCTCCACTAAGTATTTTTCAACATCCTTGAGTATTTGCTTTTTATCTAATGAAGAATGTATTCCGATCAACACCTCTCGCCAACCTGCATTGTTTGTTGGTGAAATCACAAGGTTTGGTTGATTGTTCATCAATACAAACAGGCTTCCATCTTCGGTTTCATTCTCTAAGACTTCAAATTGCGTTTGTATCTCAATCCCTCCTGTTGTTTCAAATCTTTAATTTTGATTATTCGAGTATCAATCTCATTCAAAGCATCGAACTGTTCAACGCCCGACAAATCTTTGAATCGTGCGCTGCCAAGAAGCATTCCACGATCCGCAAACAATTCAACAAGCAATTCATCGTATGCTGAAATAAAGTTCTGGTGATCACTGAGAATCCTTGCGGCTTTTTCGATGTCACGCTTTACAAAAGGCCACATTATCTTAACCCAAAGCGGTTCGGCAATTAAAGCCTCACTGTTCTTTAATCATATCTTTAGTGGTTATTGCATACCGATGATATGAGATATGCCAACGCTGATAAGCAACCCAACGTGCAATCAAGTTGATTCTGTTTTTAGGATATTTGCTGCCGCAATAAGGGCAATATCGGAATCCCTCTAAAACCCAATTGAGATCGACTGGATGGCCGCACTTCCAAAGTGCAGATATTTTGGCCGATGGTTTGCGTGGTCTTGCTTCTGGAATCTCAAGGACTGGGATAGGCGCAGGGGCTAATTTGTCCTGTTCCTGTTCCATCCCTTCACGCCCAATCTTCACCTAAGAACGAACTATTCTCATCAAAAGTTTCATCTAACTGTATAGTCACAGGTATGCCCCTCAAATGTTGATCTTCGGCTTCTTCCTTATTCGACCATTCACAGGCTTCGCATTTATCCTCTTTCGGATTTCCTCTCCCGTCATTCATTTTAGGATGGCCGCACCATTGGCAATCTGTCACTAAATCACAAGTTCCAAAGAATGCGCCAGGGGTCATGTCGTATGATTCATCATCAGTTCTCAATTGGAAGTGTTTCTTCCAGTCAATGGCCGACCAAAGGATCGGCGTTGCTTCCCATCCTTGACTCGCAAACGATGAAAAGAAAATCGCACAATCAACGTGTTTAGGATTCATCATATCGAAGTTCGCTGATACGTCATCTTTTGAAATCCAGCCCCGAAAGCCGTTTTCATCAATGAATGCAATGGCACGTTCCTCATCAAGAGCATAGTGTGGCAAGTCCAGATACGGGATGAATGCGATAACATCTCCTTTGCTTGGTCGAGCCTCGTATGAGCCTAAGAATTGGCGGCTTTCCCTGCATCGCATGAAAGACACCATGATCGGTGAAAGCGGTGCTTTCGGGAACTCAACAAGTGTCGCCATTTCAATTCCTCATGGATGGTAGCATCTTCACTACACTTTTCGCTGGACCTGTTAGAATCAATAAGTCTTGCCCTTCATCATCAAAAGAAATCTCCCATCGAGATGTGTTGGTGAACTCCTTCTCGCCCTGTTCGTTTTCAAACCATCTTCTGGCGGGAATCATCCTCATCCATGAAGGCGGTTGCCCATAGACTGAATGAACCATGACCCACACTTTGTTTGCTGCGGATCGGGATTTAGGTTTCTTTTCATACGTGGTCATCTTTGGGCCACTGTTTTGCTTTGGTCGGTTCATTCAACCGCCTCCAAAACACCTGTTCGCATCCATTCATCCTGTATCACACCACGAAGGGCTTCAATGACACCATCACGGTTCACGACAGGCACACCATCTAAGGTTTCATCACATTCGGCCAATGAGCCGATGAGCCTTGTCAATTCACTAACCATCTCGTCGCTCATTTCAAAACCCCATTGCGTTTGAAAAATTGAAACCATCAATGTCTTTGGTTGCTTCATCGTTTTCACGTTGTAGTTCGACTTCCTCATCATGCGCTGCTTGAAGTCCATAGTGGCCTTCTGGCATCACTGGATTGCCTGTGTATTCCGCCCAATGCTGTTCGGATGCAAACCAACGCTCGCCAATGGCGGTCATGGCAATGAACTTTCCAGGCTCGGCTGATACAACACAACGCCCATTCTTTCCTTCAATGGCTGCAATGGGGGTGTCGATCATTGGAACTGGCGTGAAATCACGTTCTTCGAGGCGAGCATACGTTTCAATCATCGCCTCAGCATTCATGGCCTTAATCATAGCATAGTCGGCTTCAATTTCAGCATCGGTTTGCTCAGGTGCATATTCTGGTTCATCATCAATCAATGCCTCAAGAGGTATTGGATTGTCTGTGATGGCTGGAACGTTCTCAATGGGCTTTGCCTCATAGATTGCACGTTGAGCCGAGCGTTCATTTGTTTGTTCAAACCATTCATCATCCTCAGCCATACGGACAGCATGACATTCTTCACAAATCCAATCGGGGGCATCATCAACGGCTTGTTCCTTTGAGATTGGAGTTCCGCAATCAGGGCAAGCGTGGAGGGATGGATCGGTGTCGTCAGCCTCTTTGAGAACTGGCGCATCGTCATCAACGGTTGGCCCACCAAAGGGCAAATCCCAAGCCTCACTAACCCTGAAAGAGATTGGTCGGCCACGTGCATAACGACCCGTTGGGGAACGCTCACAAGTGATGAGAAGGCGGAGGTTGTCGTTCAAGTTGAATCCGAGTTCGGTCCAGCCGCCACCGTGAACATTGTGTTCAATGTGATCCTCAGCCGTAATACTTGCCTCGAATTGGTCCAACACTCGCTTGATGGTTTGCACATGGCAACCTGCGAGTTCGGCAACATCCTCAATCGTGCGATTTGTTTCAAGCGGTCCGTCGTTGGAAAGCCAAAGAGAGAACATTTGCCACTTGATCCATTCAGTGGGTTGCTTCTTGAAATTGTGTGGGTTTTCCACGATCTCATCATCCACAGGTGGCGTTGGGTCAGCAACAACAACCACCACTTCTTCAACGTCATCGGTTTGCGGGGAAGCAACCTCTATCGAAGCGGGTTCAGGCTCAGTAAGGGAATGTGATACCCCGCCAACCTCCTGTTCCTCTTTGGGTGTGGAATCGTTAGCCAACAGTGCATCGGCTCTTGCAGCGAGTAAATCAGCAGGTGATGAAATCGGCTCAATTGCGATAACTTCAACCTCATCTGGCTTCTCTTCGAGTTCTTGAACATCAATGGTGAAATGCAATTTTACGCTGCCAGCCGACTTGCTGAGGAATGTGCGCTTGAAGGATTCCATCATCTCGCCAACAGCAATTGGGTGGCGGAGGTCTGGAAGTAAGGATTGGTCGATCTTGACCCTGCCTTCATCATTGACTTGCATGGCATTGTTGATTGCTGCATTGATGCCCTCAGCCCATTTGTAAGCAATGGTTGGGTCGCCTTCGCACATATCAATGAGAACGTCAATATACATGCCAATCAACCATTCTCTCGGAATGATTGCAGGTGTGGCTTTGTCGCTCATACCCACTGGAATTGAAACCATCGCTTTGCTTTCATCGGTTGGTTCAACCGTGAACAATTGGTTGCCAACACGGATTTGAATATCGGAACGTTGAACTTCGGCAATGGGCTTGCTGCCTCGGTCTTTGCGTTCCTCTTTGTTTAGATGAATACCATTGGTCGTCTGGTATTGTTTGGTGAACACGTCACCAAGCAATTTCAATACTGGACCAATATCGGGGGTCAATTCAATGTTTTCGGCAACTTCGGTAATGTCTTTACGGCTCATATTTCTCACTTACTCCTGTGTGGGGCAACCAATCCACATAGAGCAGGGTATATCAACATTTAGGACTCGGCAAGTAATTTCCACGAATTAGTTCCTTGATCTTCAAGTTCAGGATATTGTCGTAAAAGTGTTGCATTCAATCCCCACATAGAGATTCGATACCGATCTCCTTTGATGCCAACCATTTGAGGTGCTTCTTCCGAAGTATGGCCCACCAATTTCACAAAGACTTGCTCTTTACCCAGAACGTTGTTGAGACTGTTTGTGGTGACTCCATGACGCATACTGTAAGGGCTTGAACGGTCATTAAGATAGTCGAAAATATCCGCCGTAGTAAGGTTCCCCAAGTCTTTCATCATTTGAATTATCTTAACTCTCGCTCGACTTGTTCTCGCCATAACTTGAAGGAAGGACCATTCGGACTTAAACCCTCACATTGGAGGCATTGGTGGCCCACCAGGAGATGGATTCATTCTAATGACATCATCAATTCGGAGAATCATAATTGCTGCTTCTGTTGCTGAGGTCAATGCTTGAACGTGTAGTGCCAACGGTTCAACAATTCCTTGTTTCATAGCATTATGAGGGTGTTCTTTTGTTTGAGGATCAACGTCAATGAAATACGAATAATCGCCATCAGCATTATTTTTGCACAAAGCGAGTAATTCATCAACAGGATCGAGTCCAGCATTCTCAGCAATCGCTGAGGGTATTTGTAGCAAAGCATCAGCAAAAGCATCAACGGCCATTTGAACACGGCCTTCTGGTCGGCAATGCTTCTTTAGAGCGTTATACAGGTATGCTTGAGTAGCACCGCCGCCCAAAAGGAATCCTTCATTCTTCTTCATCAGCCACGCCACGCCGACACAATCTTCGAGCGCACGTTCCACTTCTTCGGCAACGTGCTTTGTTGCGCCACAGGCAACGATTGTTTGAATTGGCGAGCCTTTTGTTGTCAATAATATCAAATCGTGATCGAACTTACCAGATACAAGGAAGTTGCATTGTGCCAAATCGAAGTCGTCTATTGGATTTGTAAGGCTGGAAACGATATTCCCCCGACCAATCCGACTGGCCGAATCAAGGTCGGACTTCTTAACAGAATGAACGGCTGAAATGTTATGCTTTTTGAGGTAATGCAAAGCGAGGTCGTCAATTTTCTTTTGGGTCAAAACAACATTTGCGCCAGATTGGTGAATCAATTCCACCATGTCACGTATTGCGTCTTCTTCTTGTCGAAGGAACTCTTCAACCTGTGCTGGATTGGTAATTTGAACCTGAGCATCTATGTTGGTTTTCTTTGGCTCAATAGCGCAATCCAAAAGGAGAATCTTTGCGTTTTCCACTTGACGTTCCATTGTTCCGCTTGCTAAATCTCTCTCGATCACGATACCAGGCAATCGGTATGTATCTTCTTCATTTGTTCCGCTTGCTGAGGTATAATGAATGTCTTCAATGGAGTTGGCGTTCAAAGTGGCTTCCTCGGCCATCGTTGCCAATTTATTTTGGATTCCTTCGGCTGATTTGCCAGTTATGGAACTGAATGCTGCGAGATAGGCTATGCTCTTTAGCGAATCCTCGTATTCGTATGCCATCTCCGAATTGATTTTTGAAAGACCTTCTAATTCAGTTATGCAAAAGTCTCTTGCAGTTCGGAATCCTTTGCAGATCGTGGTTGGATGAATGCTCTTATCCAACAAACGTTCCGCTTCTTCGAGAAGTGCGCCAGAAAGAACCACCGCACTTGTTGTTCCATCGTAGCATTGCGCTTCTTGAGTCTTAGCCACTTCAACAATCATCTTGGCTGAGGGATGCTCAATGCCAATCTCTCGAAGTATTGATACTCCATCGTTGGTAATGAGGACATTCCCAGTAGGATCAATGAGCATCTTATCCATGCCCAATGGTCCAAGAGTTGTTTTGATAGCAGCACCAACCGCTTTGGCGGCTTGAATGTTGCTTCTTTGGGCTGCTGAACCGTTTGTTTGTTCAGTTCCCTTTTGCATGATATACACAGGCTGTTGGCCGTTGTTCGCAGGTTGCATGGTCATGGCGTATTGGTGTCCTTCTTATCAAGGCTCACACACCATTCGGCATTAGGTTCACCCTCGTAGCCATCACGCCATTGAGGTTCAAGATAAGACCTGCGGCAATATCCACAGACTTCTATTCCAGATTGATACTTGGAGTCCAACAGGGCATACGTCTTGTTAATGTCCCACTTTACTCTTGATGTGATTTTGCCCCATTCTTCACTTGTCAATGGATCGGCAGGGCTTCCATCAGCCATGACTCGGCCACCGCCAACGATGCCGCCTCCAACGAGTGCTTTTGCTTTGAAAGGTTTCTTCCCTGCATGACTCCTATGAGGTGTGCATTGAGAACAGTTTCCATCCTTTCGAGAGGGCATCATTTCAAGCAGGGGTGAATCTGGACCCATTGAATGAAATGTAGTCATCTCAAGCCTCCATTTTCCATTCGTCGCCATCTTCGTCTTTTCCCGCCTTCGATGCCCTTATGACACCTGCTTTGACAATTTCTTCCATAGCATACGACCACCGCCAAGCCACAGGCTCAGGGGCGATAATGTAGCAATTAGGATCGGGAGGTATAGGTTGTTGAATCCATTCTTCAATCATATCCTCTCCCTCCATATCGCTTCGATAATGAGCGACAACATCAGCACCGCCAGTGAACTTCTTTTTCAGCCTTACAAGACCTTCAAAACCAGGTTTGATGACTTTGATGACTGAGCCATTGTATGCTGTTCCAGAATCGTATTGATACATCGGAACAAGGTCGCCTTCGTAGTAAATTGTTTCGTCAAGCGTATTGTAAAAACCATGTTCGATCTTGAGGCTATTTTTTGCATCGTCGTTCATGATAAATCCTCCTTTGGGAGTATATGCTTTCCACAGTCTATGCACAAGAGATAACCTGTTGCTTTCAGTTCGTATGTGCGTTTGTGTTCGCATTGATCCTGTGAGTGTTCTCTCTCATCATAGTATGCAGGGCATACGCCACGATGATCTCCACCGCATTTGCCACAATTTGAGCCGCCGTTTCTTCCCATATCATTCACCTTGTCCTTTGGTATTCAACGCCTCAGCCCATGCAGCATAACAATGTTCGCACATTCCTTTCATCCAATCTGGATGGTCGGCAGGGAGATTCTCACAGTCCAAGCAACCGTTGTCCTGTTCTTCATCTCGCACTTCGAGTTCGACAACAGCGTTGCCTAAAACAAAGTCGTGCGGCTGAAATAATTGCGTGATTGGATTGAGATGTTCTTTCACGTATGCTGCACGTTCCTCATCGTTTTCGAGCGCATAGAATGGTAATTTGGATTCCCCACCCATGATGATATTTCGCACTTTACCAGACATACTGATTTCATTTCCAAAGAGATCGGTATCAACAAAACCAATGCTGATGTCGCCTTGAACATAGAATTGAGGCGCATATTCAAAAAGACCTCCAACCGCTTCTTGTAGCGTTGCGAGGCCTGGTTCTTCATCAGCCTCCACAGGGAGGACTGAGGACTCGCCATCAGGCTGAATCAATATCCACTTGCGAGTCATTGAGCCACCTCCACGTTCTGTGTGATGCGGCAATCAGGATAACTGGAACAGCCCAGAAACACACCGTTGCGACCTTTCTTTGGCAACATGATTCCAGACCCGCACGTGCAGTTCTTTGGCATTGGAATGTCCTTGTAAATTGAGTCCACACGGCTCAAGAGATTCTTGCGCCAGTTCTGGGTTCGATGAACACGTGTGGTGGAATGGAAGCCCTGCCCTTGCTCATTGACGCACAGGACACGGATAGCATCGCCACCCGCCTTACGGCCCGATCCATGAGCGATGGTGGAATAGACCCTAATTCGGAATCCATCGCCATACGGTGCTTCATAGACCGTTTCAACGCAAGGATGGCCTGGGTCAGCCTCAGCAAAGCCCAGTTCAAGCATGAATGATCCCATCTGTTCAGCCGTGATGTCTTGATATTCAGCAGCCATCAAGCATCACCTCTTGTCGCCCCGCCCAATGCGGTGTGCAACGTCATGAGTTCTTGCAGGTCGCAAGCCTCAATGGAGGCTGAAAGAAGTGCTTCGAGATTGTCAATGACCTGTTGCTGAGTCATGTCCTCAACAGGCGTGGTGAAATCTGGTGTGCGGCTCATTCGCTCGCCTCCTGAGATAGAAGTTCCAGTTCATCCTCTAAGGATTGCATGACCGCAGCATGGTTCTCAATGGTATTCATGGCTGCTTTCATTCGAGCAAGTGCCGTTGAGAAACAATCTTCCTGTTGCTTCATGCGCTTAAGGATTGCATTGTGTTTTACCATAGCCTCGTCAAGTGGGATCGGAACATAAGGCGTGAAATTGTAATGCTCATTCCATGCTTCTGTTTGCTTTGGTGACAGCATGGTGTTGAATGTTTGACCTGAATAGTAATAGACATACACACCGCCAACGCCATGATCGGTTGCGTGTGCTTTCTGTTCATTGTTGTATTGAGGCCAAGAGCGTGTGTGTTCGGATGATTGAAGCCAACCGTCAGCATCAGCGTGTGGGTGGCGAGGATTGCTCATGACAATGCCTCTTCCATCGAAGAAGTCACCATAGACCGCACCATCGAAGGTTCGCTTCCAGACTGGCTTAGGATTGCTCATTCGCTCGCCTCCTTGTCAAGATGGGAATGCTTGGCATACTGCTGTTCATTGATGAAGAGTCTTCCTTGCATTTCAACAGCATCGGTGGTAAGTTGGTTCACTTGTTCCAAGATGTGACGCAATTTTGCCCGATCCAGTTCGATTTCACGCTTCAAATCATTCATTGCACGTTGCTCAGGTGAAACGACTGGCTCAGGATGGTAAATACCGTTCTCATCAAATCGTTCTGGTTGCTCATCATGTAGGTTCTCCCAATGAGCATCGTCGGCTTCCTCGGCTGGCTTAGGATGTGAGGGGTCATCAACAGTGATAATCTCCCAACAATGAGGCATCAAACCAACGCCAGAACTCAAGCCAAACGGCTTAGTGTCATCGAGGTCAATGATGGCTCTAATGTGACGCTGAGGCCGTTCATCCGACTTGCTCAAAGACCACGCTTTGACAGGGAGTATTGCACCTGCCAATGCCTTGAATGAATCATCACATTGGTTGCGAAGCGTTTGTTCATCGTCAGTAAGACGAATCCACGTTTCCTCCAACGGGGTGTTCCATGAGGAATGGTAATGCAAGCGTGTTTCCATCGTGATCGGGTTGAACACCTCGCCTTCGTATTCCAGAAGGGTGTCATAGAAGAATTGGTCATAGGAATCAACAAAGGCATTCAAGGCCGCTTTGGTGGAGGCTGCTCGAACATTGTCTTTCATGTCGGCTTCACGTGTGAATGTGTATTCTTTGGTGTATTCGCCAGCACTTTCAGTCTTGGACCATGAAGCATTGAACACCCATGTTTTGGTCGGATAAGCGGGATGGGTCTTGTAATCCATGCCACAGTCCTTCATGCGGCCAACGGTGTATTTCCATCCAACAACGTTCTCGCCACCGATATTCGGCTGTAATTGGATAATCACGTCACCTCCGCTTCTCCACATTCGGTATTCCCCTGTTGCTGTGCTGCGTGTTGTTTTCATCATATTATCGCTCATTTTTTTCACCTGTTTCATATTGGGTTTCCTGTCCCATTCAGTATATCCACACCCAGAAGGGTATATCAATAATCCTCTCCCGTAAGACCATCAATGGCCTTTGTTTCCACAAAGTTGCCCAGGGCAACATCATAGGCATATTTGGAATAGAGTTCGCCAATGTAATTGACAACCGCATCAGGGGATTGGGAATCGCCAGCATTGATGCCACCCAATTCCTTTGGGATCGGGACATTTATTTTTGATTGTCTAACACCATTCGCCACTGAAATGCCATCCTGTTGCATGGCTGAGATGTGCCAGTATTGCGTAGCACCTCTCGGCAAAGAGAGAACGTATTTTTGGGCTGATGATGGCGACGAATCGTAGGTGTCGTTGCGATATTTCAGCACCCGTTGTTCTGTTTCATTGTGAATCAAAGCGTATTGATACCCTCTTGAAACCTTACGGAGTAATTGGCTTGAGAACAAATTGTGATATTGAATTGGATTGGCTTCAACACGCTCAAAATAGAATCCTTGAACCTCGCCCTCGCTCATGTGCCGAGCCTGTTGAATGTCCTCATATTGAGGGTTCTGGGCTTCCCAGGCATCGAAGTCATCCATGCTCATTGCGACCACTTTACCCTCAACGGTTTCGAGTTCAACGTATTCTGTTTCAGTAGTCCAGTCATGGCCGTCATCATCGTTGCCATCATCGCCACGATCCTCATCGCCGCCTTCACAGGATGAACAAACACGCTTGGATTCAAGTTCCTCAGTGGTGCTGTCAATCATCTCATCAAGGCTGATGTTCACAAGGACTGAGCCGCATGAATCAGGGGCGATTTCACCGCCCATGTGCTTCTCGAACTTGCCAGATTTAGAATGGGTGTCATATCGAATACGGCAAAGGTGGCCGTCGCACTTGCAGCAAGTTCCGTGTTCCTCTCCCTCAGCGATGATGGTTTCACATTCAACGCACCGATCATCATTAGGGGTGTCGCATACGCAAAGTTCCAATCCACAGTCTTGACAGTCATCGCTCTCAGGGGTGTCCTGTGGCGACTCTTTGACCTCGTTTGGTATGTCGTTGCACATCAAGTCCATGTCGAGGTCATAAGCACCCTGTAATCGCTGTTCAACGTCTTGAGCGATTTGACCCTCAAGTTCACCATTGACAATGATGTTTTGCTTTTGCGCCCTGCTGTATGCAACGTAGCCCATTGACACTTCATTGACGGCTGATTCTGGCGAGGCTTCACAGGCTCGCTTATTCATGAAACAGGATTGAACAGTTGGGTTGCCGTCTTCATCGTCTTCAACAATCGAATTGACAATGAACATGACCTCGGCCTCATCGCCTTTGTAGCGATGGATTGTAGCGATGTGAACAGCATTGCCGCCACGCTCACTGAACAACGTATCATTGACCCAGTTCTTGAGAGCATCAGCGAGGTTCTTTCCTTTGACTTCACCATCGCTGCGAGATCGGTGAAGAGATACAAACGCCTCAAGGAGTTCGATGTTGCCCATGAACTCTTGAAATGCGGTGGATTGAGCCATGCTCTTTGTATCACCTTTGAACAGGTCGGAGTATTTGGCGAGAGCAACCTTTCTAATGCTCTCAATGTCCCTCAAGAGCAAGGAATGTTGCTTGACCTTAGAAGCATCCATCTTGTGCCATCCAAGCCCAAGCATGGTCTTTCCATTCACATTCTTGTATGACTCATCCAAAGCCCCAGAACGCATCATGTTGGCGGCTGAGAATGCTTGAGTGACAAGACCATCCTTGCCGCTTGGAGTTGATACTGGAATGCCGTTCATGAGGAACGTCTTGATGAAGCCAGCGAGAGGCTTCTTGAGGCGACAAAGGAGGCCAAACGTGGTGTCCTCACCATGAAGTTCTCTTGACTTGTGATATGCCTTGACAATCTCATCACCTTCGATTTGAATAGGCGCAGCACCGACAGGCCAGAAGTCATATCCAGCCTCAAGCGGAGATCGGTGTGCTTGATAATCTGGGAGGTCAATGTTGGCGTGATAACGACGTGCAATATCAGCGAACTGAGCAGTAGCATACTTGACAGATTGAGCAACCATATCAGTGCCTCTCCAACAGATAGTCTGTGGATAGAATGTAGCATCAATGGCCTTTGCATTGTCCGAAAATGCCTGACTTGAAGCCCCCGCAAATAAATAGATCGCCTGGCGCAAATCGCCCACCATGACCTTGTGTGCATCCTCTTTCACCAATCGCCAAACCAATTGAGCCTTGAGAACTGAGAGGTCTTGAACCTCGTCAATGAACATGACATCAGCCTTCTCATGCTGAGGGATTTGAAGATCGAGAGCGTGTGGAAGGTAAATCTGGTCGGCCATGCTGAGAACCAACACACCCTTGCCACCACTGGTGGATGAGGATTCAACAACCTCTAACGACTCATCATCAAGCATATTGTGGAACTCATCACCGAACTTCTCAGCGAGCAATGCAACGACCTTCTCAACACAATTGGGCTTGACAATGCCGAGTCCTAAAGAAGTGTCATAACGCCGCCATGTTTTGATGTTTTCACCATTGACAATAGCATTGCCGTTCTTTCCGAACTGAGTTCCGAATCCTTTTCCACCGATCTTCTTCAAGTGGCCTCCATTCTCAAAGGAATAGATGATGTGGCCTTTGTGCTTCTTGACAATGACCTTCGCCTCAGTATCAAATGACACCGACTTGACACCGCTTTTCTTCTGGGTATCAGCAGGTGGGAATCGGCAACCGCCTGTCTCAAGGATGGCGAACTCAGCCTTCTTGACCATGTTTGGGTCGGTGGTGCGAATCTGTTTTGACATAGGCACAGCATCCTCCCACCATCCACGTTGATTCTTGTTTGGAACAACAGCATCCATGACGGACTTTCCATCGCCACAGAATGGCTTCAATTGAACATTCAAGAATGCTGTTTCGATAGCAACGGCAAGGATCTCAACAACCAATTGGAACACCGATTGGTCGCCCAGATTGCGAGCAGGGTTCTCATCCCATGACTGATTGACACCGACTCGCTGAACAACCTCAGCAATGGCCTTCACGTCATCCTCATGGACTGTTGGAGGAATGTATGGGGTCGGAACTTCACGGTCAATGGTGGATTCTGGAACAAAGCCCTCATCCATCACCATGTTGGCAACCTTGACCAATCCTTCACCGATCATGTTGTTGAAGGCATGAGATGTGGTCTTGACCTGCATGGCCTTTCGAGCGTTCTCAAGCAATGCTGAACGGTCTTCACGGCCCAACCAACCTGCAAGGGTCAAACGGGCGATTCTAATGTATCTGTCATCACCGTATTTCAGCATTGAAATATGAGAGAATCCATCAGCATGAGCCTTGTTCAACAACAATTGGTTGCCACCTGCATTGACGGTGTTATTGTTGCCGAATATCTTGACATTCAATCCATCAGTGGATTGGAACTGGATGAGGATGTCTTTACTGGACTTAGCAATGTGGGTATTGAAGGCGGTCATGGCCGTCAAGAGTTCAGGGGCAAGCCTGGAAACAATGTGGGTCATGCCCTGCAATAGAGAGGTCTTACCTGAACCTGCTACGGCTGATACTGCGATTGAGATCGGCTTGCCACCATTGCGAGATTCATAGAGAGCCTTAGCGAATGCTCTCAGCACCCTCAGTTGTTCCCAAGACCATTTGTTGCCGTTCCTATCCACTTCTGGAATACCTGCCTCAGCATCCCTATGCAGGGTGATGGCAAGGGCAAGGTTCTCAGCCGAACTGAGGAACGTGTTGAGGCTGATGAAGACAGCCATGAAGAGGGAGAGAGCGATGACTGAGAATATCATTCAGCCACCTCCTTCACAGAATCAAGGTGTTCGCATATCTTCTTGACACAGAACTTGAATGCCTGTTTGATGCTGTGGAAGCGGTCTGGAAGGAACTCAGCCGTCACAGCGAAGGATGGGTGAACCCTGTTGAGAGCCATACCCTTTGCATCTCTCACCGTTCTCATTTGAGGGAATATCTCAGCATCGAATTGGCCGAAAGTCCAGCCCGATCTGCAATCTCGAACATCAACCCAACCATAGCGATTAGAGCATCCCTTTGAGGTGTGATAATTCAAGTCAATGAGGCCAATGACTTCATCCTTGAAAACGACTTCATAGGACTTCAAATCAGGGCTTTCCGATACTGTGTAATCATCAGCCGCTTCATAACTGAAAACGCCATGAGGTGTGGTTATGGAACTCATTCAACCACCCCGCCAGCAAGCAGATCGATGGAATCAACCGTTGGGAGGTCATCAACACAGGATGGAGAGCCAGAAACGGTTTCGCACCAATCATACATCTCTCCATTCCATCCACCATTGCCACAGACAACGCAGTAGTCATGGTAATCCCAGTGGAAAGAGCCACAGGAGGTGCAACGGACATTCCGAAGGCGAGAACCCTCTTTGGTGACAGTAGCAGCCCAACAGGACAAGGACTTGTTGTTGAGGTATTCATTGAGCGATTGACGGGTGAATCCGTATTCTGGGTATCGTTGTTCACTGTGAGCATCGAAGGGAGTATCAGCCAGCATCATTGCATGGCGAGGTGTAAAGAATTGAACGTCGTTGAGGATGATTTGAGGCATCCCTCTCATCGAAGGGTCGGTGGTGTATTCACTGTGAAGGGAGATCGGCAAGTTCGGCCTCATCCATCGCAGTTGTTCATACACTTGGCTGCTGGTCAATCGGTCTTTAGGCATCATTTGGGTTGCTTCGTTTTCCATTGTTTTCACTTCCGTTTTTGGGGTTAGGGCATTCATAGTGTTCGCCCCCTTATCCCCCACCACACCATGCAGGGTTGATAAAGAGTTCCGACAGGATAGACAGGAGGGACACATTAGAGGACAAGCATGACCTCAGCATCAAACGATGCAGGGAGAGCGATGAGAGCCACCTCAAAGGACACAAAGGACACAAAGGACAGTTCGACAAAGAGAGAGGACAAAAGACAGGGTGTGAATAGGGGAAAAGAGAGAGAGGTTGAGAGAAAATATGTTGTTGTTTGTCATGTATTATTTGTCCTTTCATTTAGCCCCATGTCTTTGTTGTCTATCGTGTCTAATGTGGGCTTCCAATCGGCCATCAAAACCAGGTGTCAAACCATGCGTAAATGACCCCCTGCTCACCACCTGCCGTGAGGGTCGGTGTGTTGATGTGATCGGTGGAAAATAAGACAAATGTTGCGATATATTGTCCGAACAGGCTCGCAGGGGGCTGAAATTGGGTGTCGAACTGGGTGTTTAACGTGGTATTGGACTGGGTGTGCCGCCAGCACGTGCCGATAACGCCACAGATTGAGCCTAAATGAGCGTTGAACTGGGTGTTTGACTGAGTATCGGACTGAGTGTGCTGATAACGCCACAGAACACGCCCAGAACGCCGCCTATCGCCACAGAATGAGCCGTGTGGAGATGGACTGGGTGCATGACTGAGTGCATCGCCACAGAACCACCCTCGAACCCACCGATCTCTCGCAACAGACTGAGCCGAGCGAGGGGGCGAGTCTTCGACTCGCCCGTATCACCACAGAACGCATCACTGAGAGCCTATGGACTGGGTGTGGCGACCCAGTGCGGCCACGCAGCCCCCCGTTTTTTGCCAGTGCGGGGTAAGTCTGGAGATGTTTTTTTTTTTTTGCTGAGGCCGCCATAAGCCCCAGATGCTACACGGAAAAAAATTGGGAAAAAAGTTGTTAGGAATGTTAAGTAGTTGGGATGGCTTTATTTCAACCTGCCGTATGCGGTAAGATATGGTGAATGCTTTCAAGACGAGTTGGGATGCTCTAATTAAGAATCGCCCACAACGTCCAGATTATTTTATTGATGCTCAACCTGCTGATTCAAATGTTGATCTTGGCGAGATGATGCAAGACTTTTCGATGCCAGAAGTTGATATTAAAGACATAGGCGGAGATGGAGATACTTGCTGTGCCGATCTCCGAACAGGTATGGCAAATCTAATCACACATTCCGACAATCATTACGGTGGTTTATCAGGGCAAATGGCTGAGGCTTTGCATGGGTCTATTGATTTTGATGAAGGCATTGAAGGGGCATCATGTGAAACATTGGTTGATGCTTTGAAAAGTGCAATAAGTTATGGTGAATATGCCTTTGAGCAAGGAGGGAACACCGTTGCATATTGGAAAGATTACGGGTTTGACAGCGAGCATCACGCAATGTCCGAGCATCGAGAACTTCATGATGATGAGGATGGCAAGCATGAGATGGATTTATTGAATCGTATGCGTCAATTAAAATTAGAATATGAGGCTTGTAAAATGGGTGGATTTGATGATGCAAAAGAAAGTGAATCCACAGGGTTCTATGCAAGTGCCGAACCATTTGAATTGGCTTGGGATTCCATTCGTAAAGAAGAAGAATACGTTGAAATCGAATATGAAAGTGGTGAAACAATTCAGTTAAGTTTCAAAGAGTTTGATAAAATCAAATTGGATTGGGAAAACGATGATGATATTGTAGCGGTTAGAACTTATCGAGGCGACGAAGTATCTCAAATCCTAAAATCGGATGAATCAGCCATTGAAGTTCGAGATCGTTCCCTCGCCATTCTCGCCAGTATGGGTTTGAAGTGGGATGAGAACCCGCTAAGGCCGCAACATGAAATGCCCGTTCACGCTGATGGAAGAGATTTGTCGGATGATGAATACGAACAGTTGATGAAAGTTCCAGCGTTCAATAAAGCAGTTTGGGATTTGACTAATGTTTGGGCATTGAGCAATGAGCGAAGAGAACAAATAATGCAGTATGCAAGGGAAAACCGCATAGGTGGTTTTGATGTTTAATCTGTGGGTATTGTTTTGGCTTGCTTTCATTGCAGGTTTCTTTTCAATGTGGGTGTCTCTTGACGATCTCGGAAGCAATGTAGTGATATTCACCAGTGATGAAGAACTGCAAGAACTTTGTTGGGATGGCTTGAGGAAGGGAGAGCCATGATTAAGAAGTCCGACTTCAAGGTTGGTGGTCGCTTCTTAGGAGATAGGAGAAGGAATGATCCTTACGGCATTCATTTTAACGATGGACCGCAAACTTACCGTTATCGAGTTCCGATTGGAAAAGACGAGGATGGCAATTTGATTTATTCCGATTATGATCGTGAAGTGAGTAGTCGTGATTGGACTTACCCTGGTGAGATTTACAGACGGGCAAACGAAAGAGATATTGTTTCACGTGAAGAATACAATGATATGTATTTAGATCCCGATATAAGCGGAGATCAGATGGGGCGAATCTTGCGAGATGCAAAGGAACAGGTAGCGATTCGCCAAATTGGTGATACGGCATCCCATGAGTCAGGGCATACCGCCCACGACATGACCGACCCTGAGCGACAAAATCACTATTGGGGGGAAAAACAAGCAAACAGGCAGCGTGGAGGATATGGTTTGTTCGATACTAATTCGGACTCGGATGAAAAAAGTGTGGGTGAGTTCGTTGCCTATATGTCGGAATATCCGCATGATAGCATCAAGTTTCGTCGAGGAATGAAGAATCATCCTGATGTTGGAGAACGTTATGTCAAAAGGATTAGAAATGCAAACATTGACGCAAATGAGAGTAGCCGAGCAAAAAGGAATGTTGTCAATGCAATTCTTGACCAAACGGCAACAACAGGAAAAAGAACTGGTGCTGGCAACTTCCAATTTGGCGACATTGATGAAGCAAGGAACAGGAAGAAGCAAGCCGAGCGCACTTCAAGAGCCTTGATTCGCCAAATCCAACAATTGCCAGATGAAGGAATTGAAGGCTTTGGTGATTTGCCGCAAGACATTCAAGAAGGGATTGGGCGTTTGCAGTTGCGAGATCAATTATCTCAATTCATGGATAACAATTTTGAAACGGCAAGGCAAGCAGAACTTAACACCTTGATGCACGATCCCAACTCGATTGATTTTGCTATTGCCAATCCTAAAATGTTCTTTGAGAACTATGACTCCGTTCCTGTTGATTGGGTGGAAGGAAAGGGTCGTTGGGATGATTATGTGTTGGGGAATGATGCGCTTTCAACCATTGCACACTATGACCATCATGGGCGTTATGACGAAAACCCAGAACTCCTTGAAGCATTGAAAGAAAGGTTTGGTGAGCCGACCAGCGATCAGGGTTGGGGATTGAAGCCGAAGGTCAAGTCAAATCCTTACATGAGAACGCCCTGGCAATACTATGACCCTCGATTTGGAAGCGAGCCATTGCTTGACGACATAATTCATCAATACGGTTTAGCGGAAGATCGTGGAGTTGATTTTGATTCTTCAAGAGCCTTTATGAAATCTTGGGGCTTGATAAAGGCTGAACCTTTTTCGGGCAAGTTCCCTGCTAAATATCCAGGCAACTGCAAAGTCTGTGGAACTTATTTGAAACCAGGTCAAGAAGTGATGTATAATCGAATGCTCGGCGGAGTCACCTGTCCTTTTGATTGCGGGAGGGCTTACGTTGTCTGAGTTTAACAAAAAGTGCAAAGAATGTGGCGATTTAGTCAAGGACACCCATGAAGGCGTTCCATTTGTTGATGGAACGGCAATGTGCATGGATTGTTTTCTTGAAGATTACAAGCACTATGGGAAAAAGGTATTAGAAGCCTTAGAAGATGGTGGCGTGTTTGATGAAGAAATTGAAACCAGCGATGAGCAATGGTTTGACGACCCCGAATGGATCGAGATGAATAGAGGCAAGCCTTTCGCTGTCGCTTGGGATTCCATCGCAAAAGAATGGAGTCCAAATTGGAGGGATGAGGCATCGAAGTTGCCTTTACATCAATTAGATGAATACCTTGATTTGGATATGGGAGAAGGAACTGAATTGAGAACCTATGAACACCCGTCAAATCCTAATTTTGTTATCAAGAGGCCAATATCACTTGACCCTACATTCCGTCGTCATTATGGAAAAAGCAAAGACCCTGAATTGGATCGGTTGAAGGAATTGGTTGAGTTGGGTTCAATTGAGATGAACTCAATAGAGCGTTTGCCTTACTGGGATGCTTTAGAAAGTCTTGGTTATCCTGTTGTTTCCTCCAAGTATTTTGGAACGGACCAAAGAGAATTAGGGAATTACTTTGTTCAACCTCGAATGAGTTTGGATGAAAAAATGATTCCGCATAAAGTTGCAGATTGGAGAGTGAACCAAGATTTTCTTGAAGGAATAATGGAGAGCAATGGCAAGGGTGGCAAAATAGCCAACCCAATGAAAGACCCTGCGTTTGCAGCAGCAAATAGGGAATCACAAATCATAGATGAGATTTTGACGAATGCAGTTGGAGATCGGCATGGAGGCAATTTTGGTTTAGACCAAAAAGGCAATGAAAGAATGTTTGATCTTCAAATGCACTTTGGAGATGGAATCGGAGAATGGGATTCCGAAGAAATGCAACAAAGACAACAAACCTTGAACCAATATGGAATCCAAATCCCTGCCTCACGTATGTTGAACGCAATAACCGATGAGATGGTTGAAATTGACCCGTATGTTAGCAATTACAGGGCTTACCTTGAACGCCTTGAGCCATACTCGGATAACCCCAAGTATGTTGAAGTGGATGGTAAAGCAAAGTGGATGGAGGGATATTGATATGATTAGGATTTTTGAAGTCGGACCACGTGATGGGCTACAAAACCTGCCGCATGTTCCATCCACCGAAGATAAAATCCAACTCATCAAACATCTCCGTGATGCTGGCTTAACTCGAATTGAAGTCACATCGTTTGTTCATCCAAAGGCCGTTCCAAACATGGCTGATGCTGAACAGGTGTGCGCTGCCTTCGATGATAAGACAGGGTTCTCAGTTCTTGTTCCTAATCAAAGAGGGATGGATCGAGCGATTGCATCAGGCATGACCCATTACAACATTTTCTTTTCACCATGCGACACGTTCAATGTTTCTAATTACGGATTGAAGTTGGAACGCATTCTTGACAATTATGAAGAAGCCCTTGATGGGATTGACCCCGATATTGTCCGTGTGTATATCTCGGAGGCTTTTGAATCTGGAAGCGAGGCTTTGTCTTTGGCAATTCAACATGGCTTGAGATTTGGAAAGCGCATTGTTCTGTGTGACACTAAGGGTTCGGCAACGCCATTCGAGATTACTATGGGTGTTGGGATTGCACAGGGGTTCACGCATGAACTGTCTTTACATCTCCATCATGGAAAGCATTTGATGGAAAACGTATCAACTGGATATTCACATGGAGTTCGAGAGTTCGATTCCAGCATCGGCGGTCTTGGCGGCTGTCCGTTTGTTGAGAGTTCTGGGGCGAACCTTGCGACTGAGGATTTGGTCAAGTGGTGTAAGAAGCGGGGCATTGACTGTGGAGTTAAGTTGTCCGATCTCAAAGCGGCTCGCAAGTTGGCGCACAAAATCAA
>Ga0209337_1000082_pt1 | contig 77849 bp, 96 predicted proteins | sample LinPmetageLP53_FD_184044 | JGI IMG/M metagenome (GOLD analysis project Ga0209337, IMG submission 184044) | Marine viral communities from the Pacific Ocean - LP-53 (SPAdes) (version 2) | ecosystem: Environmental > Aquatic > Marine > Oceanic | place: Pacific Ocean | collected 2010-02-08
TTATCGTCACCGGCACAGTAAGTGCCAGTGTGCTTGTTTACGAGAACATCGCAATAATTGATGCGACCGGCTCGACTTTCTTTGGTAATACTAACGACGACACTCATATGAGAACAGGTAGCCTCGTTATTACAACTGTTGGACCTACCTCTCCAACTACAATTTTAAGTGCTAGCACAAGCACGAAAGCAGTGCACATCCAAGGCTTGAACGTTCTGTATGAATCTATAGCCGCTACTGTACAACTGACAGCGGTATACACAGCCAGCACTCCAAGTTATATTATCGGTGTACGCTCTACAGGTAGCGTGGAAATTGAAGTTCCATCGCCAGCGACTTATAAAGCCGGCGCCATACTCTTATTTAAAGATGAAGTCGGACATACTAACGGAACCAATATAAAACTTACAGGCGCCGCCGCAAGCTCGTATTTGATTGATGGTGGTGGAAGCTATACTTTAACTGGTTCAAATCCCGCAATTAGTTTATATTCCAATGGGACCAACTGGTTTGTCTTCTAATTAATATAGGAGGCACTACAAATGGCGTATAACAATTTATCTGGAACAGTAGTACTCCCGGATCGACTGGTCACTCATGATTTAACCCTTCATGAAAATTCTATTTTATCTGGTAATTTAAGCACCTCCGACGGCGCTAATATTATTAATGTTCCTCGCGTTTCTAATGCAACGAATAATGCAATTGTCACAAACGTTGGTGGAGATGCCAATAACTTAATTTGCGAGAGCAATTTAACATTTAACGGTAGTGCACTTACCGTCATTGGGCAAGTGTCTGCGAGCCTAAATATATCAGCCTCATATTTTTATGGTGATGGATCGAAGCTTAGTGGAATCAGTAGTCTCGGCGGAATCTTTACGCAGTTAAACGGCACAACCGCTTTCACCACTAGCAGTGTTACTATCGGCGCCAATACTGCTCCATCACATCCTCTGCATGTCTCCGGAATCAGCCACCTCAGTGGGGGAGTGATTCACAAAAGAGTACGTAAAACAGCCAACTATACAGTTACAACTTCAGATTATATTATTGGAGTAGACACCTCATCTGGCACCCTGCGTTTAACGCTACCATCGGCCGCTTCCGCCCTTGATGGGCAAGCTTGGATCATAAAAGACGAGGGCGGAAACGCCTCAAACAACAATGTAACGATTACGGGGTCTGCAGATTCGGATACAATTGAAGGACAAAAAGAAGTAGTTTTAGAGTCATCTAATGCTTCTGTACACCTTTATTGCGACGGCGCAAGCAAATACTTTATCTTCTAAAAATTTAAGCTCTTCACCGCACTAATTAAAGAACGACGAGGTCTTATGTCCTCGATCAAATATGGGCAGCTGCATGCTGCTTATATCATAATAAAAAACTATAATATGGAGGGTTTTTAAATATGGCTTATAAATTTCAAGTAGGTGACGCTATTGTTAGCGGATCACTTACACGTGATGCAGGTGACATCAAAGTCCGTAACCACGCTAATACTGAGAAAGCATCAATCACTAGAGCGGGTGTTGTATCCGGTTCTGGAGAGGCGGTTTTCGGTTCAATTGATTCCGACGGTGCTATCGATGGTGGTAGCTTCGAGATTGGTGGTACATCTATTGTCACTAGTGCTCGTCAGCTTCAGAACATTGCTTCTTTGGATGCAACAACCGAAGCTACAATCGAAACAGCAATCGACACTCTTGCCAACCTTGCAAGTGCTGGTACTAACGGCAGCGAGCTTGAGTTCTTAGGTAGTATCGATTCTGCTCAAGGTCTCAAGATCAACAACGTATCTACCATCACATCTGGTCGTGCTATTGAGAACTGCACAACAATTTCAGGTTCTGGACTTGCTCAGTTTGGCCAAGTTCGTACGGATGGTGGGATTACTCAGCAGGGTGTTACGATTCTTTCTACCGGAAAAGCAATTCAAAATGTTGCTAGTGTGGCATTTGTCGGTGCTCTTTCTGGTGCTTTCGGTTCTTCAGCTACTCTTGCCAATGGCAGATTTGCTGTTTCAACCGCAGGTGTCCTTTCTGGGTCCGGCGCTGGTGGCGCAGGTCAGATCGTAATCGGTCCTGGCATGTTCATCACCGGTGGATTCGGCAGCAGCTTATCTTTGGCTGACGCCAAGTTTACTGTTTCTGCAGGCGGCGCTTTAGTTGCCGGCGGAACTGTGCAGTTGTCTGCTATTACTGCTGATACTGCGCTTGATGTTGCTGCTGACGGTCTTTTCTTTAACGACGGTCGTGATGGTACGGTTAAAAACGTAAACATCTCTTCCTTCTGTACTGATATTGCCGGTGGCGGTCTGGTTCAGGCTTCAAACCAGCTTGCTGTTAACGTTGGAAACAACGGTGGTCTTGCTGTTACTGGTGATGCTCTTGAGATCACTGGTTCGAACGTCGTCGCTGGTGTTGCCGCAGTTGCAAGTGAGACATTGCTCTTCTTGAATGCTGATGGTACACTTGCTAAAGAAAGCTTTGTTGACTACGCTGCTGCTATTGCAGGTGCTGGTCTCTCGGCTTCCGGTGGTGTTCTTTCCACAGACGCTGGTGCAGTCACCCCGGTTAGCGATGTCACTGACGTTCTTTCTGAAGGTTACAACTATCTGACTGGTAACGCTGGAGCTTCTGTGAAGCTTCCAATCGATGCCGCTATCGGTGATGTTGTCCACATCAAGAACAGTACAGCTGGTGTTTGTAACATTGCTCGCCAAAGTAACCACACCATTGATGGCTTGAACTCTATTGTTCTTGAGTCGGCTCGCGGTGCGGTTTCGATGGTCTACGCATTAACCTCTTCCTGGTTACTCGTGTGATACAAGTTTTTCAACTTTGTTGAATCTCTTTGGGTGCCCTCCTTGTGGGGGCATCCTTTTTTTTATACTATTTAAATGTGAAAAACTATTTAGAGTGTTAGGAGAAGCTATGGCTTATAATATACTTAAGGGTATCGTCGAGGGCTCGGTCGATCAACATGCGGATCAAGAAATCGGCGGCATTAAGATTTTCAAAAACACCATAAGTGCGAGTGTTTTTTATGATACAGACGCACAAAGTCCTTGCGCCACTATGAAAGATGTGGCGATTACTAATATAAAAGGCGGCTCTCATAATAGTATTTTGATTTGCGATAAAGATGTAGGCTCACGCTCTCACCACAATTTTACTTTTGATGGCAAAACGTTGAGAGTCCACACTATTGAATCTACAACTCTTAAAGGAGACGCATCAAACACTATAAACATTCCTCCAGACCGGTTCGCTGGAACAATACCAGCAAACTTTATTAAATATGGTTCTGGGCTCCAAGATATTCGCGGACAACTTCAGTTAAACTTTGGAGATGGATTAAAGTGCGATGAAAACCAGCTTGAGCTTTCTCTTGGGATCAAATCGGGACTCTGTCACGTAAGCAAAAAATTAATGATTGATCCTGCAAAAACAGAACCAATCAACACAGCAGGACAAAATCTAGCTGATAACGACATTTTAATTGTAAGTGACGTGTCGAAGGGAGCAACCAAGGGTACAACCTTAGCCAACCTGTATAAGAATTACATAGCACCTAGGTCACCACACGCTGCCGGCAACAAAAACCAAATCCAGTTTAAAGGAGCTTCAGAGTTTGAAGCTTCTCCAAAATTGACTTTTGACTCTGCTGCAGCCCTTCTTAATATAGAAGGAAAAATTAGAGCAGATACTGCTTACGTCGAAGGCTCGCTTGTCTGCGGGGGTTCTGTGATTCACAATATAACTAAAACAACCGATAAGGTTTATGAGGTTAAATTAAGTGATTATACTATTTTGTGCAACACAGAAAAAAACAAGATGACGGTTAAAGTTCCGCCGGCTTGTAATAACGTCGGCCGAGTTATAATAATAAAAAAAGCAGATTCTAACAAATATAAGATAACATCTAATACTCTCACTATTCTGAGTGAAGAGGGCAGCATAGATATCAATAACAGGATGGACGTAAAGATGAACTACTCATCAAGAACACTACAGTCGGATGGCGAAAACTGGTGGTTAATCGGCAGCAAAGGCACCTGACAGATACTTAATATAACGGAGAATTAAAGTAATGGCATATAATACCAAAAAAGGTAAACAACAGAGTGGGGACATCCAATTTGAAAGCGATCCAACTGATACCCAGATTGACTTTGAAAATGATTTCGTAGCTATCAAGACAAACGCACAACAAAGATTTATTGTTTCTGGTTCGTTTATCACTGCATCAGTTGCGGTCTCCAGTTCCGCTGGCATTTCTGCTGGATCTTTCTCCACACTTGGCGCTATAACAAGTGCTACTGTTTCTGGTTCTGGCTTGCTGCAAGGCTCTGGTCTAAGAATTGACACCAATGGCATTATTGGTACCGCCGGAGACACAAACTTATTAACATTAACTAATAATCAATTAACTGTTGCCGGCGTTGTTTCCGGATCCGGCGCTATCCAGGGCGCTGCGCTAAATGTAGGTGGCTCCCAAGTTTTGACTGTAACAAAACAACTTTCCAACATTGCTTCTCTTGATGCCACAACAGAAACTACAATTGAAGGAGCCATCGATACGTTGGCTAATCTTACTAGTTACGGCTCGAACGGTGTTGAAACTCGCGCTTTAGGTTCTCTTGATGTCGTTGGAGGCATTCAAATCAATAACGTTAACTTTGTAGATGCCAGCCGAAATATAACAGGCTCCGGGCTACTGACCAACCTTGCAGGTATTAAACTAGACACCAGCGCAGTCATAGGAACAACAGGGGACACAAATTTACTGACATTAAATAACAACCAACTGTTAGTGGCGGGACAGTTATCCGCCTCGACTGATCTCGCTGGTCGCTCGCTAATACTTGATGTTGGAAAAGCAATCGGTATTGCCGGAGACACTGACCTTGTAACCTTGACTGCCAACACCGTAACAGTCGCAGGCGCCTTAACTGCCTCGACTGATCTCGCCGGTCGCTCTCTGTTGCTTGACACTGGCAAAACGATTGGTATTACGGGTGATACTAACTTAATGACCTTGACGGCCAACAAAGTAAGTGTTGCGGGAGTCATGTCTTCTTCTGCCGGTATAACAGGATCAGCGATAAGAGCCGACGGAGACCTCAAAGTAAATGGTTCTATCACAGGCTCAGGCTTTAGTGCCTTTCTTCCGGGAATTATCATTGATACAAACGCACTGATTGGTACTGCTGGAGATCCTGATTTATTACAATTGGCGAATGGACAATTGAATGTCGCCGGCGCTATCTCTGGCTCCAAAGGCTTATTTCATGTTACCAACGGTACACTTCAATTAGGCAATGAAGAAGTAGGCACCGGAGTTATGCTTAAAATCAGAGGACCTAGTGACAACTCTGTGCCGTTGCTTATAAAGACTCCCGGTCACGAAACTATTTTAGCGTGCACAGGCTCCGGGCAAGTAGTAGTTGGAGCGGCGTATTTCGGCGCGAAACTCAATGTCAGTGGTTCAGATCCAAATATGCTCATTCAGGCAAAAAGCGACAACGCAAACCCAGCATTCTATGTTAGTGGCTCTGGAGATGCTTATGTGTCCGGTTCTTTGCGCGCTCGACAATTATATATGCATACTCACAAAATGAATTTTGGAGATACCACCGCGCGCTTTGTTAGATTTGATTCAAATGGCGGTGATACCTCAGCCGGCGGGAACAATAAAATGGTTGCCCCATACCCAGGTAAATTAGTGAAAGTAATAGTCCGATCGCTTGCCGGACCACCGGGCAGCACAGTAGTATCACTTCACTCCGCGTCAAACGGCACAACGAATGTTAGCGCCACCGCCGCAGAAGCAATTACAGTTAACTGCTCAGCAGTCGACACAAGTTTTGTCTTTACATTCACTGATGCCGCAGCATGGCCAGTTTCTGGTGATATCGTAGGTATAAAAATCAACCCAACAACTGATCCCGGTACAGTGGTCGCAACCTCTGTTTGGGAATATGACCAGAACCAGTAGCTGTTGGCGCCAAAAAAAGGCATTTTGATATGCGGAAGACTATTTATTTTGAATTATTATTTTTTTAGGAGAGACCTTAGATGTCCAATTTGTTAAACGAGGCAATCATCGATGCGAAAGCATTAAAAGAAGCAGCGCTTAAGAACGCAGAAGCAGCTGTTATTAGGAAATATTCCACTGAAGTGAAACAAACGTTAGATACGCTTCTAGAACAAGAAGAAGCAGCCCCAATGGCTAGCGCTGACCTTGGCGCCCCAGCGGCGGAAGATCCAATGGCTGATCCAATGGCAGATTTAGGAATGGAAGAGCCTCCCGTTGACGCTGCAGTCCCAGGGGAAGAGCCGACTGACATAGCTCCAGACGTACCGTTAGCTGCAGCCGATGGAATAGGGGCTTCTCCCGATGAAGGCTCGACGGTAGAATTTAACGTAGATCTACAAGCTCTTCAAGAAGCTGTGCAGCAATTAGAAAATGAACTTTCCGAAGACGAAGAAATCGAAATCAATGAAATTGATTTAGCTGCAATTCTTGAAGATGATGAAGTTGAGATTACCGAAGATGACAACGAAGATCCCCAAGGTTCTGGCGAAATGGCAGATTCCGATGGAAGCGCCGGCGAAGGCGAAGCTGCCGCAGCCCAAACTGCTGCTGCTGGCGAACAAGACGAAGAAGCAATGAAGGGCATGGAAGAAAATGTCGATTCACTCGTCGATGCGATTATGGAAAAGCTTACAGTCGATATGGGAGCCGAATTAGCCGGTTGGGCTGGTCGAGGCGCCTACGACACAAAATATCAAATGGAAAAAGAAATGGCACATCGTCGTAGTACTGATGTAGCCGAAGAAATGGAAGATTTAAAGAAAGCTCAAGAAGAGTTAGTTTTTGAAAATAAACAACTCAGCGAAAAGCTCTCAAATTACGAACAAGCTGTTGGACAGTTAAAAGAAAATCTACAAGATGTCAACTTGTCCAATGCTCGTTTACTATACACGAACCGTATTCTTAGAAATACCTCCCTGAATGAGCGACAAAAGTTAAAAATTGTCGAAGCGATTTCAAATGCTGGTTCTGTCACAGAAGCGCGTACAATTTTTGATACGCTTGAAAGCACAGTGCAGTCTACGCCAAAACGTGGGCCACAATCGCTGGGTGAAGCTATCAGCCGTCGTTCTTCTGTAATCCGTGCTTCTCGTCATGAGAGCACAACATCTGATCCAGTTTCGGATCGGATGAAAAAACTAGCAGGTATCAAGTAAGATACAAATACAATTATTAGGAGGTATTTTAAAATGGCTGGTATTATAGATAGGTTAACCGAAGGTGTTGTTAACCGTGATATGCGCGCTGAAGGTCACGCTTTGTTAACAAAGTGGGAGCGCACAGGTCTTCTCGAAGGCTTGAAGACTGACACAAAAAAGAACTGCATGGCTCGACTCCTTGAGAATCAAGCTAAGGAGCTTCTTAGAGAGAGTAGCACAATGGGTGCTGGTGATGTTGAGGGCTTCGCTGCCGTCGCATTCCCAATCGTCCGTCGTGTATTCGCAGGACTGATCGCAAACGATCTCGTTTCCGTTCAGCCGATGAGTCTCCCAAGTGGACTCATCTTCTTCCTCGACTTTGTTTACTCACCAGATCTTGGTGACACAACTCAGTCTGCGGCAGATCGCTTTGGTAACGTTAAAGAGAAGTCCATTTATGGTACTGATCAGGTTGCTAAGGAAATCCAAGAGGGTGTTGACCTTATCAACGGCACAAGCAAGTTTGACCTTTCCGGTCCTCGTACTGTTGGTGCTCGCGGTTATGCGTTCGGCTCCCCATCGGGTTCGAACGAGACCACAATTGCACAGGCTGTTACTTCCGCTTCGGTCAAGGCAACATTCTTGCTTAACGGAAACGTTAGTGCTGCTAACAAGAAGCTGATTCAATTTGATCCAGATCTTCTTGCTCTTACCGACGGCACTATTTCGGTTGGTATTGTTGACATTGAAAAGGATGAGCATGACTCGTCAACCACAGGAGATCCCGACTATGATAACCTTGGTGCTTTCACTATCAACCTCGCAAACCTTGTTACTGCAGATTCTGCATTCACGACTCTGACCGGTCAGGTTCGTCGTTTAACTCAGACTGTTTCGGCAGCTGAGGCAGCTACAACTGCAGCAGCTATCCGTTACGTCGTGGTTGGTACTAACGTTACCGCTGGTGCTACCGGTGCTTTCGATGGTGCTGTTGGTGCAATCGATATGTTGGTGTTCCCAGTGCGCGATCAGTATGATGCTGTTACTTCTGCCCCCGGTGCGGTTGTGGGTGACTTGTTTGGTCTTGAGGCTAACGAGCGTATCCCTGAGATCGACATCAAGGTGGACAGCATTGCTGTTACCGCTCAGACCAAGAAGCTGAAGGCGAAGTGGAGCCCAGAGTTAGGACAAGATCTTAACGCTTACCACAACCTTGACGCTGAAGTTGAGTTGACCTCGATCCTTTCGGAGCAGATTGCTCTCGAAATCGACCGTGAGATCCTTGCCGACCTTGTTAACGGAGCTACTGCAGCTACTCGTTACTGGTCTCGTGCTCCGGGTCTGTTCGTCAACGCTGAGACTGGTGGAGAGCTTGGTGCTGCTTCTGCTGCTCCTGAGTTCACCGGTACCGTTTCTGAGTGGTACGAGACTCTCATTGAGACAATCAATGATGTTTCGGCTCAGATTCACCGTAAGACTCTGCGTGGTGGTGCAAACTTCATCGTTTGCGGACCTGAGACAGCTAACATCCTTGAATTCACCGCTGGATTCCGTGCTTCCGTCACTCACGACGATGAGACCGGTTCCGTTGGTGCAGTCAACGTTGGTTCGCTGAGCAAGAAGTTCGACGTTATCGTCGATCCCTACTTCCTGCGCAACGTGGTTCTCGTTGGTCGTCGCGGATCCTCTTTCCTTGAAAGCGGATACGTATACGCACCTTACGTCCCACTGCAGACCACACCAACTATCTTTGGACCAGAAGACTTCGTGCCTCGCAAGGGCGTGATGACTCGTTATGCCAAGAAGATGGTTCGTCCAGATATGTACGGCGTCGTCGTCATTCGCGGACTCTTAGGTGAGGAAGGCTCCAGCTAAATCTAGCTAAATAGTCTTTACTATACATGGCCCCCCTGTTAATTCAGGGGGGTTTTTGTATTTAATAAGTTTAAACTCTTAAATTTTTTCGCCGGTAAGTTTTTGAGATTTCCGTTTTTAGCTTTTTGTAGACTATTTATTATAGCTTGAAATATTCTCCTTTGGGCGAGGCCACTGCCCACAGAAAGATACTGTTCCGAGGTGGCTGGGACAGAATCATTGAATAGGACGAGTTATTGCAATAACATAATAAAAGGAGAAATTAAATTATGGGAAGAAGATTAGGAAGAAAGAGATTATATGCTCTTGAAAAAGAAGGACAGTCGTTCAGCGGCTCCGTTGGAACCGGTATCTCTGGTTCGCTTGTTAGCCGTACAGTGCATCGCGATGGGCAAAATGTAGTTACAGATATCGTTCTCGATTTGGGTACATCTGATGGACCCCTTAACTGCCCCGACATTAAGCGCAAAGTCATTGGATATAGTGCTTCTGTCGACGGTGCTTTAACGCAGCCTGCACACCTTGGGTATGTGGGTCACATGGAAAGCGGTATCGTTACTTTGGTAGAGGCAACGTGTTTAGAGACACCTACTGGTGGACCAGCTAAAATTGAGCTTCAGTTCAACTCGTCCGCTACCGTCACTTATTCGGGATCTGCTGGCACAAGAGTCATGGAGGTACCTGATACGATCGGTTCATCCTCGCAGATTTCTTATGATGCCGATGAGCTACAGGGCAAGTACCTGTATCTTGCATCTGGTGAACCGACTGATGCGGGCGCTGCGAAGAGAACATACACAGCGGGTAAAATCCATATTCGTCTGCACGGAACAATCATTCCGGACGATAAATAAGGAGGAGTTATAAATGGCTAAATCAGGCAAATTAAGACTTCTTATTGCTCAAAGACAAGCTGCAGCTAAGCCCACTCCAAAGGCAAAACCAGCCGCCCCTAAAAAGGCAGTTGCTTCGCCCCCGAAGAAGGCACCAGCAAAAAAGGTTGTCAAAAAAGTAGAGAAAAAAGAAGAGAAATAGTAATCTAATACTATAATTGTAAACCCCCTCGCTTTTGCGGGGGGGTTTTGTTTGTGAGATCACTATTTAGAGAGTAGGAGAACATATGTATGCCGACCAACCTCTCGCCAAAATCAACAACAAGCGCAATTATCTTAACTTCAACGGGCTCAACAGATGACGTCACCAGTGCTCTGCCTATCGGAGCATACACCGCGTCAGCCCAGTTTATTAGCGGCGCCTCTGCACAGGTAGCTTATGTATATAAGAAGCTTGGTGGCGATGTTGTCGACATTGAGCTAACACCTTCCAACGTTTATGCTGCATATGAAGAGGCAGTATTAGAATATTCGTATTTAATTAACTTTCACCAAGCCAAAAACGTTCTCTCTAATGTCCTCGGAGAAGCTACGGGGACTTTTGATCATAGAGGAGAAAGATTAACCGGCGCCGAAGATGCAAGTCTTAAGTATCCAAGATATACATTGGGTTATTCAAGGCGTGTTGGTGATGCTGCAGCCGGCGCCGGCGGATTTGGTGGCACTACGCCGCAATATTCCGCGTCGTTTAAGCCATCGAAGAACAAGCAAGACTATGATTTACAGAAAATCATAGAAGATGCCTCTGCTTCCGGTGTTGATGATAAGGGCGGCGCTGTTGATTACAACGGTAAAGTTGACGGAAAGAGAGTTATCATAACAAAAGTTTTTTATAAGTCTCCGCGGGCAATGTGGAGGTTCTATGGCTATTATGGCGGAGTAGGGGTTGTTGGAAATTACTCAACCTATGGACAGTTTGCAGATGACTCAACATTTGAGGTTATCCCCACTTGGCAGAATAAAATGCAGGCTATTATGTATGAAGACTCGATTTATACTAGAACATCTCACTATTCATACGAGATCATCAATAACAAGTTGCGCATGTACCCACCTCCAAGCTACTGGGGACTCAATGGCGCCGACGATCGCGTGTGGGTTCGGTTTTATGTCGATCTTGGTGCCTTTGATGACGATGGAGACACAAAATCGGCCATCAACGGTATTAATAACGTTAATACGCTCCCTTTCAACAACCTTCCATACAAGAACATTAACTCTATGGGTAAGCAATGGATTAGAAAGTACGCACTTGCTCTTTGTAAAGAGATGTTAGGGCAAATTAGGGGCAAGTTTACCACTATGCCTATTCCGGGTGAGAGTGTTACACTAAATCACGCAGAACTTCTTTCACAAGCGAAGGATGAGCAACAACAGTTAAGAGATAAGTTGGTCGAAATGATCAAAGAGATGGAATACCCAGCACTTGCCAAGCAGGATCAGGAAGTCAGTGATGCCGCAGCAAATGTGCTTAAAATTACTCCATTGCCAATTTTTGTGGGGTAGTCTATAGATGTCGAATGAATGGAAAAAGCCTAAAGCACCTCCACCGCCGTTATTTTTAGGTCAGAAAGAACGGGATCTAGTAAAACAGGTCAATGATGAGCTTGTAGAGAAGGTAATCGGTCAGCAGATACTGTATTACCCCATTGATATGGACAGGACAGACTTTCATGATCTATATGGAGAGGCAATTGAAAAAACATTCCTGCCCCCAATCCGTGTATACGCATTAGTCGAATACACGGACTTCTCTACCGACTATATGGACGGCGCCGGGATTGACAAGACGTGGGAAATTAACGTACACTTTCATAACAGGCGTTTAGAAGATGACCAGAACCTTTATGTTCGAGAAGGTGACTTTGTTTTGTACGGAGAATATTATTACGAGATAGTTAAAGTATCCGAAGAAAGAAAACTCTTTGGACAAGTAGATTACGACTTTGAATTATCTGCAAGATGCCGCAGGGCAAGAAAGGGACTTTTTGATGCTACCTGATAACTTTGATTTCGCTATGATCCCAGAAGATAGCAAGGGACGCCTTACTTTAAAAGAGGTAGGCATGCTTGCATCTACAATTGAGGATATAGATTATGCTATGGTCTCTTGGTTAAAGGAAGACCTAAACTTGTCTGCTCAAACTAATGAAGGGTATGTAAATGTTCCTGTTTTGTGGCAATCCCCCGAAAGAGCATTCCAAGTAAAGAACGCTAAAGACTTGCGCGACGATGCCGGAGCATTAAAGCTGCCGTTAATCAGTATCGAAAGAACCAACATCACAAAGGATCCAGCCAAGAAAGGATCGTTCCAAGCACACCTGTATTCATCAGAAAAGAATGGACAACCCGGCAGAATAGTGATTGCAAAAAGAATTGTTGCAGATAAGACCAGAAACTTCGCCGCGGCTTCAGGAACACGAACCAACAGTGGAGGTACTAAACAAAGATATTTTCCTCGAAAGAATCATAAGATAGTCGTTCAGACAGTGTCGATTCCTATTCCCGTATACGTAGAATTAGAATACAAGATCACGATTAAGACTGAATACCAACAACAAATCAACCAATTGACGACTCCTTTCATTACACGCACCGGACAGATAAACGCATTTACTATGACAAGGAATGGGCATTCTTATGAGGGATTCGTACAGCAAGGCTTTTCTCAAACGAACAACGCAGCTTCATTAGGTGAAGATTCCAGGCTTTACAGCACTGAAATCAGTATTAACGTTTTAGGATATCTGATAGGGGATGGCGATAATCCAGATACGCCAATTGCGACTATAGAAGAAAATCTTGTGGAATATCAGTTCCCCAGTGAGTCTGTAGTACCACCCGGAAATTTCAATTTGTGGGAAGATTAAACACTTCAGGAACTGAAAAGCGTTTTTATTAAAAGTAGTGTATCCTTTCGACAAGCAAAATACTATTTAATTTATGATTGAGACATCAATTCAAAGATTATTCTAAAGAGGGGCAATAATATGTCAGTTAAAAGTTTTAAGTTTGTATCTCCCGGAGTGTTTATCAACGAGATTGATAATTCATTCATTCCTAAGTCAGCAAATGCAATAGGGCCAGTCGTCGTTGGGCGTTCTACCCGTGGTCTATCGATGACTCCCGTAAAGGTTGAGTCGTATTCAGAATTCGTAGAAATGTTTGGTTCTACTGTTCCAGGTAATGGCGGTGGAGACATCTACAGAGATGGAAACTATCAGTCTCCAATGTACGGAACTTACGCAGCAAAAGCGTTCCTGAACGCAAATGTCGCACCCCTCACGTTTGTGCGTTTGCTCGGTGAGCAGCACAGTAGCTATACTGTTGGCTCCGGCGAGAACGGTTGGAAGACAACTAAGAACCTAGCAACAACCCTTAAAGAAAACGGCGGAGCTTACGGTCTTTGGATTTTCCCGTCTTCTAGTGCACTTAGAACTGTTGGCTCGTTAGGGACTGCAAGCTTGGCGGCTGTTTTGTATGCAAACTCTTCAAGTGCCTTCAGGCTCTCCGGAGCCCTCGGAGGTGACCCAAGCACAGCATACACAAATACTACAGCTGCTCTTGGTGCGGTTATCAAATCAGATAGCAACAACTTGTTTACTGTTGAGATCTCTAGCATAACAGGATCCTCTACTGTTGTTGAGAAGATTAAGTTTGGATTTGATGATACACAAGACAATTTCATTAGAAAGGTGTTCAACACCAACCCACAGCTTTCAACTACACCCGGGTCATTCTACCCCGCGAATTCTTATAAGCCATATTGGTTGGGTGAGACGTTTGAGCAGGAACTTCGTGATGGAATCAGCGTCCACGCTGAAGGTAGCGTTGCTCTTAGCACAGTCGCCACTTCATCGATCGTCGGCGCGGCAGCAGAACACAAAACAGGCTCAATTTTAACTATTATTGATCACGCTGGTCTTTCAAAAACTTACACTTTCGTGTCAGGCTCCCCCGGCGCTGCCCGTTCTGTTGGAACGGTCACCGCTCCAGCAACAACTGCAACTGGACCAAAACTAAGTTCAACCGGCTCGGCTAATGCCCTTGCACAAGCTTTAAAAACTGCTGTTGAGGGCTCGACTGGTCACAATGGAACAATTAAAGCCATAGTAGAAGCTGGAACTTTGCGCTTGATGCAAAACAAAGGCACATCCGCCGGAAACACCACTATAACTGAAGGTGGATCTAGCTTGGGTGTACACGATTCAGTTGGTACAGTGGTTAGCTTTACCGGTGGAACAGGAGTCCCGCTTGTCGGTGGTGGCACCAATGTAATTGGTGCAGCATCTTATGGTGTTCTACTTCCAATTGCAAATACAGCGGCCACTGGTCCACACAACATGGAAGGTGTCTCGCCGCGCCCAGAGGCGAAAGCCGGCTGGTTTATCGGACAGCATGAAGGCGCACCCGGAGACTACTACCCTCCAGCGTCACAGAAGCTCTTCAGATTGAAAGGTCGAGGACACGGCGAGTGGCTTCAGAGAAACGTTAAAGTTTCTATTGAAAAGATCCGTCAGTCTAATACAAAGACGAATCCTTATGGAACGTTCTCAGTTGTCCTTCGCTCTCTGAAAGACACTGATTCTAAAGTTCAGGTGCTTGAGCGATTTGATAACCTTAATTTAAACCCATCCTCACCGGATTACATTGCTCGCAAAATCGGTGACAAATATGCTGAGTGGGATTCAACTACTAGACGCCTTAAAACATATGGAGAATATGACAACTTGTCTAAGTTTGTCTATGTCGAGATGAACGATGCGGTTGACGGCGGAGCAAGCGGACTTGAAGCGCTGCTTCCATTCGGTTACTTCGGACCCCCTAAGTTTAAGGACACTACGTGGACCGGTCTTCCGGCTACCAATACGTTTATTACAGGCGCAAGCGGAAAGATTAATGGTGTATATGGATTGGGCACAAAAAACCTGACTGGCTCTGGTGTTATTCCAGGCGACCTAGATGATTATACCTTCATTCAGGGTCATTTCAAATTCCCGGTAAACAGACTGCGTCTCTCCGCATCTGATGGCGGTCTAGCAGATCAAACAAATGCGTACTTTGGATTCTCGACCACAAGAACAAGTGATTCAACAATTCCTGACGCTAGCGTTGCTGGCTTCCATAGAATGTTGTACGCAGCCGCTTCTGACAATCCAGTTGGAGGGGCTACCGGTCTTGACGGGTTCTCTTACGTCTTCTCGCTTGACGACGTTCGACTCTCTAGCACCAGCACAATGTACTACAACTCTGGCTCACGCAAGTCTGGACTCAGTGTAACAAGTGCGTCATACACTGACCTTCTTATCAAGGGATATGATAGATTCACTGCACCATTCTGGGGCGGATTCGATGGATTTGATATTACAAAACCAGATCCAGTTTATAACGCAGGTATGACTGCTGGAACTAGTACAGAACTTAACAGTTACATCTACAATACTTGGAAGCGCGCAATCGATACGGTTGCAGATCCTGAAGCAATAGACATGAATATGTTGACTGCTCCGGGCTTGACTTTCGATGGTCTGACCGGTCATATGATTAATGTTTGTGAGGAAAGAGCAGATGCACTAGCACTAATCGACCTTAAGAACGTCTACACACCAGCACACGAGTCTTACCAAAGCAGTAAGAAGGACCGAGTTGGTTCCGGCGCCCAAAGCGCAGCTAACAACTTGAAAGACAGACAACTTGATTCATCTTACGGTGCTACATTCTACCCATGGGTGCAGACAAGAGATGAACAAACTGGTCGCATGCTTTGGATTCCACCATCTGTTGCGATGGCAGGTGTCCTTGGTAGCTCTCAGGCTAAGTCTGATGTGTGGTTCGCTCCTGCGGGATTCAACCGCGGCGGACTTTCCGATGGCGCGGCTGGCATCCCAGTTACTGGAATCACCGAGAGATTAACGTCTAAGGATCGCGATACTCTCTATGAAGCTAGAATCAACCCAATCGCCTCGTTCCCATCAAGTGGTATCGTGGTGTTCGGACAGAAGACCCTCCAAGAGAGAGCCTCGGCCCTCGACAGAATCAATGTCAGACGACTTGTCATCTACTTGAAGAAGCAGATTTCGGTCCTGTCAACTCAAGTTCTCTTCGAACAGAATGTTCAAGCGACTTGGAACCGATTCAAGGCACTTATCGAACCATTCCTCGCGAATGTTAAGGTTCAGTTTGGTATCACTGATTACAAGCTGATTCTCGATGAGAGCACAACAACTCCAGACCTAATCGATCAAAACATCATGTATGCTAAGATCATGATTAAGCCTGCCCGTGCTATTGAGTACATTGCCATCGACTTTGTGATTGCATCAACTGGTGCATCGTTCGATGACTAAAACTAAAGTGGGGGAAAACTCCCCCACAACACTAATTAAAATAGAATATCAACAGGAGTAATTAGCTATGCCATTCTGGTCAACAAACTTCGGTGAGGACAAGAACCTCAACGATCCAAAGAGAAAATTTAGATTTACAGTAGAGTTTCAAGGTGTTGCCGCGTCCATTGGTGGCGCTGTGATGTGGTATGCTAAGACAGTCAGCAAACCGTCATTCGCAATTGCCGCCGCAGAGCACAAATACCTAAATCACACATTCTATTACCCCGGTTCTGTTACTTGGAATGATGTTGCTATCACACTCGTTGATCCTGTTGATCCAGATATGACTGCAACTCTTTCTGACATTGTGGTACAATCAGGATATGCTCCCCCCGCTGATACTAACGCTCTCTCATCGATGTCTAAGGCTAAGGCTGCAGGCGCCCTCGGAACAGTCATCATTACTCAGATTGATTCTAATGGAAAGCCCCTTGAGACTTGGACTCTTTGGAACTCGTTTATGACTGAAGTTAAGTACGGTGACCTTGAATACGGTGGCGATGATCTTACAGAATTATCTGTCACTCTTAAGTATGACTGGGCAAGAGTCGAGACTGCTGGACCTTCGGTTGCAGTGGCCGGTTCTGGTGGCAGCGAATTCTTCAAAGTTTAATAACGACAACCAAATAGAGGTGTATATTGTCAAGAAATAAAGATCGGATGGGGCTGGGTGATACTACTCCTGAACCAGCACCGCTCCCTCCGCAAGCAATGACGCAAAATCAGGGCGATAATCCGTTCTCTTTTGTAGTCCCTACAGAGTTCGTAGAACTTCCGTCCAAGGGCGCGTTCTATGGACCGAACCATCCTTTGCACGATCAGGAAACAATTGAAGTCAAGCAGATGACCGCTAAAGAGGAAGATATCCTTACTTCGAGGGCTCTCTTGAAAAAGGGAATTGCCTTGGAGAGAGTAATCTCTAGCATCATTGTTGACAAGAATGTAGACCCAAACACTTTGTTGGTTGGAGATAGAAATGCTATTCTAATATCAGCACGCGTTTCGGGATATGGAAATGAGTACAACACAAAGATTGCTTGTCCGTCATGTTCGGAAACGCAAGAATATTCGTTCGATCTAAACGACACTTTTGTTTATAGCGGACAAGACTTAAAGAGTACTGACGCAACACGCAACGAAGATGGTACATTTACAACCATGTTACCTAAATCTAAAGTAGAAGTTGGCTTCCGTCTCTTAAACGGCGCCGACGAGCGCGCTTTACTGCAGCAGGTCGAGAACGCTAGAAAGAAACGGAGAGATGAGAACGCAGTCACAAGACAGCTTAAACAAATTGTAACTTCGGTTAACGGTAATACCGAACAGCCTAATATAAATTATGTTGTCGACAATATGCCGTCCATGGATGCTAGACATCTTAGAATGGTCTATAAAATAGCAACCCCAAATGTCGATATGACTCAAACATTCGCGTGTGCAGAGTGTGATTATGAGCAGGACATGGAGGTGCCGCTGACTGCGGACTTTTTTTGGCCTGACCGATGAGTATATGCAAAACATATATGAGCAGTTTTTCTTTCTAAAATATAACGGAGGCTGGTCGTTCACGGAAGCGTACAACCTCCCAATCGGACTACGAGAGTGGTTCGTTAAAAGATTAATTCAGCAATTAGAAACAGAAAAAGAAATAATGGAGAGGGCGAATAAGGGCGGAGGCTCAAATTCGCAAACGTTATCAAAGCATAACCAACCACCTCCTCCAAGTAGTTTAAAGACAGGCTAACCCCTGTCTTTTTGCTTTTATAACTAATTATTTAAGCAGAGTTATAAGAGGGAACACAAATGGCATTAACCCCAGAAGATCAGCAGCGACTAAATGAACTAACCGTTGAACATGTTGGTATGATGAAGGAGCGCGGTGAGCTAAACGAAGAAGAATTAGCTTACCTAGACAAAAAGTTTAAGCGAGTAACAGAAACGAATGCCGCAATGCAAGCGCGTCTTGAAATGCTCAACAAGAGCATCGACCAAGAAGAGACTCTGTACACTTATCAAATTCGCAGCAGAGAAGCTGCAAAACTTAGATTAGATCTGGCAGCACAAGAGCTGCAGGATTTAGACAAAAAAATCAAAGCTGGTGAAAAACTCGATGTAGCTGACCAAAAAAGATATGAGGTTTTAGCAGAAGGCTTAGAGAAACAAAGAGCAGCAATGAAAGCCAACGATGCTGCAATAAGAGGCACCGGCAACTTGATGGAAGACAAGGTTGGTGGCGCGGTTCTACGCGTCGCTGATATGCTGGAACGAGATCTTGGCTCACAATTATCTGCAATGAACAACGCTGTCAGCGGCTTAGCAGATAAAGGCTTCGGTAAACTTTTTAGTATTTTAAAATCCACCGTATTCCAAATGGACCAACTGATTGCAGATTTCGAACGCAACTATCAAATGGGTCCAGCATACACAGAGTCAATCACGAACCAGTGGAAAGAAATGAACCAATATGGTGTCAGCATGGAAGATGCTCGCGACGCCCAGGTTGCTCTTATAACCGGAATGACCGATTTCACCATGTTAGGTCAAGCGCAAAGAGATTCAATTACACAAGCTAGCGCTTTACTCGGTGAGCAAGGCATTGCACAGGCAGATTTTGCGAAAGGCATGCAGAACTCAACAAAGTTTTTTGGACAGTCTGCATCGGCTGCTATAGTCACGCAACAGGAACTTGCGTCGGCAGCACGTGCTCTTGGTCGTGTGCCTGCTGAGTTTGCCGCTGAGTTTGCTGCGGCCGGACCACAATTAGCCAAATTTGGTGAGCAGGGTATTAAAGCTTTCAAAGATCTTGGTAGAATATCTAAGATTACTGGTATGGAGATGGACAAAGTTCTATCTCTAACAAACAGATTTGATACATTCGAAGGCGCCGCCGAACAAGCTGGTAAATTAAATGCAGCAATGGGTGGCAACATGGTTAATGCCATGGATATGATGATGGAGACAGATCCGGCAGCAAGATTCGAAACTTTAAGAGAATCTATAATGAACACTGTCGGTAGCTTTGACGACATGTCATACTATCAGAAGCAGTTTTATACAGAGTCACTTGGTCTTGGTGATGTAAGTGACCTTGCCTTGATGATGGCTGGAGATATGGACTCACTATCAGGCGCCCAAAACCAGAATGCCGAATCGCTTATTGAACAACGTAAGCGCGCCGAAGATGTCCAAAGCGCACAAGAGCAGCTTGCGATTGTTGGACAAGAATTAATAGAAGATTTTGTGCAACCAATGATGACCGGTATGCGAACGATAACACAACTCATGCTTGATTATAGTGGTGTGCTTAAGACTGTAATGGGAATCATGGCGGTTTATAAAGCCTTAACGATTGCTTTGGCTGTTGCCAAATCCATCGAGACCGCTGCTACCATGGCCGGAGTTGGCGCCGAAAGAGCAGCGAGTCTGGGGAAAAAAGGAGCGATCGTAACACTAATCGCAGCAGCACTCGCTATTGCGATGATCGCGCGCGCATTAATGATATCCTCCCCATCTAAAGTTGTATTAGCTTTATTTGGAATGGGAGCAGCACTATACGCAATTGGCAAAGTTGGTGAGAAAGCCGGCGCAGGGCTAGCTGCGGTCGCCACCACGATGGTCCCTCTTGGTATTGGTACGTTTTTGGTTGGTGCCGGATTAGCACTCATGGCAGCAGGGTTTAGTTTGCTTTCTGTTGAACAAATGCTGGCAATGTCTGTAGCCTTAATAGCCTTGGGCGGTGCTTTATACTTTGGCGCACCAGCGTTAACCGCATTCTCCTTAGCGATGGTTGGAGTTGGAATAGCGTTGGCAAACCCGGTAGTTGCCGTTGGGCTTGGGGTCTTTGCGTTGTTTGTTGCCGCAGTTGCTGGGTCTATATTTCTCGTTGCCAGCGGCATTGGATTAATGGGTCAAGGATTAGGGGTAATGTTTGAAGCAATGGACATTAAAAAGACGCTAGCGTTTATTGGATTAGTCGGAGCATTGGCACTCGCAGGACCGTTCTTAATGATGGCTGGTGTAGGTTTTGGCGCTGTTGGTCTTGGGATGCTTGCTTTCGGACTTGCCTTGAAGATGATTTCAACAAGAGACTTGGAAGCCATGGCTTCGTTTGCAACTGGTATGGCAGAAATGAATGTTACCAGTATTAGCCGACTTGTAGACTTGCTGCGTAACGTAGCAGAAGCAATGGATGACATCCCAACTGCGAAAGCGATCATGCTGACCGCTACTTTAGACGCTGCAGCAATCGCTGCCAAAGCCGCTACAGCGGTCGGCGTGAGAGGTGTGGTTGATGCATCCTCTACAACAAATACAACAAAATCATCCAACAATCAGAGCAGTCGACCAATTAATGTTCATGTTACTTTGGAATTAGATGGTGATGTTTTGGATAAAAGAATAGTTAAGACTAGCACAGATGCTAAGTCATCCGGTGGATTAATGGATGCCGTAGCTAGTATTTTAAATTAATCTACGGTAAAGGAGTACATATAAATGGGTAAAAACGACTGGAAAAATCAAGAAAGACCCGTATTTGATTCACAAAAATTTGGTATTGTTGTGAACGATCCGGCAAACCCAGGCGCAAGAACAATTGCTGAGCCCCACATGGCTAACAACAATGCATCTGTAGCACGTACTGCTGCCGGCGGAATGGCATCCGGACACATGCCTCACTTTATAGATGGCTCGGACGCTATGGCAAACAAGGGTATGACTGTATCTTTTCAGCATGTCCCTTCCGAAGAAGACGTTACCTTTAAAGCTTTCATAACCGCGTTTAATGAAACTTATAACTGCGATTGGGCATCCGAAACTGTTTACGGTCGTTCTGATCCGATTCACATGTTCAAGAATACACAGAGAGAAATTACCCTGGCATTCAAGGTGCCAGCCGCCTCTGAGGGAGAATCTTTCGAAAACCTAGCGAGAGTTCAAAGGTTGATAACCTTCCTATACCCCACATATGCTACCGATGGCACCACCAGTACCGCAGGGAATCAAGCTGATGTCACGAATGCGCTAACAATCTCCAACTCCCCTCTTGTTAGATTAAGAATCATGAACATATTAGCAGCACGACCACAGATTGGTGATGCAGACGGCTCAATTGGCGGTGGGGACGGAGGTAGAGCCAGCGAAGCTGCAGTATATAGTACTTTGGGAACATTTGAAAGACATGTGCAAGACGGCGGCGGCGGAGAGTGGCCAAGCACTTCCGTAGGTAGCAACACCGTTGCTGGAAACTATCACGGAGGACTTCTCGGAATCATCAAAAATGTGTCGGTTAACCACAATCTAGATAACCCAGATCACGGCGTATTCGAAATCAACCAAGGCACTATTTTACCTAAAATGATTGAAGTTAACTTGACTTTTTCTGCAATCCACGAACACACGCTTGGGTGGTTTCCCGATGGCGCCGGTTCACAGACGTTTGCCAATCAGCTATGGCCATATGGCGTCAACGATACCTCCCGATTTGGGGACGATGGGTTCGACCGTACGACTGGAGCCCCAGATCCATCAGTTCTGGCACGTCAAAACGAACTGTCATACGATCGTTTAACCGGCTCTCTGGACCAGATGGCTGAAGAAGTGGAACAACATGATCAGGATATTGCCAACGCCAACGCACGCTATGCTGGAATGTTTGGCAAAGCGCGCTTTAATAAGGATATTCGAAGAGGCAGATATGAAGACAATGATTACATCAGATCAGCGGTCCGCGGTCGCGCTACACAAGATCTTACTCGTACCACTAACGAAGCTCTAAGATCGGCTGGGCAAAGACCCGATAATTCCACACTCAACACATATCGAGATTCGGGCATGGAAGACAACTTCGAAGATTTTATCAGTTAGGAAAAAAAGATGCCAAGATACAAATCAACAAAAATATTAAATAACAATTCTGAATTCTATAAGTTCTTGCGAAAGAAGCGCGGTATTAAAAACCTACGCCACTACGCTACACCTATGGTTTATAACCCATCGACCGCGGATCGAGTTTCGACACCCACAGTATCTCACGTGTGGAAGTACGGAGATCGATATTACAAGTTAGCTGCCCAATACTATGGTACAGCAAAATATTGGTGGATCATAGCATGGTGGAACGGGCGCCCAACAGAGGCTGACGTGCAAAACGGTACCGTACTGCAGATCCCAACAAATCTTCAAGAAGCTTTAACTATCCTGGGGTCGTACTAATGGCGGGAGGAGGAGGAGATGCAGCATGGGGTACCGCTACTGGCGCGCAAGGGTCCAGTGCGGCTCCCTCCACCAGTGAACCCTGCGTTGACGGAGTAAACGGTACCGGTCCCGGGAAGAAGTGTGAGTCCACAATCGACGCGGCTAAACGACAGATCAATGAAGCGGTCGCCGCATCGGTTCTGGAGCAAGCCCCGGCAGTTTTAGAGAGCGCACAATTTATTATAGATTCTTCACAATTGTGTGTAGCTACTAGAAATTCTGTCTTAGAATCACTCACTTCAATCTTCGGAACTATAGATGTCAATCCATGGTTGGAACTTGGTAACCAACAGTATTTTGAAAAGCGCCGCGAAGATCAAAAAACAATGTACGACCACACGTACCGAGCACCCGAATCATGGCGCGTCGGTTCACCGATTGAGGGAGATAAAACCTGGGGCAATTACGCACGGACCGCATATAAGGAAAGACTCAACACTGGAACGTTGACGTCATCACCGGTGAGTACCCACCTTTGGATGAATGAAATGTCTGAGATGGTCCTCTCTGCCCCTAACTATGGACCGTGGGATGTACGCGACGTGCTCCCGTACAGCTTTAAAAAATGGAGTTGGGTATCAGAATTAGATGAGACGTTTTCGACTAAAGTCCCAGACTTCGGCGCATTTGATACAGCCGACCAAGCTTTATATGACAGTCGCTTTACAACGCCAAACGGAGAGGTCGACCCTTTTCACCACTGGCACATGCGCACCGACCTGAATGCGATTGAAGCGATTTCGTACACTCAGTATGGTGATACCCGAGATCAAGATAATGCCATGGCTGATCAGAATATCACTAGCGCTGTGCTGAAGTCGTGGCCATTCGGATGGCTTACGACCCTTGAAACAGCCATGGCAATGATCGGATATTATACGCAAGCATCAGACCAGACTCTCTTGCAGAGTTCTGATTTACGATCCGGACCTGAATACCATCGGGAATATTCATTATTTACCGAGCGCGATATTCGACACTTATCGGGTGACGGTGATGCGCAGGTTGGCTGGAACTCGATTATGGATGCCAATCATTCTAATTTAAGAAGCTGGACAAAAGCAAACAGAAGACCTTATCTGCCACCATCGTCCGCCGGCGGTGGTGCACCCGTCGAGGGCATGAATACACCAGAAAATTTTGTTGTAAGATCGTTTTCAGAAGTTAACGCAGGAGGCAAAATGTGTGAAGATGCAGAGCCATGGCAACCTAGTACGATGTATGTTGACTACTCGCGACGCTCAGCCCAGCTGTACGATATGCGACCATACACAATGTTGATGACCGGAGGTGTCTTGAATCAAGGACTCTGGAATTCGAAATGGACAGTATCTCCTGATTATAGCGACCGCACCTTCTTTAAACCGTGGACCTCTAGCGACGGCAGCTTCATAGATAGAACAAAAGCAAAATTACAGGCAGATGCTGACCGCTTTGCTGCACTTGCGACAACAATCAGATCACTTCCCGAGGACCTCTCAAACTCTGACGACACTTTTCTTATGACCCAGAACCAGGCGACAGTTGCATCAGCAATGCTGGCGATGTTCAGCAAGCAATACGGACAGACGAGCTTGAGCAGCACCCTGAGTGAAACCACCCAAGACGAAGGTATAAGACAAATGACCTTCATAAAACAAAATGATGTTTATGGACAGCTTTCAAATCTTTTGAACTCAGTTGCTTCCTTCTTGGGCGGTACTCTCGATGAAATAAGCACACGGCATGACAAAATTCTCGATTCGCACCGGCGAACCATCATGGCGACATGTGATGCAATTAATGAGATTGCAGGCGCATTTAACGACGATGATGATTGGTACAATATCTTCGATGATTTTGATGATCACATGGAGGATGTAGTCCGGGGAGACATCGGCAACCCCTTCGACCAGCTAGGGGACATCCTTATCAGCACCGGTGCTACAAACGTGATGTTTAAAGAGCAGTGTTTTTTGTTAAGTTTCATCGCTGACTTTGCTGCGTCTAAAAGAGTGAATATGGATCGAGGCAACGAAGCAGCCCCTGCTACTAAAAGACTTCCGTATTATCAAAGCGTAGCGAACCGAAAAAGCCTTGACAACAATGCTACCATACTAATGGATGGGGGTTCGTATGGGTTTTTAAATAAGTTAACTCAGAATCCAAAATTAACAAGATTCTACAACGCGTTAAATCACGAACTATCAAATTTACAACCAAAAATACGCTTATGGAAAGTGATATTTGACGAAGAAGGGAATGAGCAAGAGGTCGAAATTAAATTTGAGTCACACTTTAGTGCAGCAGATTTAGATATGTTTAAAAACTCTGTAGCCCGCGGCGTTGGAGCCGGATTAAAAAGCTTTAATTTCGTTTACGATGGTAGTAATCCATTTTCAGTTAAGAAAAGTATAAAGGCTAATTTAAAAATCTTTGCTAACACGATGTCTGAAATTTTAAGAGATCGTCCAAGTCACTACGTAGATGACCAAGGCACTCTGCAGCCGACAACCTACAGGTATAGCGATCTGGCGATGAAGACCTGGAATACGGCAGCAGAAAGTGCGGAAGATACCGAAGAGAGTGCGACACCGGCACCCTGCGGCGCGCCGACCTTTGATATTCTAAGTGAAAATACCGAAAAATCAGAATTAAATTTTAGACTGAAGGCAGAAGTAGGCTTTTCGCAGCCTATAAACGAAATGAGTTCGATGCACGAAAAACTGAGAGAAGCGCTGTCTGAATCTTTTGTTACGTTAAACTTGACTCCCACAGTTCACAATTTTGAAATAGATGAAATGGGTAGAGTTATATTCAACTTAAATTTTTTAGCTTACATCGAACAATTTTTTGATCAATCCATGTTCAATGTGTTTTCTTCATCCGACATAGAATTAAATCGTATTTTTCGCAAGTTGATGATGAAGCATTATAACTCCCAAGGCTGTGACTCAGAGCGAATAAGTCAGCAAAAAGAAGATTTTGCTACTGAAATTAAGGGCGAGACTGAACAGGCTATAGCGAGCTTAATCGGAGATATGATGACAGAAGATCTAATATATTATGTTAACTTACCTTATGCTAAAATAACTTCCTTCTTATCATATGGTCCACATAGCACATACGACGACTTCATAGGAGACAATAGTCTTGTGATACGCTCAAACGCGCAACACAATGAACTTCTGAAAACCAGAGTCGCCAGCGCACTGAGTACAGCTTTCGGGGCGGATAGCCAAGCAGGAACCTCCGACGCTGAGAAAAATCAAATTCAAGCTGCCCTCTTGGGTAACGATCCTCGCGAAGCCGACTTGTCTTTCTTCTATTTAAGTGATTTAATCGACATGGTTCTTGTAAAAATAGAAACTGGGATAACCAGAACTATTGAAAATATAGATGATATCAGCCTGCGCCCCGGAGGTCATGTAATAGCATGCGAGGAAAAGAGAGCTAAGAAAAAAGACTATCTTAACGCACAAAAGAATTTAAAAAAATTAAGAATAATGCTCGGACCAATGGAATTGTCCCACCCCAAATCAGCCGACGGGTACAGTTCTGTGCATGTTAATTTAGGAGACTGCCCAATATCAGTAAAATACTTCGTTGAGTGGTTGACCAGTAAAATGCTTCAGAAAGATGAAGTTACCTATAATTTAACTAAATTTGTAAACGATCTTATTAATAATTTAATAAGAAACTTCTTAAACAACGATCAATGTTTTGGATATAGCGTGAAACAAAAGACTAGATTAAATCAGTCAGCTATATCCAGTTATGGCGCTCATCCCACCTATGACCCAGTTACACTTCCCGCGGTGGCGGCAGCAGAAGCAGCCATCGGCGCCGCTAACGCCTCTATGGAAGCGACCGCAACAGAAGCCGCCGCTACAGGCGCCAGCGTCGCCGCCCAAGTCGCTGGCATCGCCGGTGCAATGGCGGGATCGCTGGCAGACGGCGGAAATAAAGCAAACTTCCGAGCGCGCCTAAGCGATTATGAGATGCCTGTTTTAAATCCATCTGGACCCAGCAATAGTGCTAGAACAAGCATGCCGGTTTCCAATGAGTATAACTACTTTGTTTACTTCGCTGGTCGTGTCATGCCGACAGAATTGATGAAAGGTGAGAAGCAATCTGATGAAGAAAAATTTGGTATATTTCATTATATGCTCGGCCGAGATCGAGGGTTGGTTAAAAATATAAAACTCACGAAGACACAAACAAAAGGGTTAGCTGAAGTGAGGTTCGAGCAATCTGGGTATGATGGTTTACAACAGTTAAGAGTTACCTATGATGCCCAAGTAGATATGTTCGCCAGCGTCAACACCTTTCCGGGAACATATATCTATATTGATCCCCGTGGCTTCGCACCTGAAGGTTCAGGGGATGAAAACTTCAGACTCACATCTCTTGGTATCGGTGGGTACTATATGATTATTCGATCAGAGCATGAGTTTGCTGAGGGCAAAGCAAATACAGTACTACATACTAAATGGGTAAATCAGGTGGATGGAGAAGAAAGTGAAAGAGCTTCTCAAATGGCAGTTTCCTCTACCGGTACCGGAGACATACAATCGCGTAAGTGCTCCATCTCTTTAAGACCGAACCCAGAAGAAGAGCTTCCAGAGACAGCCGGAATTGGCAGTCTGCTTGGTTTTTAATAAAAGGCGACAATAGAGAGGAATAAGATGACACAATATTACGCAAAATCAAATAATGAGAAGACCTCTGATTTATTTAACAAAAGGCTAAGGTACCGAATTCGCGCTAAAAACGCGCGCTATCAAAATAATAATCTAGTTGATTTTACAATTGGTGAAAAAAAATTGTATGGCAAAGTAGATATGTGGCACTCTCCTATTTTTGTAAAACACGAATCGAGACTGAAGCAGATTAGAAGCCAAAATCCCGAACAACCGCTGAGAGCATTTAGCTTTGTTGCTGACTTGTTTAACCAGATGGTATCAGAGTTTGAGCGGTGTATGACAAATGGGCAAATTAGCAAAACAGATCCCTATTTATCTGAACTTAAAGCATACAAGGCATTCGAGGATCCCACTACCGGATTCAATGAATACAAAGATATATTGTTTGATAAAATTAAGAGTCGATTTATGTTAGCTAATATAATGGTAGAAGATTTTCCTCATTTTTTAGACGAGTTTATGAAGATAGCAAAGATCGCCATGAAAACTACACCGTTCACCCGCTCAGCATATATGAAAAGCGATCTTAATTCGATAATGAGCAGCGGACTGGCGATTGAGATCGCCGATCTGGATTACAGCGATGATGAAGGGAAAGTAGAGACTCTCCTTAAAAGCAAAAACTGGCAATTCTTTGTTAATGCTTGCAATAAGCATGGATTTATCATTGATCGTAATATACCGTGGAGAATAATTTGCGATGTCAAAGCACCAGAAATTGAAATAGTGCGCAATCAGTATTACTTAACATCTATGGATTTGTTTAATCAGGGATTCACGCACGCTTCAATTGATGGGTTGACTTTTTTACCCAGACAGCTGCTGCAACTCTACAACAAAGTTAAAAGAAAAAGATTTAAAAAACAAGTTATATGTGGAAAGAAGATGACTTATAAGGTCATTACTCCTCCAAGTTATTCTGTCAACGATCTCATTGGTCTGTATGGTTTAGATCATTGGGCTAAAATTTATATGAAGTTAAGGCTAATCGAAGAAAAGCCGGACATGGATCATCACCAAAAAAAATCTTTGGTCCGAGATACTCTTGAATACTTGAGGCTTAAAGGAGATTATTCGATTGTAGAAATATATTTTGAAAGATTTATTAATAAACCATTTGACAAAAGGTATTCCGCCACGTATAATAAGAATGTACTCCAACCTGCGATTGCCCAAGTGATGCAGGAACAGAGTATAGCATATTCTGCTAGCAGCATCAAACAGGCTATGACGAGTTATTAATGATTTTTCAAACACTGGACGATAAGTCCGAATGTATTGGAGTGTATGTTGAGGGGCAGCTGCATTTCAACAGTATTCCTGACAACCTAACAACAACATGGAAATACACAGGCTCTCTTGAAAACAGAGATGTAGAGTTTGTGGGCTTGTGGGTCAATGGTCTAGAATTGGAAGAATGCTGCCCAGAAGAGCACGCAGTCGAGTTAAAGCAGTGCCGTAATAAACTTGAGGCTTATCTAAAATCTTTCAAGATCGCAAAAGTCAATATGAGAGATCACTGTATATTCGATATGATCCCTCAAGATTTCTTGATGCGATTTTGCGAAGTCAAAAACAAGGTCACAAAGCATGTCAAAGAAAACTGGGAAAGACCTAACAATTATAAGCACCTATCCGATGTTTCTAAGCTTCTGCATAAGATAAAATATCAAAATCTTAATTTATCTACACAAGACTGCCGCCATCTGCTGGTCTCCTCAAGAGATCGAGACAAAGCTAAGCTTCTGCTATCAAACTATAGGCAGATTGACTACAACCTCTTTGGCACTGTTACCGGTAGGCTGACAACACGTCCGGATTCTTTCCCGATTCTGACTTTGAAGAAAGAACTACGACAAATGGTCAAGCCACAGAATGATTTGTTTGTTTGCTTTGATTACAACGGAGCAGAGGTCAGAACACTGCTTGAGCTTTGCGGTGAAGAGCAGCCAGAGATTGATATCCATGAGTGGAACAGTCGCCATCTTTTTGAACAAGAGATCACCAGAGAGGAATGCAAGGTGCGGTTTTTTGCATGGCTCTATGATCCTAAATCAAAAGATATCAAGAGTGAGCAGTATGATCGAAAGAAAGTTCTTGACAACTGGTACACCGACGGTTATATTAGTACACCATACGGTCGAAAGATTCGAGTAGAGGAAAGAAAAGCATTGAATTATTTGCTGCAAAGCACCACATCCGACAGGGTTCTCTCCAAGGCGGTAGAGATCGACAGGTTCCTGACAAACAATAATTGTAGTTCCTACATATCACATATCGTTCACGATGAGATCGTGATTGACTACTGCGACGAAGACCGGAAACTGATACCACAGATCAAAGAGATTTTTGAAGATGGGTATCCTTGCAATCTCACTGCCGGAAAGGATTATTACAATCTTAAAGAGTTGAAAATATGATCTCCGTAATCGGCATTGGCAATGCGGCCTCTAAGGTCGCAGAGCTATTCAGCGGGACAAGCAACTACGATGTGTACAGCATGAATAGTTCGGTTAAGCGTTCCTCAAAGCGGAAATTTAAACTAAAGCGCTTTGACGATCCAGAAGATTATGAAACCAACGTCCCAGATCTGAGCAAGTTTTTTGCCGAGGTGTCTGATGATGTTCAGGTTATTATTACTGGGTCTTCTTATAGTTCAAACTATACTTTGGGCATCTTATCACAAATTAGAGACAAAAATATTGAAGTATTCTACATAAAGCCTGATTCGGAACTCCTGACTGGCACACCGAAGCTTGTGGAAAATGCTGTGTTTGGTGTGCTTCAAGAGTACGCTCGATCAGGATTGTTCAAGTCGTTAACTATAATTTCTAATCTTGAAATAGAAAAATCACTTGACAATATTCCAATTAAGAAGTATTATGAGTCTATCAACAATACAATTTTTTCCATGATTCATTACGTAAACTACTTCACTCACGCTGAACCAGAAATCGGCATGGTTTCCAAGCCACTTGAGATTAATCGCATCCGAGCATACGGAGCCCTTAATCCAAAGAATCTTGAAGAAAAATGGTTTTTTAATCTTGACAGCCCTCGGGATGTATGTTATTATGTATGTATAAATCAGGAAACACTAGAGACAGATGGTACACTACACCGAAGACTTGTTGAAATTCTCAAAAGTAAGCCAAGAAACACATTCCGACGTGTATCATATGCTGTCTATGAAACACCACACCAAACAGACTTTGGGTTCTGCGTTGCCCATACTAACGTAGTCCAAAAAAACACTTGACAAGCTAACCCAAGTGTATTAAACTAGATGTTGAGGAAAGCTCAATATACTTTAACCAAATAATCAGGAGAGATTAAAATGACAATTGATATGGAACTAATGCGACGTAAGCTCGCAACACTAAGGGGTAATAACCCCGACCAGAGAACTTCGGTTTTCTTTAAGCCAGACGAGGGGGACACTGATATTCGTATCGTGCCCGGTAAGGATGGCGACCCGCTTAAGGAAGTCCACTTCCATTATAATGTGGGTGAGCACAAGGGCGGCATCATGTGTCCAAAGCGTAACTTTGGAGAGCATTGCCCAATTTGTGAATTTGCTTCGACCTTGTGGAAGGAAGGAGTAGCAACTAACGATGAGGAAAGCAAGAAGCTTGCAAAGAGTCTCTTTGTACGCCAACGGTATTTCTCACCAGTCGTAGTCCGCGGCCGAGAGGACGAGGGAATTAAGATGTATGGCTATGGAAAGAAAGCTTATGAGCTTCTTCTTGGTTATATCCTTGACCCGGAGTACGGCGATATTACAGATCTTCAGTCTGGAACCGATATTACGTTGACTTACACTAAGCCAAATAAGCCCGGTGCCTATCCTCAAACTAACTTGAAGATGCGTCGCAACACATCCACACTACTGCCTGATACGGAAGCGATCCCTGCCCTCCTCGATCGTATGCCTGATGTAGATACTCTTTTTGAGCGTCTTAGTCCAGAGCAGGTTGACGCAATTCTCGATGCACAGCTTTCTGGAAATACTTCCGCTGAAAGCCGCTCATCCGAGACAGCTAAGTACGGTCCCTCCAACGGAACAAGTGAGGTTGATCGCGCATTTAATGAACTAATGAACGGCTGATCTAAATAGTTGGTTTGAGAACCGATGGCAGACCGGGTGTGTAAATAGTCTGCCACATTTTCTAATAAAAGGAGATAATCATGTTAGAATCATTGAAATCACTGTGGGCGCGATGGAGAGTACAAGTGAGTGTTGTGGGTGGCGTTTTAGTCGTCGCAACTGCTTACGGTACCTGCTCTTACGAGCCACAAGTTGTGTCGGACGCGGGAGAAACCTCTAGCGCCGTCGAAACAACGGGAGAGAGTACTTCCGTAGAAGTGTCAGAGGAAATTACTACCACTAATACTGCTGAAACAACCACCGGTGCTGATGATGAAGGTACCACCACGGAGACCACCAACAGTGGTACCGATAACACTACAAGCGAGTAGTAAGCAAATAGCCGCTGGCAGACCGGTCAAAAGTCTGCCGCTTTTTAAGTCCTTGACAATTCCTTGACAAGAACTACCTTGCAATCCTCGTTTACCTATGGTATATTATATAGGTAATCAAGAAGGAGAAACCAATGAAGATTATACCAACAATATTCGCTATGCTTTTAGCAGCCCCAACCGCCGAAGCAGCCCGAACACCCTACATGTGGGGCATCGGACCAACGGTTAGTACTATAGTTCTACCAGGAAACCACCCGTTTGAGTTTCCAGATGTAGTTAAATCTGCTGGATTTAAGACGACCGGTGGCGATGTCGGATTTGGTTTGCATGGCGTTTTGCATATGCGAAAGAACCAACGATTCGGCTCTCACATGTGGTATCACGTTGGAGATAATGGATACAGTAGCCCCAATATGACGTTAGACTACGATTTTATCGGTACGTCAGCAAACAACGTTCACATTCTCGCCGGACTTGGTGTGGGCTTTGGCTCTCAAAGCTGGCTTAAGGAGAATGGCGCCGAGTTTAGGATGAATACCTTCATCGCACGCGCCCAAGCCAGTGTTGGGTTCCGTTCCAAGAGAAACTGCTATCAGGTTGGCGCATTTATGAATTTACATGTTCCTGGCGATCAGACGATCAATCGGACCAATGGCACACAGACAGATGTTCCTTTCACTATCTACCCAACATTTGGGTTAGAATTTACTGCCTTCTTCGGAGATTTTAAGCCACCAAAGAAGCGTAGTAATCGCCGACGCAAGAAGAACAAGAAGAACTGAGACAAGACAGAAGAAAGCCGCTGGCAGACCGGTCAAAAGTCTGCCGCTTTTAAGATTTTCATAAGAGGAGAAATAATGAAGTTTATCTTACCAATCCTTACCGCTAGCCTACTGATGGCATGTGGAGACAAGGACGAAGACACAGCAGCTGATTCAGCCGCACCGGCTGAAGACACAGCCGCAGAATGAAAATCGACGATCTGCTAAATTTTTTCCCCGGTAAAAATTCCAGATTTTCGTTTTAAGCATGCCGCTGGCAGACCGGTTAAAGTCTGCCGCTTTTAAAAAAAAGTTGTTTACAAATGTTAACAACTGTTATATAATGAGAAATATCCAAAGTGGTGAGGATCATAAAAATCCACATTAACTTAAAAGTGTAACTGCTACGGCTAATAAGCACTTTATCACACCGGCCATTGGCCACGGAGAAACCCATGTCTTTTAAAGACGAAAAAGCGCCTGCTAGCGCTGAAACTAGCATCATGAATGTCAACGACCTTAATGTGGTTGATATTAACGCAGACGAATCCAGAATTCGTGTAGGCTTTGATAACAAAGGATATATTGATTTAGATGTTATCGAAAAACTTACGAAGATTGAATTCAATGACGCGGAGTTTTCACATATCGACTGGTTAGATTTGAACGAGGTAGACACCAACACCTCTAACTGGAAGAACATTGGAATTCGTGACACCAACGACGAGGCTACGAGAATTGAAAGCTTCCGAGTTTCTTTCCGCCGATATGGATATGACATGTCGGAATTTCCACCATGCGGTGACACGGATGGAGATATTATGGAGGGAAGAACTCGTATCAAGGCTGCTAAGCTAAACGGCTATTCTTATATGCCTATTGCTATCTACACTCGCAGCGTCAAGACAGAACGCAACAGCATTACTAACGGACTTGTTGCTAATCAAAAGAAGCCAGTCTTTATGGCTACTTTCAATGATTATGTGGCTGCGGGAGTGAGCTTGATTGATAGTGAAGAACTTGAAGCTACTACCACTGATGTTGACAACTGGCTGAACCATGAAGTCAAGATTGGTCGAGTTTATGACAACGGTATTAACGGAATGGTTACTAAGATTCGTAATGCAATCATAAGCCGCTCAAAGACAGATGACGGACTTATCTGGTCTCTGACCAAGTCTGATGCAGAGAAGTGGATCAAGACAAATCTTGGTTTAGCTAAGGCTGACTATGTTCTTATTAACATGGCAGATAACGAGACATACGCCGAGCGAGCTTGGCGACATGTGCGAGATGCCCTGAAGAACGGTCGAGAGCCAGTGAATCTGATCTTCTACACCACCGATAATAGCCCAACAGCGGCACGCGCAGGACTCAAGAAGTCGATGGGGTATGTAGAAGATTTGTACTGTGATTCTTGGGAGGTAGTCATGAGTCAATTGCCAGACGGCGTTTCCTTGACTATTCCAACTAAGCGCCCCTTTGTTTTCAAAGGAGCCTTGCCCCAGATTGTCAACAGTCATAACATCAATGGCAGCAATCTAGTTTCAGTCGATAAGTACTAGTGAAAACGCCCTTGCGATATCCCGGCGGCAAATCCCGTGCCGTCAAGCATATCCTACCCCACATCCCCGAAGGTGTCGAACGAGTTTGTTCGCCATTCTTCGGGGGTGGCTCAATAGAGCTAGCTTTAGCTAATCGTGGTATCCAAGTATTTGGCTACGACAAGATGAAGCAGCTTGTATGGTTTTGGCAGGGTCTGTGTGGCGACAGCAATAAGTTGGCTGATGAAGTAGAGAAGCTCCGAGAACAATACCTGATTAGAAACGGCGACACCGTGACAGGGTGTTCCAAGGAGGCGTTCCATCAGTACCGCGAAGACCTGAAGATAGAAACGTTTATGTTCTCCTACGAGAGAGCAGCAAAATATTACATCATCAACAGGTCCGGGTTCTCTGGAGCTACGTTTAGTGGTGGTTGGTCCGAGAGAGCATCTTACGCAAGATTCACTGAATCTTCAGTGCAAAGACTCAGAGACTTTAACGCACAAAAATTTAGAGTGGATTACGCTGACTTTGAAGACGCTATCTTTTACCATCCAAAAGCTTTCTTATATCTTGATCCGCCGTACATGTTAAAGGGTTCTCAGAATTCTCTGTACGGCGTTGATGGAAACTTGCATGATTCGTTTGATCATGAAAGATTGCACGGTATCTTAACAAACAGAACTGGCTGGCTAATGTCCTATAATGACTGTCCAGAAATCAGAGATATGTATAAAGATTATGAAATTGTTGAGGCAGAGTGGTCTTATGGTATGACTAATGTATATTCAAAAGAAGAGAAGAAAAAGAAAGCCGAAGAAGGCTACGTTAAAAAACAAAAACAGTCATCCGAGATACTAATTAAAGGGTAATGAATATGAAACCACTGATGAAAGACTGGCGCAAGTTTCTGAAAGAAGATATAGATGTACCTCCTGAAATGGAAAAAGATCTAGACGGACCACTCCCTGCCCCCAAAGACTCTCCGGAGAACAATTTAATGCGCACCCTTCGCACTATCGAGGCAGAGGGATATGACTACAAGCTTGTTAAGAACCAAATTAGAGTTTTGGACGATCATCGTTCGGAGACAATGGAGAAATTGATTCAAATGCTTACTCCGCTGGGATTTACCCACAACCCTATCGGCGGGGGCAGCAGCATAGGTCGCCTAGAGCTTGTTGATCGCAGCGCCGGCAGTGTTTACGTATATGTTAAGCCCAAGAAACGAACTGCTGCATCTGCTGGGATGGATTTTGAAGAGAAGTTGGCAAACGAAATTACTCAGCGATATAGTCACATGGGAGTTACTGCTGAAACAGCCGGCTTCGGTCACGGATCCGATCTCTCTATTAACAAGGGCGGACAAACGGTTATGACCGTGGAACTAAAGACAGCACTCTCAGCCGATTTTGGTCAATTTAAAGCCCAATTCAATACGGCCGCCGGGACATGGGAACCCCGCCGCACAGAGGGTTATCTTAAAAACGAAGGTATTTTTAAGCCTTTGTTCGACAACTACCTGCTGGACTGGCTCAATGCCAACGCGCGGTTTCCAAACATTAACGACCCACGCCTAAACCGAGACAAGAATGAAAAAATTGCTGGACTTAAGCGTTCGCTAAACACTGGCGAGCTAAAGAGAGAACTGCAGGGACTATGGTTTGATGGCAAAACCGACATTAAAGTCCCGTTCGATTTCTCACATATTGCTGGCTACTATAGCGACAAAGGCGATTCGTTTATTCAAATTAACGGTCGTGGATTGTACGCCTTAAAGCCAGAAGCACAGACACTTGTTGACGTGCCCATGTTTAAAGATTTGGGGCTATCCTGTGATCTAAGATTCCGTTTCAAGCCATCGTCAGGTGAAAATAGCTCTACTAGTTTTACATGCGCAGTAAAAATCAAGGGTCGTTATAATAAGTCAAACCTTAGTTTGACAAATCCAAAAGATCTAGACAAAATCATAGCAACTCTATAAATAACACTTGACACCACCGATGGATAGTGGTATCATAATGAATAACTAACAGGAGGGCGAATGCCTAAAAAGAAGACAGCTAAAGCTGGCAGAGTATCTATGCAGGATCTCATGTCGCTTGTAAATAAGAAAGCCGGCAGAAATGTCGCACACGATCTAACTGGCGACAACCCAACGTCAGTTAAAGAGTGGATTCCAACTGGCTCACGCTGGTTGGACTCAATCATCTGCAAGGGTCGAGTTGCCGGTATCCCAGTAGGGAAGGTGACAGAGATTGCAGGACTTGAATCAACTGGTAAGTCATATATGGCCGCACAGATTGCCGCAAACGCCCAGAAACAGGGCAAGCTTGTGGTATATTTTGATTCTGAATCAGCAATCGACCCAAGTTTTTTGGAGCGTTCTGGCTGTGATTTAGACCGCTTAATGTATGTCCAAGCATCCTCTGTCGAGTTTGTTTTGGAGACTATCGAAGAGCTTCTTGGGGCTACTGATGAAAAGTTAGTTTTAATCTGGGATTCGCTGGCATTCACACCATCGGTTTCGGATGTTGAAGGCGACTTCAATCCACAGTCCTCGATGGCAGTGAAGGCTCGTATTCTTGCCAAGGGCATGTCAAAGCTGACAATCCCGCTGGCAGATAAGCAAGCAACGTTTATTGTTCTCAACCAATTGAAGACAAATATCCCGCAGGGACCAAACGCACGCATCGTTGCAATGACAACACCATATATCACGCCCGGTGGCAAGGCTATGCACTATGCCTATTCGTTGCGGATTTGGCTGACAGGACGAAAGGCAAAGTCTTCGTTTATTGAAGACGACAAGGGCTTCCGAATTGGGTCCGAGGTCAAGATTAAGCTTGAAAAGTCTCGCTTTGGTTCGCAGGGTCGCTCTTGTGCTTTCCGAATCCTGTGGGGTACTGAGGAAATTGGAATCCGAGACGAAGAAAGTTGGTTTGATGCAATCAAGGGAGCCGAAAGCTTAACCTCTGCTGGCGCTTGGTACACACTATCAACACCAGACGGATATACAAAGAAGTTCCAGCCGTCGAAGTGGACTGAATTAATAAAGAGCGATAAAGAGTTTCGTTCTCGTGTTATTGAGATCATGGATGAAGAAATTGTACAGAAGTTTGATAAGCGTGAGGGTGATGCAAAGGCTTATTATGAAGATCAAGAAGATCTGACAGTTCCAGTAAAAGAATAAAAAAGTACTTGACTTTCTCTCCGAGATTGGCTATAATAAGATATAATCAATTAAGGAGGGTTATTCATGCGAAACTACGGCTATGCTTGCATCAACATGGGGTTCTCAAACCGCCCCAAATCGCAGCGCATCACAACTAACAGGACTATGATCAAGCGCACGTTCCAAGAGCGTGGTATTGACTATGCTTCGGAGCTTGCGCTCCAAAATCTACGCGACTTACGTAAGATTCTAGAGTGGAATCTGGAGAACGACATTTACTTCTATCGGCTGTCATCGGACATTGTGCCGTGGGCTAGCGAGTATGACTTGACTGACATGCCGAACTACGGTGCTATCCATGCGGCTGCATTGTCCGCAGGTAACTTTGCTCGCGAGCACGGTATGCGCATCACCTCACATCCGGGTCCATTCAACAAGCTTGCATCTCCCAAAGAGCGTGTATTCAATCTTACCAAGACTGACTTGTCGGTGCACGGTGATTTGTTCGACCTCATCGGGCTACCGCAGACGCCCTATGCCAAGCTCAACATTCATGTTGGTGCTGCCTACGGCGATAAGCCATTCGCTCTCGACAACTTCTGTCGCAACTTCGAACGCCTACCTGACAACGTGCGCTCTCGCCTTACAGTCGAGAACGATGACAAGGCTTCGTTGTACTCGACCAAGGAATTGTATGACAGTGTTTACAAGCGCATCGGCATCCCGATTGTCTTTGACTATCACCACCACATGTTGCACCCCGGCGGTCAGTCCGAGCAAGAAGCACTTGAGCTTGCCCTATCTACGTGGGGTGACATCAAGCCAGTTGTGCATTACGCAGAGTCGCGCTCTATCGAGCACAACAACCCCAAGATCAAACCTCAAGCACACTCAGATATGATTCGTAATCCATTCAGTGATTACGGTCATGATTTTGACGTTATGATCGAAGCCAAGCACAAAGAGCTTGCATTATTAGAATATCGTGATACAATGAACAAACAAAGGATGGCAGTATGAAACGAGTATTAATTGTAGATGCATTGAATGCATATTTGAGGGCTTACATTGTAGACCCAAGCATCTCAACCAACGGAGACCCGATCGGCGGACTCAAGGGGTTCATTAAAATCCTCCAAAAGTTGGTCCGGACTACTAGCCCGGATAACGTTATCGTAGTCTGGGACGGACCCAACGGCTCCAAGAAGCGAAAGACCATGGATAAGAATTACAAGGCCGGTCGCAAACCCATTCGACTGAATAGAGCTTTTCATAATCTAACAGATGATGAGGAGTTACAAAACAAGATCTGGCAACAAAGTCGGGTCATTGAGTATATGAATGAAATGCCAGTTATTCAGTTCATGCTGCCAGAAATTGAGGCTGATGATGTGATTGCTCACATTACACAGCTGTCAACTTACGATGGTTGGCAAAAGATCATTGTATCTAATGATAGAGATTTTATGCAGGTTTGTGATGAGGAAACAGTCTTGTGGCGCCCAACAAAGGACGAGTTCTTAAATACTAAGAGGATTATCGAGCAGACTGGGGTACACCCAACCAATATGGCATTAGCCCGAGCAATCATTGGCGATGCATCGGACAACCTTCCAGGCGTAAAGGGTGCAGGCTTCAAGACCATCGCTAAGCGCTTAGGCTCTATGTTGTCTGTTGAGAAAACTGCAACCATCGATGAGATCGTTGAGTATTGCGCTAACGCAGATAGCAACTTGAAGTTCTTTAGCAACGTTACAGAGAGCAAGAGCTTGATCGAGCACAACTACAGAATGATGCAGCTATACTCTCCGCAAATGTCATTCCAGTCTAAAACCTACGTTAAAGAATCAATCGAAAATTTTGAATGCGAATTTAATAAAACCGAGGTTATCGGTATGATGCGCGCAGATGGATTTGGTGAGCTAAATTGGGCAGATCTTCAAGCTCACTTAAATAAGATTCAGAAGGAATGCCTTGACAACGCATGAAATTAATCTTCGGATCTGCTTGACAAAACGGTCAGATTTGATATACTTATATAAAACGAGAGGGTAATGCAAGCAGAGAAAGCAAACTTCGGAAAGTATGGAAAAACTTTTCAAGAAGGGTTAGTACAATTAATATTTGAAGATCGTCCTTTTGCGGACCAGATCACTGAAGTTCTAGATGTAAGCTTTCTAGAGCTTGAGTATTTGCGCGTATTCCTGCGCAAGACTATTGATTACCGTGCAAGATATGACCGGCACCCATCCTCTTCTACAATGGATACGATTATTCACACTGAGTTGTCTGATGAAGACGAACTGGTGGCCGAGCAAGTAAAGGAATATTTTGATAAGATAGTCGGTTATGAAGTCGGCGATCAAGAATACATTAAAGAGACCTCTCTTGATTTTTGTCGGAAACAAACACTGAAAGAAGCAATGATGAAGTCCGTGGGGCTCCTTCAAACGTGTTCCTTCGATGAAATATCTACAGAGATTAACAACGCGCTAAAATTAGGGTCGGATAACAATTTTGGCTACGACTATCTCGCAGACTTCGAAGCGCGATTTGTGCCGAAACATCGAAAGCCGGTATCAACCGGATGGTCTGATATCGATAATATTGTAGGAGGAGGGCTGGGCAAAAATGAGCTTGGTGTTGTGATTGCCCCCACCGGTGCCGGAAAATCTATGGTTCTAGTACACTTGGGTGCCGAGGCATTACGAGAAGGAAAAACAGTCGTCCACTATACATTGGAGCTTCAAGAAACTGTAATCGCCAACAGATATGATAGCTGCATCACGGGCTATCCTCTCGATGAGATAATAAATTTTAAAGAAGAAGTCTATGAGGAGATCAAAGATATTGAGGGCTCACTAATTATTAAAGAATACCCGACAAAATCTGCCTCGACTAACACGATTAAAGCACACTTATCAAGATTGATAAAGCGCGGAATCAATCCGGGCATGGTAATTATAGATTATGGAGATCTCTTGAAACCTGTTGTAGTACGAAAAGAAAAAAGAAATGAGCTGGAATCAATCTACGAAGAGATGAGAGGAATCTCAGCAGAGTTCCAGTGCCCAGTCTGGACAGCTTCGCAAACTAACCGCTCTGGTCTAAGCGCCGAAGTGATCACGATGGAGCAAATCTCAGAGGCATTTAATAAGTGCTTTGTCGCCGACTTCATTTTTTCTGTCTCTCGTACTATCGAGGACAAACAAAATAATCAAGGGAAGTTGTTCATTGCCAAGAACAGAAACGGACCAGATGGAATGGTGTTCCCAATTTTCATGGACACCTCCAACGTCAATATCAAGATATTACCAAACACGTCCAGTCACAATAACACCAACAGCAACCCGGCGGTGGTCACCGCACCAGTTTCTTTGGGTCCATCAGCTCAGAAGCAGCTATTACAAGCAAAATATACTAAACTAAAAAGGAAAACAAGACAATGAGAACAATTGACAACATTAGGCGCTTTAGACTTTCGGATACCTTTGTGGAACCGTATAAGATGAAGGAAGTGCCTTGGGGTCCATTGGGGTATGTAACGTTCAAGAGAACGTACGCGAGGAGATTAAGCGAATTTGATCCAGAAGCTTCAGGCACCGAAGAATGGTGGCAGACATGTCGCCGCGTTGTGGAAGGTATGTTCAATATGCAAAAACAGCATGTTTTCATGTTAGGTTTGGAATGGAATGACGCAAAGGCTCAGAGAACCGCTAAGGATGCTTATGAGCGCTTATTCACATTAAAGTGGACACCCCCTGGTCGCGGCTTATGGATGATGGGAACGAAGTTTATCGAAGAAAGGACCGCAGCAGGATTGTTTAATTGTGCCTTTCGCTCTACTCGCGATCTAGCGACTAAGGGCGGCTATCTTTTCGCTTGGATGATGGACGCTCTTATGGTTGGTATCGGAGTTGGTTTTGATACCGAGGGAGCTAACACAATTGTTATCAATGAACCACAGTATACTAATGATACTCTTTTCATTGATGACTCTCGCGAAGGCTGGGTCGACTCTGTGCACACACTATTAGACGGATTCTTTTTTGGTTCTAAAGTGCCCAAGTTCGATTATTCAGCTATTCGCCCGGAAGGCGCCCTTATCCACGGTTTCGGCGGCACTTCATCCGGCGCCGGTCCCCTTATTGAACTGCACAAGAGTTTAATTGAGTTGTTTTCCGGGAAGGTCGGTGAACCAATAAGCTCAGTAGACATAGTTGACACCGAAAACCTTATCGGGCGCTGTGTTGTGTCAGGGAACGTACGTCGGTCCGCGGCTCTGGCTATGGGTCGACATGATGACAAGAGATATCTTGAAATGAAGAACGATTCAGAGAAGCTGATGCACCACCGGTGGGGTTCCAACAATTCTTTTAACGCCGTCGTCGGAATGGATTACACTTGGCATGCCGCACAATCCCAGAAGAATGGAGAGCCGGGATATATTTGGCTGGAGAATGCTCGCACCCGCGGTCGTTTTAAAGATGGATTGAGATATGATGATGTGAATGTCGCCGGCTTTAACCCGTGTGTAGAACAACAGTTAGAGGATGCAGAATTATGCTGCTTGGTGGAAACTTACCCAGCAAAGCACGAAGATATGGAAGATTATCTTCGAACCCTTAAGATCGCGTATCTTTATGGCAAGACTATCACTCTTTCTAACACACATTGGCCGGAAACCAATGCAAAGATGCTTAAAAATCGCCGCATCGGACTCTCCCAATCTGGAGTTGTTCAGGCATTTAACAAGTTCGGCAGAAGAGAAGTGTATGAGATGTGTGACAACGCATATGAGCATGTGAAGAGTCTTGATGAAGAGTACTCCAACTGGCTGTGTATTCCAAAGTCTGTTAGAATGACTTCAATCAAGCCATCCGGTACAGTGTCTTTACTTAATGGATCTACTCCGGGGATTCACTTTCCTGAGAGCGAGTTCTATATTAGAAGGATTAGATTTGCGGAAAGCTCAGAGATGCTTAAACAATTAGAAGAAGCAGGCTATAAGATAGAGAAGGATTCATATTCGCCCAATACCATGGTGGTAGAATTTCCGGTGCAAGAGCCATATTTTCAGAAAGGAAAGAAGGACGTGTCCATATGGGAACAGCTTGAGATTGCGGCACAATATCAACATTACTGGGCGGACAATTCTGTTTCAATTACGGTGACGTTTAACGAGAGCGAATCGACTCAGATTAAGAGCGCTCTGGAGATGTACGAAACGCGATTGAAAGCCGTTTCGTTCTTAAAATATCAAGAAACTGGATACGTGCAGGCGCCCTATGAACCAATCACTGAAGAAAAGTTCAACGAGATGTCAGCAAACATAAACCCGGTCCAACGCATGTCTTTTGAGGAAGGCGGCATCGGTAGCAAGTTTTGCACCAACGATACATGTACAATTTAAAAAGAGGAAACAATGTTCATACCATTAAACAGACATATACATATTGATTTAGGCACGCCAAATCAGAACGAGACAGCAGCAGGTATTCTATTGCCAGAAGAGTATAAACCGACAGAGCAGAGGTACGCGACTGCCACGGTCATAGCAACGTCAGAAGACGTTAAATTCTTAGAATCTCTGCGGAAGGGCACAGAAATAGTTGTTGATAAGACCATGGTTGAGGAGATTAACTTTGGAGACAAAACCATAAATGTTATTTTAGAGAACTATATATTAGGTATAATTTCTTAAATTGCAATATAAAGGGGCAATTGCTGTATGCCTATAGATAAAAACTTTTACAATGAATCTTCATCAGTTAGACTTGGCTGGGACCCCAGTTGGTTTGGGGAGAAGTATTTTGACGACAAGCTGACTCGTGCTATCAAGAAGTGGCAGAAGGGTAATGGCATAACTGCAGATGGTCTTTGTGGACCTAGCACGTTTCGCCGCTTGTGGACCGAACGCCAAGCTGAAATAGATAATCACAAGCCCCGCGAATGTAGTTACTCTAACTACATTGTATATAATAATGAATTTTTTCCGATTGATTGGGACAAAGTAGTCCTGTGGTCTGAGCAAGGTGGTATGAAAGCCAAACCAGGGACTCACTATAGCTACGCCGGGCGCCCCAGAAGAGGTGTGCGTTATTTCGTCAACCATTGGGATGTTTGCTTAAGTTCTAGATCCTGTCAATCTGTATTAGATAAGAGGGGAATCTCTGTTCATTTCCTTATTGACAACGACGGAACAATCTATCAAACACTTGACATGCAACATGGGGCTTGGCATGCTGGTAGCGAAAGAGCGAATAGGGCATCAGTGGGTGTCGAGATTTCAAATGCTTATTATCCCAAATACCAAGGCTGGTATGTTAAAAATGGCTTTGGCGAAAGACCCATGGTGGAGAACGCATGGGTTCACCACAATAAGCTCGATCCTTTCATGGGGTTTTACCCGAAACAGATAGAGGCACTAAAATCTCTTTGGAGAGCGATACATAAAGCTACAGGAATACCATTAGAGACACCGCTCAACCAATTTGGAAGTACATCAACTCAGTACGAGCAAGAGGTGACTTATGGGAAGTTTAGTGGTTTCGTTAGCCACTATCACGTTAGCAAAAGAAAGATTGACTGCGCCGGTTTGGACATTAAAAGCCTGTTAAACGAAGTTACTAACGAGGACATACCTGCTGGCGACTTGCGTGACGATTGATACTTGAGTACGACAGCGTGGTGTTGGGCAGTTCCTTGAGTGCGATTCTGTTCGCAGCCCAAAATTTTTTCCCCGTAGTTTTTTCAGATTTTCGAAAACCGTTCAGGTTTGATTATTTTGAGCCTACAGTTGATTTGTCTTTTTTGAATCTACCAAGTGGCCTCGGGCCAAAAAGTTTAACGACACACGAAGGACTAATCGACGTTGGGCTATCTAAGAGTTTGGTTTGGGATCGCCTAATGTTTCTATTATCGACTAGCGGTCGTGTGCCACTTTCAAATTTGTGCCATAGCATTAGAGCAGATGACAACTCAATAAGTTGCTATAATGAGTACTCTAAAATAGCTGATATAAGGTTCAATCAGTGTTACTATTTTGGAGACAATAATGTCCAAGGGTTGTTCGAACAAAAAGCACTTGATAATTGTGAATATATGTGCTATGATTGGATAGCTTTTAACAAAGGTGGGAAACATGATATTGACTTCATTGAGACAAGGGATGATTTCGTTAAACGAATATGGTTTTATGCATCAGACCGCATTGATGGAAATACTCCTGTTAAAGATGCTTGTGTCCTGTCAGTATTGAGTGAAGAGCAGATCCGAGATTTTAACTACTCAGAGACAATGGCTAAGTTCAAACTGATTTCAGAGATGGAGAACAGAGGCATGAAAGGGCAGTTCAATGGATATGGACCTAACGGCAACCCAAAATATTATAAATTTAAAACAACGCATATGCGAAGAGAGAAACATGCAACAGAGGAAATCACATCTTTTAAGACCAGCGGCTTTAAAGTTAAAGAAGTTGATGAAAACGAGTTATACAAAAATCTACAAGCGGTTCATTTGGACTACGATAGATTTTTAAGAGGATTGAGTGAGTAGTCACGTGCACACAGCCGGCATAATCCCGGTTGCCAATTTGCAAACAGATATACAGACGCCTATCCCAGAGATTCTGCTCCCAGTGAATAATGGGTTCTCAGCAATTCAAAAATCAGTTTTTGAGTGCGCCATGGCGGGCTGTAATACTATTTGGATCGTAGCTAACCATGACTTAGCGCCGATAGTGCGAAAGGTAGTGGGTGATTGGATTTACGACCCCGTTTATTACGAAAGAACTTTTACTAAATTTTATTCGGATCATCGGCGAGAGATACCTATTTATTATGTCCCTATCCATCCGAAAGATCGCGCTCGCCGAGATTCTTATGGGTGGTCAATTTTACATGGGGTATACTCTTCGTGGTATGCAGCATATAAAATATCGAAATGGATAACCCCACAGAACTATTATATTAGCTTCCCGATGTCAGTTTATGACGTCTATAGTGTAAGAGACTATAGAAAGAATATTTCCAATTCGAAAGCTAATTTTTTTCTAAAACATGATAACAAAACAGTTAAAGATGGAGAACTTCTGTCTTTTACAATGAAAGGAGATGATTTTAAAGCATGCAGGAACCTAATAAACAAAACAACAACAAGGGAGTATTTACCCCCCTTACCCGGCCAAAAGTATCCGAGCCAGAAACGACCGGTGAACGAGAGGTGGATAGCAAAAGACTATTCGCTAGAGCAAGTGCTAAAACCTCTGAATGAAGAGGGTAGCACATGCATGGAAATAGAGTGGCACCATGACATTTCAACGTGGCAGGGATACGTTGAATACCTGGGGTCAAAAAATACTGTAGAAACTCCTAGAAAGGAGTTGACTTTACCTCACATTCATGTTAATATACCTTATGTGGATGAAGTTAAAGACTGAAGAAACTAATTTGGGTCGCGTTCCGGTCGGCTCAATTATCATATATAAAGACAAAGCGTGGAAGACACTAAACAAGATTGATGGTATGAGTCAAATGCTCATTACTAATATCGGTGATGGTGATCGAGAGAGTATTTTACTTGCTTCTTCAGCTGAAGTGTGTTATATTAGAGACGTAATCAAAATTTCCAAGGAGGCATAATGGATCGTTCTGATTCTAAGATTAAGTTTGTTGGGCTACACGCCCATAGTGTGGCAGGTTCTATTTTTGATGCGATTGGGTACCCCCAAGCGCATATGGACTTTTGCTATGAGAATGGTGGAGAAGCACTGGCTCTCACAGATCATGGCAACATGAACGGGTTGGCATATCAGGTTCTTCATGCAAAGAATATGAAAGACTCCGGCAAGGAGTTTAAGCCTATCTTTGGGTGCGAGGCTTACTTCATCCCATCGATCGATGAGTGGCGAGAAGAGTACACTCGTGCGATGGAAGATAAGAAGCGCGCCCGCTCTGCTAAGAAGGATGCAGCTTCAGGCGCGACTGTTGAGGATGAGGGTGCTTCAAAGAAGACTCAAGATATCCTCCGTCGGCGCCGCCACCTAGTTCTTTTGGCGCAAAACCAGACTGGACTGAACAACCTGTTTAAACTAGTCTCAGAGAGCTACCAGTCAGAAAATTTCTATAGGTACCCTCGTATAGACTATAAGCTTTTAAAGAAGTACAACGAAGGAATCATCGCCGCTAGCGCGTGTCTTGGTGGCGTATACGCTGGAAACTACTGGGAGAACCGTGAGGAAGGAGATGAAGCCGTTTTGGATGCAATGCGAGAGACAACGCAAAGTATGGTTGACATCTTTGGAGACCGCTGGTACGCTGAGATTCAGTGGAATAATATTAAAGAACAGCACGAACTCAACAAATATGTTATCCAGACAGCACAAGAGATGGGCGTTAGCTTGATCACTACCGCAGATAGTCACTATCCTACGCCAACCGCATGGAAGGATCGTGAGTTGTACAAGCGTCTAGGTTGGCTGGGTAAGGGTCGACCTTCGTGGGCAGACGAAGAGTCACAGCTTCCCGAAGGTGTGGAAGAGATTGGCTATGAATTGTATCCAAAGAATGGTGATCAGATCTGGGAGAGTTACAAACAATACTCCAAAGACCAAGGATTTGAATACGATGATGAGTTGGTGATGCAAAGTATTGAAGAAACGCACAGGATCGCATTCGATAGAATCGAATCGTTCCTCCCAGACAATACTGTTCGTCTTCCGGAGTTTGTTGTACCGGCGGGGTTTACCGCTACTCAAGCGCTTGTTAATTATGCACTTGAAGGGTTAAAAGATAGAGGGCATCACAAAAATAAGGATTATATCGAGCGGTTGAAGCACGAACTGAATGTTATTGATGACCGCGGCTTTTCTAAATACTTCTTGACAATGAAATCGATTGTCGATGTAGCAACAGAAATGATGCTCACCGGTCCCGGCCGCGGCTCTGCTGCCGGCTCGTTAGTCGCCTATGCGCTTGGTATTACGCAAGTAGACCCAATCAAATATGACCTTCTGTTCTCTCGGTTCCTTCGCTCTGACGCTAAGGACTACCCAGATATTGATTATGATGTATCTGACAGCATGTCTCTAAAAGAGAAGTTAGTGGAGATGTGGGGCGAAGATTGTGTCGCACCAATCTCTAATTGGAATACGCTGCAGCTTAAGTCTTTGATTAAGGATATCTCTAAGTTGTACAACATTCCATTCACCGAAGTGAACACTGTTACTTCTATCATGATTCGCGAAGCCACCCCGGAAGCCAAGCGAAAGCACGGTATCAAGGCTGGTGTGTATGCTCCGACTTGGGAAGAAGTGATGGAGTTTTCTCCTGCGCTTAGGGCATATCTCAACAAGTATCCACAAGTCAAGACACACGTTGAGGGATTGGTCGGTCAAGTACGCTCTTGCTCCCGTCATGCTGGTGGTGTAGTGATTGCTGAGAACCTTGATGCGAACATGCCGCTGATCAATTCAGGTGGTGTGCGCCAAGCACCGTGGGCAGAGGGTCAAAACGTTCGACACCTTGAACCCATGGGCTTCATTAAGTTTGATTTGCTTGGGCTGTCTACTCTTAAGATGATGGAGGGTTGCATCGAACATATCCTGCGCCGTCATCACGGAGTAGAGAATCCAACCTTTGCACAAGTGCGAGACTACTATGAAGATAAGTTGCACCCCGACAAGATGGACATGCACGACGCCTCTATCTATGAAAATGTATTCCACACAGGAAAGTGGGCAGGAGTGTTCCAATTCACGGAACCCGGCGCTCAACAGTTTTGCGTAAAGGCTAAGCCGAACAATATCATTGATGTTTCTGCCATTACTTCAATCTTTCGACCCGGTCCACTATCGGCGGGTGTTGATGCAGATTATGTAGAAGCAAAGGGACACCCGCAGCGTATTAGCTACCTTTCCGATGAAGCTCGTGAGATCACCGAGGAGACATACGGGTTCCTAATCTTCCAGGAGCAGATTGCTTTGCTTGCTCACAAGCTCGGCGGACTGACTCTTGATGAGGGCAACATGCTCCGTAAGGTTCTGACAAAGAAGGGCACAGGCAAGGGGTCCGTTAAAGGTCTGCTGCATGATAAGTTTATCAAGGGCTGCGTAGTTAATAATATTGCGCGCGATGAAGCCCAATCCCTCTGGGACAAGTTTGAATTCTTCTCGGGCTATGGCTTTAACAAGTCACACGCTGTAAGTTACTCGATCATCTCCTATCAGTGTGCGTGGTTGTGGAACTACTACCCAGCAGAGTGGATGGCAGCTTTCTTAGATAAGGAACCAGAGACGCGTAAAGAGAAGGCTATTAATATTGCCAAGCAATATGGATTTGATATTGCACCACTTGATGTTAATAAATCAGGCACAGTGTGGGAGATTAGTGATGACGGAAAAACACTGATTCAGCCTCTCACTTCAATTAAAGGGTTGGGAGCAGCCGCAATCGAGCAGATTCTTGCAAACCGTCCACTAAACAGCGCTGAAGAGCTTTTGTTTAATGAGAGTATTACGTACTCCAAGCTGAACAAGAAGTGTCTTGATGCTCTATGTCGCGGCGGAGCTTTGGATAATATTGTCGACAGTCGTTTTACTGGTCGTAAGCACTTTTGGTCCGCATGCATTGTGGATCGCCCGAAGAATCTAAAAAAGCTTGGCGAGAACATTGAGCTATACAGACCAGAAGGGGATTTCTCTGAGTCAGAGATTATTCAGTTTAAGTCTGACCTAACTGGGGTCTTCCCGATGAACTTGGTTATCAAGCCAGAGACTGTGCAGCGCCTGCAAGACAGGTTCGTGCCACCAATCTCAGAGTTTGATCAGGAGCTTGAAGTGTGTTGGTTTATTCCACGCAAGATTGTACCGAAGAAAACGAAGAAAGGTAAAGACTACTGGATTGTAGAAGTTATTGATTCTAACAACGAGCTTACCCGCATCCGATGTTGGGGCGTCAAGCCCGAGAAGGATCGTATCCACTTGAACCGCCCGTATATGGCTCGCTTAAAGTATGACGAGAACTGGGGCTTTTCAACCTACGCCGTCGGCAAAACATTTAAGTTGCTGGCATAAGTTGTTGACAAAACATACAGCATTTGATATAATAAGATATCATTCAAGGAGGGAACCGAATGAACATCATTGAAACTTTTAGCCCGTTGCTCAAAGAGCCAGAACTCAGATCTAATTTGCCGACCGTTATTAGGGTACGCAAGTTTGATGAAGCTGCTGCAAAGGAATTTTCCGAACTAATGACCAAAGCTCAGAATACTGGTCAACCAATCGTGCCTATCATCATTGATAGTTACGGCGGTCAAGTCTACAGCCTCATGTCTATGATTTCAGATATTCAACATTCGCGAGTTCCTGTGGCCACCATCGTACAGGGCAAGGCGATGTCGTGCGGAGCTATCTTGTTCAGTTTTGGTGCTGATGGTATGAGGTATATGGACCCGAATTCGACAGTTATGATTCATGATGTGAGTTCAATGTCAAGAGGAAAGGTTGAAGAAGTGAAGGCTGATGCCGGTGAAACCGAAAGACTCAATCAAATTGTTTATCGCATGATGGCTCAAAATTGTGGTCACCATGATGAATATTTTCTTGACATTGTGCACGAGAAGGGTCACGCAGACTGGTATTTGGATGCTAATGAATGCAAGAAGCATAAAATCGCCAACCATTTGCGTGTACCTGAATTAAAAATCGAAACAAAGGTTTCATTCGCTTTTAATTAATTCTACTTAGGGTATGTCTGTTGCAAAGAAGAATAAATGGAAGCGCGCCCTGAACCATTTACGGTTTAGTTACGAAGAAATTGAAATGATAAAAGAGATATCAATAGACACAGCGCAAGATTTCCAGATGTACTATGAGAATTTTTGTAGAACGCGAGGGATCAACATCGCAGAGCTTAATGATCGCCATCGGAACAGAGTTGAAGACTTATATAATATTGAAAAAGTAATACCAGATAGCGAACACTCCGATGAGCCCGAAATACACCCCCCTGGCGATACGACGATAGCTTTGCATAATAAAAGTTCCGACAAGTTAGACGACAAGCACCAAATGACCGCTGATGAAACAGCGATGCACGAAGCTTTCTCAAAGCTTTTTAAAAAAATTGCCCTTAAAATCCATCCCGACAGGCTGCACGATATGCCACCCGAGGAGAGGGAAGTGAAGATAAGTATGTTTCAGAGAGCCAATAAGTCACTTGAAGATAAAAAATATTTTATCTTATTAGACATTGCATCACAACTAAAGATACAGACACCTAAAAACTACGATCAGCAAACAAGATGGATGAAGAAAGAGACTACTTTCTTGGAGCAGAAGATCAAAAAAGAAAAAAGCACTTACAACTTTTTATTTTCTGAAGCAGAAACCGACGAAGAAAGAGATCAATTGGTTAGTGGGTTTATGTTACAAGTTTTTCAAATTCACGTAGAATAACTGTTGACATCGCGCTACGCATCTGTTATATTAATAGAGTAAACACAAAAGGAGGGCCATTATGGCTAACACAAATAACGAAAGAAAGCGCTACGTTAAGGAATACATCCGTTCCTTGGTAGCGATTGAAGAGGCAATGGAGCCCTATAAGGAACAAAAGCGCGATCTGCGTTCTGAATTTAAGGAGAACAATTGGCTCAGTACGGATGAGATTAGCGCAGCGGTCAAAGCATACCGACTGTTTAAGGGCAAAGTAAACATCGACGAAGTAGTAGAAAACTTCCAAATGTTTTCAGGAGACGAAGAGGGAGGTGCGAATTGATTGTTCAATATTCAAAGACTCGCCAAAATGTCCGGACCCCGCAGCGAGCGAACCCATCTGATGCAGGGCTTGACGTATTCTATAGCCCGCCCGATAATGAAGTGGCAGGTAAGTGGCTGACTCCCGGTTCGTCCGGACTATTTTCCACAGGACTCAAGTTCGGTATTCCACATGGATATATGATAGAAGTTAAGAACCGCTCGGGCATGGCAGCACGCCGCTCCTTGGTTGTCGGCGCTTGTGTTGTCGACTCGGGTTACACGGGAGAGGTGTTTGTAAATCTTCACAATATCGGCAAGGAATCTCAATTTATCCAGCCGGGTGAAAAGATCGCCCAGCTGGTTATGACTCCGGTTGTCCATTTTAACGCACGAGAATCTAGTTTTGAGGAACTTTATGCGGAAGCGATTACTATCAGTGATCGAGGAACTGGAGCATTGGGGAGCACTGATGGATAAGAACACACAAGGAGTTATGTTTAGCTCTAAAACAGGAAATTGGGCAACCCCAAAGGACTTCTTTGATAAACTTAGCTGGCGTTTTGGACCGTTTGATTTAGATCCCTGTGCTAGCACACACAACACTAAGTGTGCCAACTTCTTTACAAAGGCTGAGAATGGTCTAGAGAAGGATTGGGAAGGGTTCACGTGTTTTGTTAATCCTCCGTATGGGAGAGGTATTGACAAGTGGATTGAGAAAGGTTATAATGAAGCTATGAAGAATGAAACAAAGGTAGTGATGCTTATTCCAGCACGAACCGATACCAAGTATTGGCACAAGTATGTAATGAATGCATCAGAGATTCACTTTGTGAAAGGTCGCCTAAAGTTTGGCGACAGTAAGAATTCCGCACCATTTCCATCAGCGGTAGTAGTATTTGATGGCGGCGATGAGTTGTGGAGAGTCGAAGGCATTAACAAATAAGGAGTATGAAATGACCGAAGATATTTTAAATGCAGCAATTCAAAAGCTGCGAGGCTTAGCACTGGAGCAATTTGCCTTAGCTAAGGATGCGCTACACCAGCCTGCCAATGCAGACACTGTTTCCAATATCAGTACCTGCGCCATTAACATGGCTCAGCTTGAGGGTGCGATGATCACCTTGCAGCAGTACGCAGATTCTCTGAAGACGCGTACCCCAGCGGAAATCGCAGCCACTGAGCCAGAGCCGCCGGCGCAAGAAGAGTCGAAGGAAGAAGCTGTTATCACGGATAAGGAGTTAGCTGAGCGCTCACCGACTTTCCGGAAGTCTCAGGGTATTGAGGAGCCGGCAACAAAAAAGCGGAAAAGGAAAACCAAAAGTGAATCGTAAGCAACGACGAGCCGCAGCAAAGGATACTTCACAAGCAGATGTGTCTGATAAACTGATGATGTTCGACAAGTTGCCAGACGAATGTTTAGCCTGCGTGAAGCCGTTTGACAAAAACGACAAACAGATGGCTCTCACTTGGAATGTGGTTATTAGAGATGAAGATACAGTTAGGTTGTACTGCCCTGATTGTTGGTCAATGGCACAATCAGCAGTTGAAAAATTTAAAAAGGAGAACAAAAAATGAGTGTAAATAGAATATCCGAAGATGGATTGAATATGATCTTGAGTAATCGAGTACTCGCGCCTGTAACTTGCGTAGTTAAATTTTATTCAAACAGTTGTCACATGTGCCATTCTTTGCAAGAATACTTCATGGACATTTCAAATCAATATGAGCTTGATCCCAACATAGTGTTTTATGCATATAACGTTGACGAGGATCCAGCGATTGAAAAGAAGCTTAAGTTTAATGGCGTCCCGACAATCATTGCGATTAACCCAAACCCGGAACTGCCACCACGAAAACCAGCAGAGTATAAGACAATGCCTGAGCCGGAAGATCCCCACAAGAAAACGTGGTATAAGGTAAGGGACATCCAGAAGTTTATTGAAGAAGAGAAGATAAAGTGAGTCAAAAATTTAATTTATCATATGACGATGTATTGCTGGAACCACAGTACTCCGATATACGAAGTCGCTCTGAGATTGATATCTCGACAGATTTAAGCAAGGGTGTTAAATTAGCTCTGCCTATTTTCGCTTCACCGATGGATACTATCTCTGAATCCGCAATGGCCAACGCTCTTGGTGCATGTGGAGGAAGCGCAATTATCCACAGATATAACTCAATTGATGAGCAAGCCCGCCATGTATCGAAATCACAGGATACACACGTTGGTGCCGCAATTGGGGTTTCCGGAGATTTTTTGGAAAGAGCCAGAGAAGTAGTTGCTTGTGGTGCCGATTTTATCTGTGTAGATGTTGCCCATGGACACCATGTAATGATGCAGGAAGCATTAGGAGAACTACGTTTGCTGCTTGGTGACGACTATCACATTATGGCTGGAAACGTGGCGACCCTTGGGGGGATCAATGATCTCTCTGACTGGGGCGCCGATAGTGTGCGCTGTAATATTGGCGGCGGGTCAATCTGTTCGACAAGAATTCAGACCGGTCATGGCATGCCCGGCTTACAGACTATATTTGAATGCGCGAAGACCGATCGGGATGTTAAGATTATAGCTGACGGCGGAATTAAAAACTCCGGAGACATTGTTAAAGCTTTGGCCGCAGGCGCCGATGCGATTATGATAGGCTCACTGCTAGCTGGTACAACTGAGTCGCCTGGAAACCTAATCAAAGACGGTAACGGAGTTACGTGGAAAGAGTACAGAGGAATGGCGTCCAAAGAAGCCCAAATGAGTTGGCGGGGCAAATATTCTTCGTTTGAGGGTGTTGCTAGCAAGGTGCCTTACCGCGGCTCAGTTAAACATATTCTAAAAGATATTCAAAAGGGGATCCGTTCTGGTTTTTCATATTCAGGCGCGCGAAACTTACAACAGTTGCATGCAAAAGCAAAGTTTCTTATCCAAACGGCTTCCGGGCTGTCCGAAAGTAGAACACACATCACCACAAGGAAGTGGTGATGTCATCCGGGATAGATTATGGAAAGCTGACAAAAAGGATAGTCTTCACAGAAACCGATCACAGACATGCTCAATTAGTGTTGAAACTTAAACACGACGGAGTAAAACAATCAGAATTTTTTCGTTCAATTGTGACTGCTTATATTGCAGGGGACGATAGAATTCAGATGTATATCGATGAGGTGAGTTCGTTGTCGAAAGAGAGAAAAATAAAGTCCAAGAAGCTTAGAACAGCAGGTAAACAAAAAATTGCTGACTTTGGGTTTACGGATGGCGAGATAGACAACATCTTCGATCTCATTGAAGAGGAGCACCCAGAACTATGACTAAAGATGGTTTACGTATATGTTCCCGAAAATGTATGGAATTAAAAACGGCATGCCCTAACGAAGAATGTCGATTGTGGATAGATTTTAAAAATGAGTATAACTGTACTTTGATATCTATTTATGAGAACGGACCGATGACCTTACGTGAAATTGCTGAACGCTCTGGCATATCATTTGCGAGAGTAAAACAGATTGAAACGAAGGCGGTTGGGAAGATAAAAAACACGAAAATTTTGAGTTGTTTTGAATTTTAGGGAACTATAAACAACTGAACACTATTTATATTTGAGTTTCGAAAACCTTAAGGAGATTTTATAATGGCTCGTAAAAATTTACTAACAGAAAGCGAATTACGTCGCTTCATGAAACTCGCCGAGATGCGTCCAATTGGCGAGGAAAAGATTCAAGAGATGTACGGCGGAATGCCGGGCGCTCGTGATGACGAAGAAGAACTGGATGAAGAAGAGATGGAAATGGACATGGACATGGGTGCTGAAGAGGCTCCTGTTGATGAACTGCCCATGGACGACGAGCCTGCAATGGACGATGAACCAGAGATGGGTGCCGCACCAGAAGGCGATATGGAGCTTTCTGATGATGAAGCTCAAGCTATTATCGATTTGGCCGATAAGCTTCGCGCTGCCATGGGTGGCGAGGAAGGTGAGGCTGAAATGGAAATGGGAGCGGAAGACGACCTCGAAGCACCGGAAGGGGGTGATTCACTAGAAATGGATGCTGAAGAGGAACCCATGATGGAAGGCGAAGATGATGATGAAGAAGAAGATCAGCGCGCCGCACGCAAGCAGCGTAAGGACCGTGAAGATCACCAGCGCAAGATTCGCGAAGGCGATGACGAAGATATTGTTGCTGAGGTAGCACGTCGTGTAGCCGAGCGTCTTCAAGCTGAAAGCAAGAAGGAAGAAATTGTCGACCAACTTGCTGAAAGAATTATGAAGAGACTCACTAAGTAACTTGACAAATCATAACGAGCCTGTTATACTATTAACCACTAGTCTTTACTAGTGGTTAATTTATTTGGAGTGTAGTTTGGGACATGTTTGGTGGTTGTACCTATTAGTTTTTATATTTGGGTACTTTACTTGTAGAACATTTTATTTTATCAGAGAGGTTAGGCTCGGGCTTGTAATGCTCAAGTTGTCTCATTACCTTTCCCTCTATACTATTGTTAGAGGCGTTGAAAGCATGGAATATGCTAAGGCAACGCGCATCAATGAGATGCGAAAAAAAGAAGAGACAGACAAAAATATTAAAGCATATCAATTAAATTTTGATACTGAGATAAAACTTTATAAAGATAAGGCGATCAGAGAGATAATTAATATGCACCCTAAGTTTTATCGTGAGTTGCTTGAATACGATGATTGGGAATCTGCAATGCGCTTCTTGAATGAAGGGGGCGCTGATTACATAAGACATTTTAACAACAAAGAGGGGAACTTAACATGATTAAAGAGATTAAAGAGGCAATAAAAACGTTAATTCAAGATGAGGAAAGCCCGACGTCGGCTGATAATTCTGAAAAGAGAATAGTTATTTTAGATCCCTCTGTTTTGGGTGAAGAGCTTGCTGAAGAGCCTGAACCAATGAATACTATCGGGTTATTCTGTGATGTAACTGAAGAGAAGGTTGCTGAAGTTATCCATGGCTTGCTTTATTTAGATCACCTGTACGCCAATTCAAAGCCAGAAAAAAGAAAGCCAATTGATTTTTATGTTTCGACATATGGCGGCTCTGCTGATGATATGTTTTCTTTATACGACATTATGCGAAACGTTAAAGAAAACAACGAGATACATACCATCGGAATGGGAAAGGTGATGTCAGCAGGCGTACTAATTCTAGCAGCAGGTACACAGGGGAGTAGAAAGATTGGCAAAAACTGTCGCGTTATGATACACTCTGTCCTTGGCGCTAATCACGGCTCTCTTCACAATATGATTAATGAGATGGAAGCGATTGAGCAGTTACAAGACATGTATATCAGTTGTCTGGCATCAGAGACTAAGATGTCAAAATCTCAAATTAAAAAAATGTTAGAACGAAAGGTAAATGTTTATTTAACTGCTGAAGAAGCAGTCGAATTAGGTATTGCTGATATAATTATATAAGGAAACAACCATGTCTGAATTATCTGAAATCCTCAAAGAAGAATATTTAAAGCAAGTTAACAAGCTTGACATAACCATGTTGTTAGAAATGGTCCAAGGGGCTCTTGGCTCCGTGACTAATGAGGAAGTGCAGCCCCCGCCAGACCTTCCTGATAGTGATGAAGCGGTACTGGATATGGTTTTAAAGATGATTCCTAACATTGAGGTTTCGGAGATTGGCTGGTCTGACGTCCGAACAAACGATGAAGGCGTTGAAATCAAGGGCGCCCAAAGACAGTTATTAGAAAATTACCTGAAGAATATTCAAGGATCTGATTTTGCAGACAAGGTACGCAGCGTATCTGAGTTTTACGATAGCGGACTTTCGATGGTGACCGAAAAAGCTGGCAATAATCGTACTGCACGCATCGTGCAAGCGATATCTTATCTCGTCTTCTATAAGACTTTGACGAAAGTTATCACAAACTTTAACGCATCGTCGGCTGGGTTTAGTTTTGAATCTTTCCTAGCAGCATTGGTAGACGGAGAACAGATACCCACAGGTAACGCAACGATCGCTGACTATCTTGACCGCGCCTCCGGTCAGACAATTCCTGTTAGTTTGAAATTGTATCGGGAGGGAGGCTTACTTGTTGGTGGAAGTTACACCGACTTGGTTAACGATATGGTTAAGCCAGCATACCCAGAGTCAATTAACGGCGGCATGCGCTATGTTGTCTGCACTAAAACGCTGGAAGGTAAAGGGTTAGAACTAGAGGGAAAGATCGACTTCTACCAGTTTGACTTTAACCTGGCAAATATCGCCGACATCCTTTTAAATTCTAAGCACCCATATGTGATAAGAATGCCTCAGTCTGTTATAAGCGCGCTGGCTTCTGGTCAACAATCTGGCGCTGTCGAATTACTTAATTTGCCGGCAGCAGATAAGGTGCTGTCTGCCGAAGAGCTGACTCCGCTGTTTGACAAAGCGTTGTATGGTGAAATTGAGAGTCTTGCCGATGCAAACCCGGAGAATCCGATTAATCGAATAGATGATGAGGCTTTTAAAAAGCTCACGGACGCCCTTAACTGGGAGAAGAATGATGATTTATTTAACAAGAATAAAACCAGAGGTCAGGGTGCTATGAGTGCCACCAGTGTCAAAAATTGGGTCAGTGGTAACTACAGCAAAATACCTGAAATACACGGCTTGCTCAAACAGGCAATTGTCGGCGCCAATGCCGCAGTCGTGAAATCTCAAAAAGCCGCAGCTAAAAAGAGTGAAAGAAATCAACAGATCGAGGATATGGTCAAAAATGAGGAGTTCCTTTCAGCAGAAGAATCCGCCCGCCAATATAAGATGCTGGGCGCTACCCAGAAGAAGCAGGCTCTCTTGAGCAGCTATGGCTATCTAAAGAGACTGCACTTTGAACTGAACCAAGCACAATCCTTAAAAAATGAGCCACCAACCAATACTGAATTTGTCGGCTCCATTATGATCGGCCGCGCTCAAGTTGGGAAGATCGTATCAGATGTTCGCGAAGTCCTAAATGACGAGGTGACAGAGATCTTCCAATCTCTCAAAATTCTTTCGGATAGTTTAAATCAATTCTTTGCCGGTGGACTTGAGAATGATTCCCTAGCCAATACATCAGTTAGTAACGCAAACAACATTAGCTCAAAAGAAATTTTACAAACTGACAAATAAGCCTTGACAAGTTTCTGGTTCAGGGTTATAATAATAATCTAACACAGAGGTATCAATGTCCAGAGATTATTCTGACAATCAAGAATTACAACAGAAAATTATTAAAGGAGCCAACGTATTAGCAGATAACGTTGCTTCTACACTTGGACCGAGAGGTCGAAATGTTTTGCTACAAGAAAAGGGAAAGACACCCTTTATTACAAAAGATGGAGTGACCGTTGCACAATTTGTCGAGCTTGCGGATCCGTTTGAGAATGCCGGCGCTCAGATTATACGCCAAGCAGCTACTGAGACTAACAACGAGGCTGGCGATGGAACTACTACTTCTACCGTATTGGCTCGCGCTATTCTTAGAGAGTCGCAAAGGTTCATTACGTCGGGAGTATCTCCCACGGAACTGCAACGCGGAATTGATTTGGCAACCAAAGAGGTGGTCAGAAATCTAGAACAAATCGCCACCCCGATTACCAGTATTACCGACATTGAACAGATTGGTACAATATCCGCCAACAATGATTCAACAATCGGAAAACTAATAGCTACGGCGTTAGATAAGGTTGGTCAAGATGGCTCGATTACTATTGAAGAGTCTCGCTCAACAGAGACAAGTCTCGATATTACTGAGGGGTTTCGATTTGACTCAGGCTTCTGCGCGGGTGCGTTTATTACAGATGAGCGCCGTTCAACAATGTACCACGAAAGCCCGCTCATCCTTGTCACCGACTACAAGATTTCAGCAGTCGAAGAAGTGCTACCGATACTAGAGATGGTAGCACGTGAAAGCAAACCTCTTATTATTGTAGCAGAGGAAGTAGAGGGGCAGGCGCTAGCTGCATTAATTATGAATGCAATGAGGGGCACGCTCAAAATAGCGGCGATCAAAGCTCCTTACTATGGTGAGGAACGCAGGAACACTCTGGAAGACTTAGCTTTGTCAACCGGCGCAACGTTTATTAATAGAGAGAGTGGCGTTAAACTATCTGATGTAAGACTATCACACCTGGGTTCTGCAAAAAGTATCGAGAGCAATAGATATAAGACCACGATTGTAGGTGGCGCTAGCGATTATGAGGCAGTAGAAACTAAGATCGAGTCCCTAAAGAGTGAAATTAAGCAAACAGACTCGATGTCTGTGTGTGAGACTATACAGGGGCGAGTGGTAAGATTGTCTTCAGGCGTGGCTGTCATTCATGTTGGGGGTTCCACCGAAGTCGAGATGACCGAACGCAAACATAGAATCGAGGATGCGCTTGAGGCGGTAAGATCTGCTCAAGAAGGCGGAATTGTTCCAGGTGGTGGCGTCGCTCTTCTTAGAGCTTCACGCTCCTTGGCAGTTACTACTTTAAGCAGCGAACAAGCTCTAGGAATTACAATTATCAGAGCGGCTTGTGAAGAGCCGATTAGACAAATGGCCAAAAACTCCGGAGAATCTCCAGACTTGGTAGTCCAAAATGTCTTATCTGATGAGGACAATAATTGTGGCTGGAATTTTTTAACCAACCAATCAGCCAATATGGTAGAAGCCGGCGTAATTGACCCCGTCAAGGTAACTAAGACTGCATTGCAGAATGCTGCTAGTTGTGCTGGCACACTGATAACAACTAATTATGGCATTATACAAACAAATGGAGAATAAGATGGAGCAAGGAGACTTAGTACACATTCCACAAGACGTCAGCTTATGGAATCACACAGACAACGGCAGCATGAACGTCACAAAGACAGAGAAACCCATCACAGGAATATTTCTGCGAGAGGAAGCATCTAATACTCTTCGTGTATATGCCCAAGGAAGAGAAACCACGGTTGAGAAAAGGCACGTATACCCAATGGAGGACGGATGCTAGTCAAGTTAACAGAAGTACATCACAACAGTACCCTGACAACGAAGAGCGAATATAGCTTGAGAGAGGTGTTTGTAAATCCCGAACACGTTGTAATGATACGGGAAGAGGCGAGAATGCAAACCCTTAACGAACAGGGCGCCCTCCCAGCAAACCTATCAATTGCACACAAATTTACGAAGCTAACGATCAATCGAGGGCATACCGGCACAGAAATTATTGTTGTCGGTGCTCCTGATATAGTTGAGAAATCATTAAACCAAACCAAACAATTAATAAGAGGATAAAATGTCACAAAGAGTTAATATACAATATTCAGTCAAAATAGATGATCTAGAGGAAGAAGTGCAGCGCCTAGCTGGTAAGGCGTTTTCGATCCTTGGGGATTGTGTTAACAACAGCACCCACATGGGCGAAACTAAGTTATCGGTCGATTCACACCGGGACATAGATCAACTAAGACTTGATCTATCAGATGTTGATGCGATCTTAGCGGATATCAATATGATCATCAGCTCTTTTTTGTCGTACAAATCACAGGAAATGATGCAAAGCGTCCCAAGACCGCCGAACCCATTAGAGGGTGCTGAAGGAGCACCGACAGACTTATCTGAATTACAAGAGAAGATTTCTAATTTTAAGGCTTCTCTCGCAAATGGCGAATATGGTGGTGAAAATGACGCCGATATTAGATAAAACAAAGAAGAATAACTGCGCTGCAGCCATAAAGAGTTTAATACCCCCGGGCTCCATAGTTAATTCTTACGCGTTCTATGATGGCAAGATAGAGTTTTCATTAGCTAACGATCAACGCTTTGTAAATGCAAGCACCACAAGTTTGCCGGTATATACTTTTTGGGCATGCCTAATGCATGATCCTAGTAAACTGCATTCGATGGTATCTTCTGATTCGCTAAGATTTGAAGGAGAAGCCATACTATCAATATTGCAAGATATGTGGCACACACACAAGAGCCCGTTCATTACGGCTAGTCTTTTTTTCATAATGAACAGGTGCTCTTCAACGGGACTTATATCTTCTGGAGAATTAGACACAGATATGCTGACGCCTACCGCAATTGCCAAATTGAAAACCTTTTCGACACCAGATAATTTTCACCTGAACCTATCTCCAGCCAAGTTAGCTAAACAAATTGAAAAATCTGACTCGCGGAGCTATAATTTAGTCTTGGGCGGTAGGTTTAATTATAATTTGTTTGAGCAGGGCAAGAGCATCGCAATAGAACAAACTTCAATCGACCATAGAGAGTTAGCTGAGTTATGCAAGAACACAGACACCAAAATTTTAATCACATATGATTTTGATCACAAGATACCAAGAACATTTAAAAACAACAGGATTGTTATGATTGACAAGTACGGCATCCAGACCGAACGCGAAGACAGAGCAGAGGAGATCATCGTTGCCAACTTCTAATTTATTATTCGCATGTGCTTTATTCGCTATCGGACAGACACTTGGCTGGTTTCAGTTAAACTCACAATTCGTCTGGGACTGGTGGAAGGATAAGCCGCTATTTTCTGCGATCATCTTCTCAGTGCCCACGGGTATTTGTTTTTGGTATGGGGTCAAGATAGCATATGCCGAGATGGGGCAGGTTTGGGGACCAAGGTTCTTAATCTTTAGTATGTCTTACTTCACCTTTCCTATCTTGACATGGTGGCTCCTTAATGAGAGCATGTTTACCACAAAGACAATCTTGTGTGTGATTCTTTCGTTCCTAATTGTAGGAATTCAGTTGTTCTGGAAGTAAACCAATGAATACAATATATTTGTTTGATGTAGATGGGACACTCACCCCCGCAAAAAATAACATAGACACTAAGTTCGCCGCTCAATTTTTGAAGTGGTCAAAGAGCCGACAAGTGTACATTGTGTCGGGTGGCTCGTTCATAAGAATACTGAACCAAATCAAGCGACCTATCTTTGATCGGGTGCAAGGTGTGTTCGCGTGCATGGGCAACGCATATTACACCAACCGATTCAACAAAGAAGATGGTTATAGTACGTGGACCGAGATGTACAAGAATAAGTTTGATATCAAAAAGCAGAAAGACTTTTATGCGGAACTCGACTGGATCGTCAAGGACTCCCCGTTTCATATTAAGACCGGCCGCCACTACGAAGAGCGTGTGGGTATGGTAAACTTTTCGATTGTAGGCAGGAACGCTACGATGGAACAGCGCAAAGTTTACGAAGAGTATGATGCAAAGTTTAAAGAGCGAGAGAAGATAGTTAAGAAGCTCTCGAAAAAGTATAAAGGCATTGACTTTGTGATAGGTGGTGCTGTGAGTATAGACATCTTTAACAAAGGTAACGACAAATCGCAGGTAATTCACAGAGTCTTAAAAGGTAAACTTGAAGACCACCGCATTGTGTTTGTGGGAGACAGGGTACCCTTCCCCGGCAACGATCACTCGTTAGCTTCAGTTTTGCAAGAGCACAAGAATGGTCATGCTATAGAAGTCGAAAGCTGGCGAGACACAGCCAAGCTACTGTCCACTGACCTTTTTGCCAGCGGTTAGTTGAAAACCTGACTATTTATTGTGTTGAGGTAAAAATATGCAAAAATCTACAGACATGTGGTTCCGTTATTTAAAAGAGGACCGCACAATCACCGAAGGCTTACGAGATATTGGTCTTCCCGAATATGTAATCGACTTCATTGAAAGCGCAATGCCCGAGGCGCCTGAAAAATCCAAGATGCTTATGGGTAATCTGTGGAAGAACGACCGCGAGTATGGTAGAAATCTTACCGAACTACAGTTTAATATCGTCAACACCTTGATTAATGATTACAATGACTATGTTATTGGTGACGGTCCAAAGGATGACGAAGGCAGACCCGGCGAGGTTGACGTGCGTACTGTTGAACCGTACGATCCGAGTGCTATAAGAACCAAGCCCCGTCAAGCATATGACGACGAAAGAATAGAACAAGGCAAGCGTGTTAAGTTTGTTATCCAGAACCTCAAGAACGGCGTAGCTAAACCTTTCGGTACCTGGCGCAAGATGATAATGAAGTCGGTCAAAGCTTTAAGTAAAGCAGGCGTTCCGTCTGAAAAGGTCGAGACAACAAAAGAAGATTTAAATAACATGCTTCAATCTAGATATCGCAATTGGTGGAACCAATATGATATCATTGCCGCGTTCTTAAATGATGACCCAACCAACTATGAGTTGGCTAAAGATGCGATTGATACTAGATCTAATACACACGATATCAACGAATTATTTACTATAGCAAAAGAATTTCTTGAGAACAAAGAAGACCCAGAGAACGTAATACATGAGTTTGATGATGGCTCGTACTGGTACAACCTAGCGACATCTAACTGCTCAGTCGAGGGCGAGCGCATGGGACACTGTGGTTCTGACTCGCGAGGCACACTGGTGTCTCTCCGCAAGAAGAAGGGCAAGCGCCGTGAGTCCTCGTCTTATGTCACAATGACATGGGGTGACGGCGACGCCGGCGAAACTCTTTACCAAATCAAAGGCAGAGGAAACGATGCACCCCCCGAAGAAGTCTGGGATCATATTGTGTGGTTTATCGACAATATGAATATTCAAGCCGTAGAAGAAACAGGCGAGCACTCTAGCGACTACGATGGCTTTGAGATGATGAATGAATACCTCGCAAGCAAGACCACCGCCAGCTTTAGCGGCAACATCGAAGAGATTATGGAGGCTGTCCAAGAAGCCGTCGATGGCATTGACTCTAGATTCTACGACAACCGCAACGAAAATGAAGACACCAGTATTGACTGTACGGTTGAAACCGGTGAAGACATGGGCGGTGATCCCCGAAGTATTTATTTGTATATGAGGTGTGATGCAAGCTTCCAAATCAATCTTGGATGGCCGGGCTTTGAGACAAGAGACGGCATGTATAGACCAACGACCGGACCCGACTCAACAGAACCTCTAGAGCTTGAGGATATACCTATCAATACGTGGGGAAGCGAAGCAAGGGAATTTGAAGGTGAGATCGGTCTCGATGACATAGGTTACGCGATGCCCGGTGAAGATGGTGAGACTGAGTGGACAATCACCATGATGACGGCCGCTAATCCCAACTGGGAAATCGGAATGGAAGACTCTACCGAGACCGCACACCTTGAGATAACAATGAGGAATAGTCAGACCGCCTATTCTGATATTGATAACGCAGGGGAAGCCGACGAGTACGACAGTTTTGCCGATGAGATGCTCGATTTCGATGGAGACATACAAGAGTATGCAGAGAAGATCCGCCGCGCACTTGTTCAAGGCGATTATGTTGCTAAGGGCGCATACGACCGCGCCGAAGCAGATTTGGCTGCGATGCAGCTCCAAAACTTTAAGGTGTTTCAAGACGACACCGGCGTTGAATTTTGGTTCACGCCAACTGAAGAAGCGGCAGATGCTAACCTTATCATGAGCGACGTAAAGATTCCGATCGACGTTAAACAATACCTATACGATTTCACCAGCAACACAAACCAACCAGTCGAAAAATTGTTTGGTGATATGTTTGGTGGTCGCTTTGGCGGGGTCGGACAAAAGAAGATCGAGACAGATCACCTGAATGGTAGAATGGCAGCACACATTCAGACTGCCTACAGAAAATCAGAAAGCTCAGATCCCAGACAGCTTCAATTGCCCCTTGGCTCTAACTACAAACCTGTTGACCCAAGAATAGTATTAGCCAAGGACTCGCGATTCATTATCATTCCGCAAGTCAGCTACAGTCAGCAGTACCGATACCGCTACCCTGATATGGGCATCGCGTGGAAGTATACTATCGGTGTTAGCTCCAAGTCTCCAGAGGGCGAGGTCGAGGTAGTTAGAGATGTTGTAGAGTTCTTAGATAAGAACCCACAGTTAATCATGGCTGCTGCCAATGAGATCATTGAGTACTCGCTTGAGCCAATGGTAGAAAGAGCCGAGACAGTAAAGGATAAAGTCTATAGCAACCAAGAGTTTGCCAAAGCAATTCAACAGATTAAGTCAATCTATTCTGCCAATGCAGACACCGGCAACCCAGAAGCTGAGAAGGTAATGATGATTGCCATGTGGTTCCAAAACAACATCGAAAAGATGAACGAAGCCCAAAGATTTATTATGTGGAAGTATTGGTTAAATCCACTGGTCAGCCAGCGCTTCCGGTTGTTTGGTGAGCATGCTGGCATTGAGTTAGATGACGACGCAAACTTAGGCAAGCCCCGGACGTTTGATGATCTTGTATTCCAGCACGTGCGAAAACTTGGTGCAGCCACAGAAGCACAAGCCAAGAGCGCAAGCGCCATGGATGAGTCAGCTGAAGACCAGATAGCGAGAATAGAAAGAACAATAAAAGAAGTTGACGCAGCATACGATCTTAGACTCTACGCGGTACAGGTTGGTTGCACCGTTTCAAAAGATATAGGCGGCACGGAGTCAGAAACAGCAACCGAGATTCGTGGTATCCCTGGTGTCACGACAGTACGACCCGAGGCAGATAAGAAAAGAGATATCACAGCAACTTCAGAATACGTGCTTTACGATATCAAGTTCGGGCTCATAGGCGCTCGGTCACGTGTAGAATATCGTGATGAGGTACTTTTACCGGGTCTGCGGAGAATTAAGGGTCTTAAAATTTTAACGGTTTCTGCGATGCACCGCACTAATAGGCAGGGCACGATTCGTACTGTCCGCGAGTCTAAGATTATGAAGGAATATGTAGGCGGTTTCGGAGGGTTGGCAGGCGCTTTGGGTTCCCAAAGGTCCAACATCTCTAATCGTAGACCAACACCACGCCCTGCGGTGCAGTCCATGATAGACGACTGGGCAGAGGGAGGAGTCATGACTTATGATGCACCAACGAATTCTACTGATATGAGATATCACACTATGATACCGGTCGAAGAATTGCTGCCTTATATGTCACGAGAGTATCGGGGCAACAAAATGGACTTTGACGGCCGGTACAAGAATTTCATCCGAACCGGTGCAAGATACCCAGTATACTTAGCTATAGGACAAAATGGGCGCGCTAAGATCACCGGAAGTGAAGATCTAGTTTGGTTTGCCAAACGCGCCGGACTTGAAGAGTTGCCCGTATTTCTCAGTTTCCAAAAGCAGGTATAATAATGCTCAAGCGCCTGAAAGATAGTGCAATCAGGATTACTACGGCTGTCGCTGTGGCGACTTTTTTAATTGGTTTGGCGGTGACCTCTTCTTTTAAGCAGGCGCAGATATCAAGTACCCGAAGTATACAATCCCCAGATAATGTATCGAGCTTTCTCGATAAGCGCGCAGCATCAACGGTTAAGAAGTCGAGGAAGAGCGCAGTTAATGTTATGTCCATTTCTGGAGATGGGTATATTTCATCATCTTCTGGTACTTATTTTGTATTAGAAGGTCGCCACTATATTATAACAGTTAGTCATGGGATTGTTGGAGAATGCCCTTCTATCCGTATTTTGTCTGCTGGGCACATGACCGAGTGTGTAAGAATCGCCATGATCGACAGAGATATTGACTACGCGATAATAGAAATAGAACAAATACCCGAAAGGACTCCAATCAGGATTCCGAGAGAGTACCCGAATAATCGCGATTGGGAACAACACCTTGCAATTCAGAGAACCGTTTACTATACCGGGTACCCTAATGGATTTGGTCCTCTAACTTTCGGAGGACAGATTGCTGGTCATGATGTTAGCGAGAATATATACGTGCATTCGTTTGCATGGCCGGGCTCATCAGGCTCTGGGGTCTTTAGTGAGTCTGGGGATATGATAGGATTAATAGTAGCAATTAGTGTTGGCACCACGGATTACGGAATTGATGTTCTGGAGGACGTGGTAATAGTTATACCGCTTTACAAAATTAACTGGAACATGTTATAATAGGAGGGATGAAGAGATGGCAAAATTTAAAGGACCACTTTGCTATGCACCGATAGTACAGAAACTTCAAGAAATGGATACGGTGATAAAGGATATGAAAGTGAAAATCGAACAATTAAAGACGACTTTTTGTGAAAAAGGTATCGAAGTGGAAGAAGAATGCCCTGATGTAATTGAATCTGAAATTGCAATGATGGAAGTCATGAAAGAGGTTTATATAAGCGCAATCGTAGAAGAAGAGCCAGAGGGTGAAGCATGAGTGAGCTTACAGATATCGCAGAATTGTCGACCGAGCCCGAGGATCTAAAGCCTAAGAAACCAAGTAATCGTGCCCCAGAAGGCATTAGAACATTTACGGTGTGTCGCCAAAGTGATGAAACTGGTATATCTGGTGAGGGTGTCGTTATCGAAGGCGCCACATTCGCAACGGGACATACTGTTATTCACTGGTTGACACCAGCCCCGCGCGGCAGTATTGCATTTTTTGATGCGTTTGATGATTTTTTGAAAATCCATATCAAACCTCACCCAACAAACAAAACAATAATCACCTTTGAAGATGGTGAACAAGCCATGTACGATGGAGGATAAGGCATATGAGTTATAAGTTTTCAACAGGCAGCGTAAGAAAAGGCGACGTTTATTTTGAAGATGACCGCGAGGGTGAACCCACCTACATTGATTTTGGTCAAGATAGCATAACGCTACGCCCCAGCGGTTCACAGATATTGCACGTAATTGCTGATGCGGTCGGCATCGGAACCACAACCCCCACAGAAATTTTAACACTAAATGCAACAGATCCAACAATTCTTTTTCGCGAAGGTGGGACGGATAAGGCTACCATTGGGGTAAACTCAGCGGATAATATTCTGTTTGAAAACAAGACGATGAACAAACACATCGTTTTCAAAGTCAACGATCAAGGAGCAGTTAAAGAAGGATTCCGCTTAGACGGGGCTGTTCCCGAGGTTGTTGTGAATCAAACTTCTGATTCGCTGGTAGATTTCCGTGTAGAGTCTGACAACCAAACACACATGCTATTTGTTGACGGCTCGGCAGATAAAGTTGGCGTTGGGACAAATACACCAATGACGACACTACATGTTCACTCGGATTCTATCAACAACGGCGCGCTGCTGATTAGTCAGGCTGACAACTCCGGTGATGCTTCACAGCTTGACTTATCGAAAGCAAGAGGCACCGGTGCATCACCGACCGCTGTACAAAATAACGACTTTCTTGGCCAAGTTAGATTTTTGGCATATGATGGCAATAGTTACGATAATTTTGCTGACATGTATGCCCAAGCCGCAGGTACAATCAGCACGACCTCTCACCCAACAAAGATAGTGATGAGAACGACAAAAAGTAGTGCAACTTCGCCCACAACTGCGGTTACAATTGATGAAAATCAAAACGTAATAGTTGAAGGCAACTTAGAGGTCAAGGATCAAATAACGATTCGCGATCAGAACGCACCTGCTTCTGCCTCAGCAAACGGGTTTAGGGGTGAGATAAGGTATGATAGCGACTACATCTATGTTTGTGTCGCCGATAACACTTGGAAGAGGGTAGCTTTATCTTCGTGGTAAACTAATTATAATATGGACAAATGGTTTAAATTACTCAGAGAAGAGAGAGCATCCGTCGCCGGTTTACGCAAATCGATGGGGGATTTGCTCGATAAGGGATCACAAACGGATGGTAGCCCCTACGACGAAGAAGATGATGAAGATCCTCGTTTGAAGGGCAAGAAGAACAGAAATCAAGTTTCTGCCCCTCCCGGTGCTCCCGGCGGTGGTAGTGTCGGCGCCGCTGGTCCGTCTTTAGAAGAAGACGATGCCCGAGATCAAAGACCCCAACCAGAACCAAGCCAAGTCAACGCGACTAAGGCACAACGACGGTATAAAGCCCAGCGTCGAAAGAACGACATATACTCGCAGCCCGCAGGACACAAGAACCTGTCGAGTGGCGCGCCGTTTGATAACAAGACAAAACGTGCCGGCACTGATCGGCTTAGATTTGAAGACGTTGAGCCAGAATCTTTTGAAAAAAATCCAACACTTGAACCTCACTTCTGGCAAGACAACAAACTTAATCCTAAAATAGCTAGCCGGCTCAAAAGAATTGCTCAAGATTTTGCTGATGGACTTGATGTGCCAACCGAGATGATCGATCTTAGGTTTACTGGCAGTCTCGCCAACTACAACTGGTCTAGGTACTCCGATGTAGACCTGCACTTGGTTGTAGACTTCTCAAAAATTGATACTGATGTAGAGATAGTCAAGGCATTTTTTGATGCAGCACGCATGCGCTGGAACGAGCTTCACAACATTATAGTTTATGGCTATGAAGTTGAGGTTTACGTTGAAAACGTAGGGGATGTGCATAAATCGTCAGGTATTTATTCTATAATGAAAGATGAGTGGGTCATTGAACCAGACCCCACCGATGTCCACTTTGACTTTGCTATCGCGCGCTCAAAGAGCGACGATGTAATGACTCAGATAAATATGATTGAAAAATTTGCAAAGAAGAAGCCCCGTTCTGCTTTGGCGGCCGTTGAAAGGCTCAAACTAAAGATACGTTCGATGAGAAGAGCGGGTTTACAGAGCGCAGAGCAAGAGTTTTCAGCCGAAAATATAGCATTTAAGATTCTTAGAAGAGAGGATGCACTACAAAAATTAAACGATTTGAAGTATGATGCATATGATGATATAATGAGTATGGAGTTAGCATGAAATTTGTCGAGATAGCGGATACTGCGAAGGTTTTTCCCGGCGAGTACATATTGCACGTACCCTCTAACCAAGTGGTTCTTTGTGGGGCGTTTAGTCGCGACACCAATAACATACGTGTTATGGCGCACGGAAAGATGTTCTCAGATAAAATAGATAATTTTAAGAAAATAAACATGTCGAGGAAAGAGAAGTCGACGTCGAAGAAGACGCGGCGCTGTGGTAGCTGTAAGAAGGTATAATGAGAGAACAAATAAAAACTGTCAAAAACTTCTGTCTTATTCAACTACAGATCCTACAGGATAAGAAAGAGACACTGAGAAAAGAGTTGCTTAACTGCAAAATTCAAGAAGAATTTTTAACAAAGACTATCGAAGACTTGGAAGGTACAGGTGAATCGGACACGTAACATATTGATGGTGGGTCCACTATCTGAAGTTGAACCGAGAATGAAACAGCTCGCCTCAAACTTGTTTACTTCTTTAATGATGATGGAATCAATGGAGCGCCTTGAAATTGCAGAAGAGGAATATCGGCTTGCTTGTGTTGGTGACGACGCAGAGATTGCTAGGGAAAAAGAGCAGATGTTAAAGGCTTGTGAGGTTACCATGCAGATAACAATAGGTTTGTTTATTGAAGGAGAAGAGACAACCCAATGACTAACATCTATATTTATTGTTTGTTCGACTCAACTAAGAGGGACTCGTTTAGAGGTGTCTATTCATCTATAAAAGCGGTTCACCGGGATGCGCTAAAATTAGCAAATCGTGGACACACTCAAGTGGTCATGTACCATGAAGGAAAAAGTGTTGAGCCGTCGGTATCTAACCTGCGAAATACATTGAAAGGCAAATGTGATCTGCATGTAGATTATCGCACAAACCGCTCAATAATCACCATATATAAGACAAGGCTAAAAGAATGATTTATATAGTGTATGGGATAACAGACTGTCCTGCCTGCCTCCGTGCGTGTGCAGACTTGATGGAGGTTTACCCAGCTAAAGAATATGTCTTTGTTGAGACTGATTTTTCAAAAACCTACCGAGAACAAATTAAAGAAAAGTATAACTGGGCCACTTTTCCTATTATTATTCAGCAGACCGGCAACGAAAGTATCGTTATTGGTGGCTACGAGCAGCTTAAAGGTCACTTAGCAAGCCTATCGGCACTGTAGCGACATAGTTACTATGTGGACAGTTTCTCTAAAGGTGATTTGGTGCGGTGGGTTATAGGGCATGCCACGTTTGCCGCCTACCCCGATAAGCTGGTTGGAGCAGACCCGATCTATAAGTATGGGATCGTCATGCAAGTATCCAGCAAAAGAGAAACTGCTATAGTGGTTCATTCTTGCGGGTTTGATCCAGACTATCGCTTGATAATACTAGATGGCGTAGAAGATGATGTTGAGATTTTAAGCAAAGGGGGAACTTGACATGGCTAAATTTGATCTTGGAGAGAAAGCAGATAAAGACGAAGCGAAGAAGGCACTGATGCAGCACGCTGCCGGTGTGTTCGACGGAAGGTTTACTGTTCGATTTGAGTCTGATGACGGAGGCAATCATATTGTGTTGGTCTTGGAAGTTGAACAGCCATCAGAGCAACTGCCTAAATTCTTGTCTGATGCATTATGGGATAGCAAATGGATGGGGTGGCGTTATATTATTAAGAAAGCTCCCCCCGGTTACATTGACGCTATCTTGGAGGCTCCAGAACGCGACGACTACTAACAATTCCTTGACAACAAAACGCTTGCATCTGGCTGTGAGTGTGGTATATTAAGAGGGTAGGAGAAACTATGGCTAAAATTAAAGTTGGCGATCTTGTTTGCATGTATCGTCGTAAAAAGAAAGGGATGGGCATTGTGTTAGAACACACACCCGATCTCATAATGAAAGCAGACGTGGGTTTGACATTCGATGAGTTTACTGATATTTTATCGAAGGCTGGCGACAGTCATGACGCCAAGGTTTCCGCGCGCCGCAATATACAACTGGAAGCAAAGTATCCTGAACTAATCACCACGTGTATGATCTATAACGCATCGTGGGCTAAGAAGCCTAAAAAAGAGTTTGTGCGGATTCGTTGGTTTGACCGCCCTTCTTTGTATGAAACTGGGCAGATTACAGAAGAAGAAGAGTGGTGCCCAGCAGATTGGGTGAGAAGAGTATAGTTACTATGTGGAATCTAGTATACCAAATGCTCGCTATAGCGTGGGCGATCTCGTTCGTTGTCGGTACACATTCTATCAGTTCTACTACCCGCAATATCAAGATGAGTTCGATGAGCCCCCTTATTTTGGGATCGTCGTTGAGGTTGATTATGCCCAGTATGAAGATTGGCCAGGAGAAGTAATCTATGTTGTGTACTGCACTGATCACTCCTACCGATTTTTTGTGGAAGAAGAACTGGTCAAACTCTCTTGACATATGCTTGACAAAAAACAGAGAGAAAATGGTTGACATTCGTTGCCAGTAGTGGTATTATAATAGAGTAATAAGGGACCGTGGTGGAATTGGTAGACACAAGAGACTTAAAATCTCTCGCCCGTATGGGCATGCGGGTTCGATCCCCGCCGGTCCTACCATCTAAAAAATATAATCAAGATTACGAGAAATTAAAAAATCTTTTAATGCTTGACAATTTAGAGGTCTTTGTGTATAATCATAAAGGTCAAATCATAAATATCAACGAACGATGGAGTTCAAAAAAATGAAAGCAGGGCAAGTAAAAGCGTGGCTGGATCAAGGACCGGCAGTATTATTGGCAGAGTGTGAGGTGGAGGGTGAAAGCATTGCGATTGAAGAAGTTGATGATGTGGTTCAAACCACTGAGAAAGGTTGGGTGATTCATTTGTTGCAGACCGGGGAGCTTCTGACAGTTCACGAAGAAACTTTACATACCGGAGTGATACATGTCGAACATCGAAGCAATTAATATAGCAGAAGGTTATGACGAGCCAGAAAACCCGGAACAATACTACGCCGCTTGGCAACAACTCATTGATTCCGGGCTCGCCTGGACTCTTCAGGGCTGGTTCGGGCGCCGCGCCATACATTTAATCGAAGAAGGGTTGTGTAAGCCACCCAAACAAATAAAAGCACCTACGGAATAATTTTAGGGTCAATAGCTCAATTGGTAGAGCACCGGCCTTTTAAGCCGTAGGTTCTGGGTTCAAGTCCCAGTTGACCCACCATTTACATAAAAGGGCTCTTAGCTCAGTTGGTCAGAGCACCCCGCTCATAACGGGATGGTCCTCGGTTCAAGCCCGAGAGAGCCCACCATTCAATCGAAGAGAAAATAACATAATGATAAAAGCATTAGCAACCTTTGTTCTGGTCGGTACCGTTGATTCCACAGACCAGTTTTTTGCCTCAGTTGAGGTTAATCTAAATCCGCCACTGGCAGAGTCCAGCATGGCAGTTATACCTTTGCACGCATTTCCGTGTGAGATTAGTGAGGGTGATTCTTTTTATATTTTAAAGTTGACAAAGGAGTCAGACCCTGTTATTATATGTGGAGAGTACAAATCAAATGATGGAGAATGATGAAATGATTTACACTGCTATTTTTCAAAACCCCCAAGGTAAGCTGACCCGCTCGCGATATACTGGAGTGATGTCGCGTTCCGAAGCGTGGCTAACAGCAACCAAGATGGGTGCTAGCAACGGAGAGTGTTTGATCGCTCTGGTATCGGGGGATCACCCAGTATATTTCTATGAAAACTTTGTAGAAGACAGTCGAACCGATCCTGCCATGACCGCTATGCAAGCCCACGATGTTTACGAGATGCCATGACACTCAACAAGCGTCCTTAGCTCAGTTGGATAGAGCATCGGCCTTCTAAGCCGAGGGTCGTAGGTTCAAATCCTACAGGACGTACCATTTATTTTCCCGTTTAGCTCAGTTGGTTAGAGCATCTGACTGTTAATCAGAGGGTCGAAAGTTCAAGTCTTTCAACGGGAGCCATTTTAGGAGACAGCTTACCCGAACATAAACCAGAGTCTTTGACCGGACGCCAAAAGTTAACCCCAGATTATGCGCCTATAGCTCAGGGGTTAGAGCGTTGTTCTTATAAAGCAGATGTCGTGGGTTCAACTCCCACTAGGCGCACCACTTAACAAACCAGCCGGAGCCATATAATGAGCTATCACGATTACCAACACTATACAACTAAATGGAGCCCCATCAAAAAAGATGAGGCAGAAGAAATGAAGAAGCAAACCGACAATCCGCGAATACAAGTAATCTCACCCCAGAAAAAGTTGTATGATATCCAACAGATTATCAATGGCTTGCCAGACAAACACATGAATACTTATGAATTGCAAGAAGCAATCCAAAAGATTCTTAACGGAGAAGTATAACATGAAGACGGGCAAAAGATATGAATTGGTTGAGTGCGTGGACGGATTTAAGATGAGCGTGCAAGCTCACGGCACCGCTTACTGTACCCCGCGCGCCGATGACGCGGATAACTATACCGAAGTGGAGGTCGGGTTTCCAAACTGCCGCGAAGATTTGCTAATGGAGTTTGCCGAAGAACCAGATGATCCAACCGGAACTGTTTACGCTTGGGTTCCGAGCCAGATAGTTACTACAGTGATCGCCAAGCATGGCGGTATGGTTTCTGGAGAAGTCCCACCGGGTGTAGCCCCTTTAAGAGCGAGTAGTAGATAATGTCATTTTGTAAGTTTAAGGCAGGCGACTTAGTTCGCCGCAATAGTAATCGAGAGTTTTGGAAAGGTAAGTTAGGTTTGGTCTTGTCTATCGAATTTACGCACGGCGACCCGAAGTTTGTGGTGAAGTGGAATCATGTTCCCAAGCCGCGCCGCTACGCGACGAATGGGTTGGCGAGAGTATAGATACCAGTCCCGCCACGCGATTTTTTTCCGCCTAAAATTTCCTTTTACATTTCCTTGACACAATAAACATTGACTTCAGCCGCAAGATAGGATATATTATAAGGGTAAGGAGACAAACATGAAAGTTGGTGATCTGGTAATAATGCCCGGTTCTTGTTATCGTGACAACAGCAATAACCCCGCAACGGGTATTATCCTTCGGACAAAGCCGGACGGCATACCCCGAGGTACGCCAAGTTTAAGTAGAGTTAAAGTATACTGGTTGCAAGATGCAGAGGTATCATGGGAGCCTAAGAAATGGTTGGAGGTTATAAATGAAAGCAGGTGATTTAGTAAAATGGAACGGTAGCATTTGTTTGGTAACGGAAGTTTACGAAAGCAAGTGTTGGCGCACTGATGAGAGAGGCAAAGCTATTAACTGGGGAGCAATCCCCCATGAGCCGTTCGCTCGCATTCTTTTTAAGGGTGACTTGCGCGGCATCCCACAAGCAGACTTGAGTTCAATCGATGAAACTCGGTGATCTGGTAAAGGTTCGATACCGTGATGGTGTTAATGAACTTAACGATCCACTGTGGACCGTTCCTTATCACGGAGTTGTATTTGAGACACCTGATATGGGTGAGTTTTGCATGTGGAAAATGTGGTGCATTGAACGCGGTAGCGTGCATATCTTGTCACCACGTAAAGATAATATAGAGGTAGTATATGAAGTTAACATTAGTGATAGACACCGATGACATCGACGGCATCCACGATGCTTTCAAGATCGCTGGGCATTTTTACAAAAAGTATGGACCACCCGGCAGCTACGGTCATCAACTTTCTTACGGAAAGATTAAGCATATCAAGATGCTGCGGTCATTTGCAAAGAAAGCAATCGAAGCGCACGAAGCCGGTAAAGATCCGGCCGGGCTAAGGTTTACAAAAGATTATACCGAGGCACTTATCAATGATGATCCTGGCTATCCGGGCATTTGACATGTCCTTGACAAGAAATACATTGACTTTTTTTCGTCAATGGTGTATATTTATAGAGTAAGTCAAAGGAGAACTACATGTCTGTAAAAGTAACTGATAACCTTAACGTCGTTCGTGCATGGAAGGACGGAAAAAATGCGCGCAACCATAAGAACACACTGATGACACTTGATGGAGAACTGTTCTCTTATCGCTTGAAGATCGGATCGCGCACGGATGCCGGTGTTTGCGTTATCGCGGACTTCATGGCTGGGTCTGGTGGGTTTCACTCGATGACCACTTCTCAGCATGTCTCGCTTGCAAAGCGATCAGCTGATGTTGTTATGCACCCGCTTGTGTGGGAGTCTTCACCACTTTCTTACGATGAGGTTCCTTTCTAATGGGTGAGATTGTTGATCTTGATGCTTTCCGAAAACAGCGGAAAGAAGATGAAGAAGCTGAAGCAAGAGCCGAAGCGGAGGCTTTGGCACAAGAGGAGAAGGACGAGATTGATTATATGCGTGATGTCCTTCAGCAGATCATGGTCAACCTCTCTGATTCACTAACAGGCTCAATGATGACTTATAACCCTGATGATCCGAACAACTTTGGATACGATGGATATTCGTCAGATGATTATATGGTCAATACATATTATCACGAAGCTGGGTACGATGAGAATGGCTATTACGAAAAATCATGGGAGTTTGATCCAAATGAAGACGAGGATAATGATGACGTTTAAGAAAGGTGACTTTGTTCGCATCAAAGAAGGCACGCATTCGGATCGAATGCCGAAATCTCGGCTTGGTCACGTGCAGGGGTTTGCTCACGTAGCGCGCTTGTATAATGAAGAGGGCGTTACAGCCCAACAAACAGACCAATATAACATTTACATGACGAATGGAGAAATCCTAAAGTTTCACGAATCATATTTGGAGTTGGTTGAGTAGTGGTATTAAGTAAAGAAGAAAAGAAACTTATTTCAGAATGCATCGAGTCGCACCAACGCATGATTAAACATCATCGCCAGCAGATTATTGATTTGTCACGGAAGTTGGTTGAAGTTGAAGTTGAAATGGAATCATTTAACATTGAGGTTAAGAAATGAAAGCTGGAGACAGAGTAACAAAACAAAAGGTCATGTCAGTTGAGAATGCACTGGGAACCGTCGAGAAGATTACCAAAGATTATATTGTGGTCATTTGGGATAAAGTTAATGGGCACTGGCATTATACACATGATCAGTCTGCTGCACTGGATCCAGTTGATGAAAGTGGGTGATTTGGTTGTGCATGCCAAGGGCACGATCCACCCACAGAAATACCTGCTGGGCATTGTTATTAATAAGAGTTTAGAGTTTGAGACATTATATGAAGTTGTGTGGTTTCATTCGGCGCGCAAGCAGTTGTGTCGCTATGACGTTATAAAGAGGTTAGAAGATTATGAAAGTAGGTGATCTAGTGCAGTTTGAAAGCGTAGATAATGATGATGTTGAGTCTCAACTAGATTATGGGATCGTCGTTAAACTTTCTAGAACTGGGCACAAAACAAAATCGGCCGAAGTTTTATTTCACGATGGCGAGATTGCATGGATTGGTACGGATACTTTGGTGGTGGTTAGTGAGAGTAGGTGATCTAATATCATTCAAGCCCGAGGGCTATTCGGATGATGATTATTCAAATCCTGCAATAGTTTTGCGTCGGTTTGAACCTGTCACAGAACCGGGTATCTGGATAGTTTGGTGTGAAGGGCTTGAGTGTCTTGTCGACGAAGAAAACTACGATGTTGTTTACTTGACATCTTCTTTACAAAAGAGTGCTTGACTTATGGTGAGATCGATGATATATTATATGTATAGAAAGGAGAGTTTTATGAGTAGAACAGCGATAAAGATTGGACAGAACAGACTTGCGATGACTTTGGTGGCGGTGGATGCCGTATGCTGGGGCGCGCTGCTTTTCTTCAGCATTCACTTTTTCACCTGCCCTGCGGCATAAAGGAAGTTTAACATGCGTTTAGAGTTTATTTTTCTTGTGTCCATTGGCTTCGCGCTCGGAGCGGTTCTTACATGAGTCCAGTTGAAGTTTCAATACCACCGGCGATCTTCACAAATCACAAGGGGATCCGTTACGGGATCGCTGGCTCTGTGTGGATTGAGGTGCCAGAAGGCACAACTCTCGACGAGCTATCAGAATACATGGTCTACAAGCCACGTGAGATAGCGTCTCCGCCCGGTGAAAACTCTTGGAGTGTAAAGGGTAGTAAAGGAAATGTTTACACCGTTAAACTCTCTAAGGGCGTTTATTCTTGCTCTTGTCCCGGCTACGGTTTTCGGCGTAAGTGTCGCCACATTA
>Ga0209337_1000083_pt1 | contig 77733 bp, 95 predicted proteins | sample LinPmetageLP53_FD_184044 | JGI IMG/M metagenome (GOLD analysis project Ga0209337, IMG submission 184044) | Marine viral communities from the Pacific Ocean - LP-53 (SPAdes) (version 2) | ecosystem: Environmental > Aquatic > Marine > Oceanic | place: Pacific Ocean | collected 2010-02-08
TACCGTCAGGGAAGTTGAAGACAGCCATGAGTTTCTTGTCCTTCTTTGTTGAACGGGAAATCACAACGCTTGCTTTGCCTTTGTATTTCTTCGGATTAGATTGTGGGAGTTGTGGAACTATTTCCTCTGCAACCTTTTCGTATTCGCCAACTCTAGAGGTGATGACTAGGTCGAAATCCATTTTGCTGGCAGATTCAAGTAATCTTTCTATAATATCCGCTCGACCCTTTCTTTCGGATTCACTCATCCCCCCTCTCTTAAGCATGTGAGAAGCAAGGACATCAGCAGAAACATTTGGTTTCAAGAAAATCGAAAAGGTGTTGGGGAACTTTCTCTTGTACTCTCCGACTCCTTTCAAGTTCACATCCACAATTGATATGTCTTTGAAGTCCGAGAATCTTCTTCCGTAGTAGTGACCGTTCTTCATTTTCTTCCATTCCACAAATGCTCCGTCAGCAATCATTTTTTGGAATCTCTCTTTTGTCACGAAGATTCTATCTTGTCCTAGTTTTTCTTTCGGTCTTTTCTCGCGAGTGGTCACAGTTGGTATCATAACCGCTCCAGTTATTTTTGATATCTTTTTTAGAATCGTTGACTTACCCGAGCCACTTGGACCACTGATGGTAATCACGCTTGGTTGTTTCGGATTTAGAAGGGGTGGACCGGCTGTGGTTGCAGCCGAGGTGCCGGTCCGTAAGTTTTGTAATGCTGTAATTGGAATTGTTTGTGCTGTGAGATAACTAGAACCATCCCCGAAGATGGTTTGCTCTAAAGGGTCGGGTCCTTTCGGATTGGATTTAGGCACCTCCTTGAATACTTCCTCTATTACAAATGATGGTTGATTGATATCATATTCGATAACATGGTCGAAGGTATCTCCGCTAGCCATGTCCTTTAGGTAGTCTAGTAGGGATGCTACCTTCTTTGCCTCTTGAGGTGATACATGATTCTTTAGATAGTATTCTACGTTTCCTTTAGAATTAGTAGGATGTAGGTAGAAAGAGATTATACTAGAGTTTGCTCTACTTAGTAGGTCTTGGTCTCTAATCATAGTATCTACTAGGACGTATTTAGATTTCTCAAAGTCTGAACGCTTATACCCTCTACGCTCACTATCTCCATAACTAATACCCATTATTATATCTCCATTAGATACTAATCTATTATACATATCATCTGATACTTCTACTATATGGGGTCTCTTCTCATACTCTCTTAGAGTTCTAGTAGTATAGGTAGTAGCAATAGTAGAGTCTCTAAGTCTTTTTTCTAGTGAAGTTAATACTTCATTCTTAGTTTTCTGAATAGGACTTGCTACTGATATGATGATAGCGTTCTTCGGGTTTCTTACCGGTTCGTTAGTGATTACTCCGATATTGTCGATATCATCTTCAGTTTTGAAATCAATATAGGGTCTCATAACTTCGATAACTTTTCTAACCGCCTCAATAGCGGTTTCGTCACTGTTAGAGGTTATTTGTAGATTACCAGTTGTAGGATAGAACCCTATCTTAACTATGTCTTCTTCGACCTTGACTGCGAGTTGCAGTTTTCCCTTGTCTGTTATATATTTCATATCTATATCTAATTTAGAAGGTGCGAACTCTTTCATTAGGTCTTTTATCAAACCTACATTGGCCATGCTATGCTTTGGTAGCGGGTATGTGTATTGCATTTGTTTCTTACTTAGAGGTGGATTGGGTCGTAGAGACTTTGAAGTTCCGGCGAAAGTTTTGTTATACAAATCGCCCAACGCCTGTGCCGTAGCGTTCCCGGCTTTCTCAGAATGAACCATTAGTTCGTGCTTCTTCAATTCATAGTTGGCCCCTGCTTTAACATCTTCAATTGATTGTAAGCCAAGTACGCACGCCTCGATAAGTGGTAGAATGAAATAATGGTCTCCTGCGGCAGTTCTTGCTTCATCGGAATGAATGCCCTGTTCAAGCACTTGTGTCAGAAGAATTAAATCATCACGAGGTACTTCTTCCTCCACTTCCAAAAAGTCAAGAATTTCTTCAATCCTAGACGTGGTTCCTACTCCATCACGCACTTTCGCATCTGCCATCGAAATATCGTAGTTCAGCAGTAGAATATTGATTATGTCGTAGTAGTCGAATTGTGTGCCTTCGAATCTTTTATTTCCGAAGTAATGGAGTCTCCTAATATCTCCGGGTTGTAGCCTGAGTACTCTAGAGTACCCAGCACCATTTCTATCCATGTTCATAGCGTAGTAGAGTGAATACCAAAAGGCATACTTCTCATGTGGTAGAGAGTTTTCGTCAAACTCAGGCCAAGTGTAACTACCTGATTTTATGTCATTAAGTGCTTTGGCAAGGAAGGCATCTCCCAAATGTAAATCTTCTCCCATGTCTTTATCCGGGTTCTTTTTCACACGATAATGGCACTTGTATTTGACAGAAAAATACTTGCTGTATTCCTTGTTCAACCACTTGACTACTTCTTTGGTTATCTTTTCACAGTAGTAAAGGTCATCTGCTGCGGTCTTGGATGGTAGTTTCTCGTCAAGTTTCTTGGCAATCTCGTCCATCTTCTTATCGAGTTTCTCGATGAACTTGTCTTCATCTATTTTGACATAGTCGTTTTTCTTGTCATGTTTAGGGGTTATGTGGAAATAGTCCATTCTATCTGCCATAACTGTGTAGAAGTGTCTAATGTTTCGTGGCTTGTGACTCAAGTCAAAGTAAAGTAAGTAGTCGTCAGGAGAACTGATTGATGGTTCGTCCTTTTTCGGATGAGTGTGAAACATCATTTTTGCTTGAGGGATTGCCTTTGTGATTTTTATCTTTGGCATCACCAATGATGCTCTTCTGTAATAGAGACTCTTGTCATCACAGTAGCCATAGTTTTCACCCATAGTAGAGACATAGGAAAATAGTTTTGCTCTGAATGCGGGACCGTTGAAATTTTGATATGGGTAGACTCGGAAATAAGTTTCGGGTTGGGTCATTTCCATTTTGGAATATTCGTGGTCAAAGTCTTCTAATGCTGTCATTTGTTTGACATGAGGGTTGGAAAGTGATACTGGAACAGTTGAGAAACTTCCTGTAACCTTGATTCCTTTCTTTAGTGACTTGATAGTGTAGTCGTGACTCTTGATGAGGTAGTCTCCGTCTTCTAAGTTAATACGAGTGCCTTTAGAAAAGTTGTTCAGGACTGTTAGTAGGTCGGGTCTTTTGGCCGTCCTCTTAAAGAGGAAATGATAAGATACAATGTCGTTGGACTCTTTGTTACACTGGCTCTCCAATAATATTGCTGAGTTAAAAACTGCACCTTTTTGTGGGATGCTCATGGCTTTCCTGTTCTCGATAGATATCTCAGAGTTCATATTCGTCATCCTCATCTTCTTCGAATCCTTCTTCGTCCTCATCTTCTTCTTCGTAAAGGTCGGAAAGTATGGGGTCGAATACCGCGTCTGTGGTATCTCCTGCCAAATTGGAGTTAATTACTTTGATGTCTTCATCTGATAACTCATACTGTGTTTGAGCCAAGTTGAATAGCCTTTCTTTTTCTAACATTGGGACTGCCCATGTGGGAAATAATCCTAGTGAATAAGTTGACCACATTTCCTTTGGCTCAGGGTCTAATTCCCACTGCATAAACTGGTTTATGTAGTCAGTAACTAAGGCATTCCACGCACTTCTCTTTACTGGTGGGTTCGATAAGACAGATTCGATTGTTTGGTCGAAGCCCTTGAAATTGGTTGTCTTAAGAGCCTTTTTCAAATCTTCTTCTTCTTGCTTGTGTTGTGCTTTGTATGTTTGGTCGTAGCCTCTAAAGTCCGGGTCGACGACCTTCCAATCTTCGCCTTGGCCGGGGAAGGATGTGAATTGGGCGCCCACTAGTTTCATGTCTTCTTTTGCCTGTTCCTTGTTTGCTAACTTGGTGGCGTTGAAGGCTTCTCTATATGACTTGGTTTTCTCTATCGTATTGCCTGACGATATTATCGGCACGCCATCTATCCCATAGGCGTTTTTATGGTCGTCAACAGCGGTGTGCATGAACAGTGGTAGTCCGGTGTATTTGAAATGTGGAGAATCTCCAGTGGTGTTTTCACTGGTTTGGTCTATGTAAATTCCGAACCCTCCTTCTTCGTCTTTATCCCATCTGTTATACGCTTTTTCGAATTCGGCAGGAGTTCCTCTTGGCATAGATTTCTTGGAATCGAATAAATGAGGGCGCACTGGTTTTCCCCCTGTTTGATAAATATAATCGTTAGAGTATTTACCGCTAATCATAATTGGTTCGTCCAGTGGTATCGCGTCCATTGGTGACGAGTAGAAACTACCCATGTTTGAGTCCACGCCGGAAAACGCCGGATTTGATTTTAATTGTTGAACTTTTATGATGCTTAACTCAAACCCGGGGACCACTGCATCGGTGACCTTTTCTTTTGGAGAATATAGTGAACTTACCACGTCTAACAAGTCAGAAAGTATCTTCTTAACGCCTTTATCTTTACCAGTAGCAAATAATTCGTCTCTGCGTTCTTTCAGTGATTCACTTTCGATTTCACAATATATCCAATGGTAAATCCCCTCAGATATTATCAGATGGTAGTTCACTCCGTATTCTACCGCCATTTTTGTGGCGTTAATAATGTCGATACCTCTCAAAAAGAATGGGCTTGTTATTTTCTTGAAAGTGAAGGCTGAGTCCATTAGTTCTTCGTAATCTCCGACAATAGACCATCCGGGGTCGTCATCGAAGATTATGGATTTATTTTTCACGAATCCTACAATACCGGTCTTGGAAAGTTTGTTTAGTTTGGAGTAGGATTTTGGAGACATCTTCCAAGGAGTGTGATTGTCTATGCTTTCCGGCATCCGTGCGGTGTAGTATTCATAAAAATCTACTTTCTCACTGGGATTTGGAAGAGTGTTTAGTATTGAAAATCCTTGCTTGGGAGCGCTTCCACTAATGAGTAGTAATGACTCTTGTTTGTGAGAAATGTCAGATGGGCGCTTTGGGTTTAAGTCGCTTCTAATTGCCACCACTTTAGCCCCAATAATTTTAGTGACGAATGACCCTCTCTTAGAGCCCAAGGCACGATACGATTGTCCCCTGTTTGAGGGAAGGTAGAGGAAAGGGAGTGCGTTGGTCATTGTCCTGCTTACATCGTCGTATACTATATCTACGACTACTGTTGGTTCTACTATGTCTATTATGTCAACAACATCGTCTCTGTCTATATTAATCGGTACTCTGTTCCTGTTGTTGTCACCATAAACAAGTTCTTTCAATTTAACCCTGTCTTCTTTTTTGAGGGCAATTTCTGCTTTTCCTATTAGATAGTAAATTGGACCCATTTTAGAATGGTTCTTGACCAAAGCGATGAACACTGGGCCTAGTTCTTTGGATTCGGATTTGTACGGTTGTGACTGTCTGTCAACCCCCACAATTGCCACCGACATTTTGTTCAAAGATGAGACAAAATAAGTCTCGTCTCCCATGATAACCATATCTTTACCGAGCCGTTGGTCCCTGTTTGATTTGTAGGAACTGATTAATTTCTTTCCTACCGGCTTAGTGAAATTGTAGGATGGGGCAGGGAAAATTCTATTCGTGGATATCTTAGAAAGTTCTTCTTCCATAACTGCCAGTGGAACTTCGTCGTAATTATAAGAGCCTATGTAAGAGCAGATAAATCGGGTTTTCTTCATGTCGTCAGCGTCGATACTTCCTTTTTTGACTAACATGGATTGCACTTCTTGGATGTCTTGTTCTGTCCCGAAATCATCAGTCATAACTAACTGGCCGACAAGAGTTAATTCGTTGATTCCTGAGGCTATGCAAAACCTTTCTAATTCTCTTGTTGAATAGTCCGAGTGGATGACAATTCCGTTACTGGTTACGAGTACTGCTTTTACTTGTTCGGAACTCAGTTTGGCATCTCCTCTCTTATCGGTTACTCGCTTTTGTTTCGTGAGAACTTTATCAAACTTCATGTTCCCTTTGTGGTCAAATCTAAGGATTGCGTCTACGCCTCTTTGTTTAGAATAAGCGAATATTTGAGACTCGTCTGTGGTTTTTGTGGCTATCTCGTCGGGTCTAATTCCTACCGTGTTTGCCTTTGTGTGAATGAGTTCTAACTGCGCATAGTCGCTGAATCTCTCTTCTAGTCGAATACATTCGGGGTCGGCTTGTAAATCACCGGTAGTGTCGTAGTCTTGACCTATTCTAACCGCATCAAACCATGCCGCTACCACTGAGGCATATGCGTCGAAGTTTCTCCTGACTACGTCAGGGTGAGCGTATTCATATGGTTCAAATGTCATCAGGTCGTCAATTGTGACTGGAACCGCAGCGAGACCGGAGAATTGTTTTTTCGATTCGTCTGTCGGGTAGTGTAGGCTGAAAAACATCCTTATTGGTTGATTTTTATTTAGAGTGCTTCGGTCTATCCAAATGTCCTCGTTGGCGATGGCCTCTTCTTCACTTGTGGCCCCCATACCATGCGTCATACTGGTAACGTAATCTGCTGCTTGGTTCTGATTACCTAGTGGGTCTTTCCCATTGGAGCCAATCCACACTTGATAATCTCCTCCGGTGAACATTATTATCGTCGGGTGACCTTCTCTCATCATTTTGGAGGCGATTGCCTTGACAGACTTTCTGACTTCATTGGCCGGTATCTTTGCAGGGTTATCTATGTCGATTACCACCATCTTGACGTCTTTACCGTCAGTGGTTGGGTTCCAAAATAAGAAACGGTTTCCTGAGTTCTTACCACCGGGAAAGTTTCCACTGTATTGTTCCATTGAAAGAAACTCTTGCATGTCTTCTTCTGAATCCAATGTCACAGGCTTGCGAAACTCGTCGTTACGGATGAGTTTACTTCCGCCACTTCTAGTGAAATATGTTCCCATACTTATGGGATGGTGCATGGTTTTCCTGAGCATGAAAGGCATCACCTTATCAAAATATTTTGTGATGTATGCCTTGATTCTTTTGGTTTTTAACTGTGCTTTAGTGTAGGCGGGGTGGTCGACCTTTTCTTTCTCAGACAATTCTTCCCAGCCGTCAGAAGTTCCACCTCCCTCAATGTAGAACATTCTAGCGAAATCGTCTTGCGAAGTTGGGGTGGGGTCCCATCCTCCTTCATTTGGTTCATCAGAAACCTGCCCGTAGGTTTCTTGAACTTTCAGCATCAGAAGTGGCTTCAATTCTTTTGTGGCTTCTGCCAAAGTCTTATCCGTCATATCGAAGGCTTTGATTTGAGTTTCAGGGTCTACGTTGTTGGCGTGGGGAATCTTTATGCCTTCGTACCAAAAGTGAAATCCGGTAGAAAGAAACTTCTCAAGAAACAGGTCGATATCGTCTTCTGTAATCTTCTCTTTTCCTCTTCCGATAACGGTTGCTTCGGCAAAGTCAGCGAAGTGACGGTATACTGCCGCATAGTCAGACACGTCTGATGCAAGGGTGATGAGTTGAAAAGGGGTTTCATCAGGGTGACGGGTAATTAGGTGGTGTGACGTATCCGGTCTCGTTGTTCGCAAGGTTGGTTCTTATCGCCTGACGCTGTGTTTCGTCGATTCGCTGGGCAACGAAATCGTTCCTCGTATCGAGGTCAATCATGATATATGCTCTAAGGATTGAAACCATTAATTCGTATGCGTGAAACTTAACTGTGGTGGAAGATAACTTCTTCAATTTAGCGTCTCTATCTAATCTCTCTTCAAACTCTCGCTTTAGAGCAGTAACGTCTTTTGTGCTAGAAATCTTCGCTTGTTCGATGACAGACACTATTGTCGCTGGTATTCTGTGATTAGTTTTGAACACCCGACTCAAATGTGCTATGAACTCGTTTAACCTTGCCTGATAAAACTCCCGCTCGATTGGTTGTCCTGTTATTACTGGGTCTGTTCTGAGTAGTGTTACATTGTTTGTGGCAGCCCAAGTATCGGGGTATATGTTAGCCACTAGGCTAGATTGTCTTGCTTTTTCTTCTATTTGTGTGAAAAGAATGTCAAAAAGTCTGAATGGTATTATATCCTCCCGGTCAAAGATGTTGGTGTTTCTCTTCTCAATGCTTGTCCAAATGCTTCTAGCCAGTTCTGCTTCTTTGATGTCTTTTGCTTTTTCTTTGTCGTAAGCGACCATAATTGTGAACTCGTTGAAGACCTCAGAATAGGTAGAGACTATGTCTTTGAACAGTGGGCTTTCAACTTCGTAAAACACTGTTCTTTTTGGTGAATAACCAAATTCCGTGATTACCGGTGGTCTGTCTACGATTGCTTCGAGAGCATCTGCGATTCTAGTCTGTGGGCCCGGCGGAGGGTCTGCCCGTTCTACTGCCGGGGGTGCTGGTGGTGCCACACTTTGATACTGGACCCTAGTTAGTGGGTCATTCTCTACTCGTTTCTCTACAAGGGCTTTTCCGGAATCTGACACTGCTCCTATCAACCAATTCACTTCTTGCTTTAGAAGGCTGGAAGCATATACCCTATCCATCACTTCTTTGTCAACACTCTTGCTTCTAATAATCGAAAGGATTGAGAGTGAGTAGTAGGCTCTCCGGTTCGCCAAGACTGAGACCAATGATGCCCCACGTTTTTCTTTTTTGGTGTAAAATTTCTTGAATTCCGGTGGGCTATGATAGTTGTTGTCTCGTTGTCGAGGGGTTAGGTTTGGATGGAACACGGCTGGATGTCGCTCTAATACGGTGGCTCTCCTGTGAGTTGTGTTAGATAAATCGGATATGTATCTTAATTTAACGTGAGTTTCGTTCCAGTTTGCCGCTTCGTCAAAGTCGGTGTCATATTTTTCGTGCAAGTGAGTGTAGAGTTGCATGTAGAAAAAAGCGTCTAACATTATCCTATGATTAACTAAGTTAGCCGGTGCTAGCGGTATCCCCTTGCCTCTAGTGGCGTCTCCGGAACCTTCTTCGTTGTAAGTTGGTTTCATACTCCATTGGTTTTCGGTAATTCTCTCGTGAGTTCCTCCAGCAATTTCGTTTACATCGGGATATAGATGCCCATCAGGATTACTAGGGTCATACCCTTCTATACTATCGGTCTCTAAATTATATAAGTATATTCTATATGTAAGTTCTGTACCTCTATTAGTCCTTATTTGAGTAGGATGTATTCTATATTCATAATTATATTCATCGGGGTCTACTCCGTGTATATCTGCTAGGTTGTCACGGATATGACCACTGTTGTTTCCTTCTAGAGTGACTGTTGCGCCTTGACGATTAATCGCCTCGGTGAGGTTCGCAGTGGCTTTACTAAATAGTTTGGGAAATATAGCAGATGCTATGTCAATTGTGGAATCTTCGGATGAAGAGTAAAACCCGCTGTTGTACTCATCCCGCACTGTGTTTGCGATTGACTCAGTGTTTAGTAGGTTCGTGTTTAGGGGATTATTGGCTAAATCCGCAGATTTCAAAATCCGCCTCAACACTATTAGAGGGACTGGAGAAACATCGGGAAAGGGGGTGGGGGCTGTATTGGTGGACCCCAAATACCTCATCACGTCATCGTAGACCTCTGTTGGGGTTTCATTTGCGGGGTCGTAGAACGCTACCGGCATATCGCTGAGGTCGAAACTGTTGTCGTCGTGGAAGTGTCGACAGAAAGCCTTGACTTCGTTGACAAAACATTTCTTGATTAAATCGGTTTGGTTTCCGAAGGTATGTAATTTAATCACTTCCGTTCCTAGACTTGGCAGCATGAATTTTGCACCGTTTCCGGTAGTGTTTATTTCTGCTGAGAACCAATTCGGGTGGGTATTGTTGAATATCATCGGGATTCCATCGGTTACATCGAGTTGTGTGGTTGTGTCGTATATTCCTGTAATGTCATTGTTGTTGAACCGGAATACTGCATTGTCACCGTCAAGAACTAATTGATACTCACCATAGACTGCCGCATAGACAAGACTCTCGAAAGTTACTGTGGGAATATTCATGCACTTGAGCGTCAGTTTCAGATGGGCTTCTATGTGTTCTACTACGCTTTTCTTGTACCTACCCAGTACAGTCTCCACATCCGGCGCTCTCACTGACTCATCAGTAAAGAAAGAACTGTGATAAAATTTTGGAGGTTTCTTGGCCACTTCATCTCCTCACTTCACGGAATATACTCCGGGTAAACGTTCTTAGTTCTCCACTTACCGATTTGGTCAGAAGCGATTAACACAGCCGCACCTATCGCTATGAATCTCAACGTGGTCTTACCAATACCAGTCGCCTTGTGAACGTCCTTGTAGATTGGGTTGTCTTCTCTCCAAAATTGATAGAACTCGCTCATTTAATCACCTCAGAATACATGGTCCTTTATTTCGGAAAACTTGAAACTTTCTTTGAGTTGTTGTATGGAATTGTGGTTGTTTTTCAACATTGTAACCGCTACTATTGCTAGTGACAGTGCTTGTAAGGAAGCCCAGTTAGCGCTATTTTTCTTACCGTAGTTTGCTAGTGTTTGGTTCTTACCGTAGCCAAATATCCCTTGACCGCCAATGGTGTTAGCCGCCGTTCTAGCCGTTGTAGCGAGTAGGAGAAGTCCTGATGCTACCTCGACATATGTCCAAGTTTGTGAACTCAGCCCTAAAACACTGCTCGAACCGTGCATTATACTCACTCATCTGAGGGGGGTGACGCCTAAAACGCCTTCGTATCAATCATAAATCCAAGCAACGCCGGAGTCATCTGTTTTGATTTTCCATGTGCCGCCCATGATAATTAACATCGGCTTGCCTTTATCAGGCATGGTGGCGTAGAGGGCTGGTAAGTTTCCGTCATTGGTTTCTTCATTGAAAATATGATTGAACCTTTGGTTCTTGGCGTTCCCGTCTTTGGCACTGACGTACCCAATAGACCAGCAACCGCCTTCTCCGACTTTGTACCAAACATCTCCCACGTCTACTTTTATCTTCTCTATTTTATCTACGGGTTGACCGTTCATGTGCTCGTAGAGTTTCTTTGCCTTCTCTAACTTCTTTGGCTCTGCTGGGTTTGATTTTGGTGGGGGAAAACTTCTATTCACAGTAGACTTAGAGTAATGTGTTTCTGCTATTCTTAAACATACTGCAAACCTTTGCTTTCTGTTGGGAAACTCAGATGTCATCTTAGCGGAATCCATTAATCGGTCCACGTATTTTTTGACGGTCTCTTTTCTGACCTTGCCGGTTTTCTTTGACTTCGATGCTTTCGGTTTAATCGCTTCTTTGATTAAGGGATTCGGTAAGGAACCCGGATTGAACTCGAACAATGTAGTTTGTGTTGATTCTTCTTTCCCAAGATTGTCACCAACGGTTTTTTCTACGCCATATATTTTGTTGTCTTCATCGTCAGGGTCAATCATCGCCTCTGATGCTTCGGTTATGTCGTCGGTCCCGGTGACATGTTGACCACCGTACTTGTTGTCATGTGCTTCCGGCTTGATTATGTGGCCACCATTTTTCTTTGGATTCGACCTTACTGGGTTAGAATAAGAGGCAACTGAGGGGTATATTCCCGGTATTCCTACCTCTCTAGCAGCCTCTAGAACTGTTTCTTCGTCATCGAAAATCATTTCGATGTCATATCTGCCGAGTAAATCTAACATTACATTTTTCTTGTATTTCGCAGCGGTGTAGTTTCCTCCACCACGAGACTTTACGAGGATGTCTCCGGTTGGTGACATTGACAGTGGGAATCCCTTGGATTCTAGTTGCTTGATTGTTTTCTGATTAACGGTAGCAGGTCTATTAGTTAGATATATTATTACATATCCCTTATTAGATAATTCTTTTACTAATTCTTTAGCCCCATAAATTACCGTGTCCTTCTTCATAGACTTGTCAGAATACAGGAAGTCGTTTCTCTTTTGATACGCTTTCCCTTTGCTCATCAAACCTTTAACAATCGCTTTTCCTTTCTTGTCAATTAACCCCGCCCTGATTGCGTCGCGGAATCTTTGTTCAGGATTTAGAAGAGTGTTGTCAATATCGAAGATAACTGCCTTTTCCTTGATGTCTGTATTCATTGAATACACTGGATTTGCCTTTACTTCTGCTTGCATTGAGTGGCCACAAGTCTCACATCTTGCACAGTGAGGGTTATTTTTTATACCACATTGAGAACAGTAGATTGAGTCGGACACACTTACCGCAGGGTAGGCTTCCTTATTTGGCTATTGGGTCTAGAAATAAGGCCTTATCCTGTCTCTAACCTCGTCAGCGTATTCTTCGACCTTCATTTCCTTTGGTTTAGGCAACTTCAAATCTATTGCGCTAGCAAGGCTCACCACCGCTTCTCCTATATCTTGAGCCGAAACAACAGGTTGTTCTATTCTAAAGTTTTGGAAATTGTCGGTTATGTCTTTTTGCACAGGACTTAATTTTTCAATTACTTGAACACACAAGTCGATTGACTTGTAGTATCCTTTTGGATAATATCTATCGGGGACACTGTTTTGGGTACCGGGGACCCTGCGACCTAGGAAAGTGGTGGGAACCACTTGCCCTGATACATCTTCGAAAAACGTGCTCCTCATTTGATTGAACCGGTTCTGTGGTATTGCCAACCCAAGTGTTCTTGCTGACCGTGGTGGGGATTGAATAATTAGGCGAACATCGCCAAGCAGGTCTATGAGTCTTACCGTTGCTCTCTTCATGGCAGTTGTGCTTGAATAACTCGACCTTGTTATGTTAAATTGTCCTTGCCCTTGGGCTTGGAAGTGAGCGATTGCGGTGTCTAAATTAACTTCGAAATCGTTAAGCCTGTCAAGTACTCCGTCTATCTTCAATCTAAGTAATTGATAATCGGGGTTTCTAGCCCTGACGAACTCAGTAATTTTGTCTATCTCATCGGCCAACGCCTTCCTCTGCATGTCACTGGCTGGGTTGTCAAAGTCAGCAATTGGTCGGTACTGTCCGAAACCAACGCTCTTGTGAGATGCTAAGAGTCCTAGGGCCTCCTCGGTGACTTCGTTGATATCGACCATTATGTCGGTAATTGTGGCGAAATTCGATTTGCTATTCTCGTCTATGGTGACCTGTATCTTATTCAGAGTCATGTTGACTCCGGGCTCGATGATTCTCTCTTTGACTTCATCTGAGATGTATTGTAACCCGACGTCTCCCTTCATTAATTCGTCTTCAAGTTTCTTGAGTAGGTCATCCACGATTGTCTTATCGGTTGAATTTATCGGTGTTCCTCTTTTCTTAGGGAATGGTTTGGTTAGCATGTAATTCTTGTAAACCAAAGAAGCGGTATTGGTTGCAGCATCCACTGAGCCTTGATAAGCAGTCGCTTCTGCCTGAGTCATGATTTTATTTTGTATTTCTGTCCTCAGTGCGTCGTAATTTACTTTGAAGGTCAAGAAAGTCAAGACTTCGTTCTCACTTGCCTCGGTGTTTTCGCAAATGTCTTTTATGATTTTCTTCAACTCTGATGGGGTCATCCCACTGGCAACACCAGCAAAAGCCGTGTTGGTGGTTCCACTTTTCACATTCAGGTCCTCTAGAGACCTTCTCAGTAATTCTAAAATCAAAACTCTCTCGCCTTCATTGACAGTGTATTTGTATTTGTTCTGCGAGTATTCCTCGACTCCTGCAAAGAGAGTCATTAGTGGTACGACCTTTTCTGTGAGTTTCATTAACTGTGTTTCTGCTTCGGGAGCAAAAATCTTTCGATATTGCCGTGTTAATTCTGCCTCCCCCAATGAAACAATTATCTTGGCATAGACTGGATGATTTAGGCTGTTGTCTGGGTTGTCTCGATTAGAGGGGATTACTTTATCAATGAACCCATCGATGTCGGCGGGAGTTTTGGCTTTTATGAGCGCGTCAACTACTTCATTTCCGATGTAGTGATAAGCATAGTAAAGAGAAAACTTGTCTGTTTTTAACGGTTTTTTATTTCCGCTATAATTAATGTAGTTGAGTTTAACTGCGTCATCAAACTTACTCTTATCTAGCCCTCGTTGTGGTGCTATCCCTAATGTTTGGGCTAGTGATGTGTTTAGGGCTTCTTTCATGCCGCCATCTTCAACGCTTAGAAGAATCTTCTGCAAGTTCTCAGCGATTACATCCATCACCGAGTATGCGATTGGTCTAGGCCAGTAAGGCGGTGGAGTCGTAGGGAATCCAGCAAGGCCGTTCACAAGAAGAATCTTGTTTTGCTTGGTTGGTAGAGTTTTAATGAACTTGTCAGGGTCAGCAAGGTCTGTGGAAATCATTTCTTTCAATGCCTCTATTTCGAGGGTTTGGTTATTGGCGTCTTTGGATTCCTTTAGAACCTTCATCTGGGCGGCTTGCATTGCATCGTAAAGATACTGGTCACCTATTTTCAACAGTCGTGAAAGGCTTGTCCTCAAATTGCTTTTGACGCTCAGCCCGCTTCTAGCCTTTCCGTCCTTCATAAAGGACTGAGGGGCTGCTTCTAGAACAGCGAGGATTTTATCCAAGAGTTTCTTGTCAGTCATTACTTCGGCTAATTCCTGATAAGCGAAGTAAGGATGCGCTACGATAGCGTAGTCGATTCCTTCGTAGAAGTCCTCAGCCTTGACTGGAAGGTAAGTCATTAACTTCTTGTAAATCGGTGTGTCCTCGAACATAGCGTACTTGTTGCCCTTCTTGTTTATCTTCTTAAGTAAATACTCGGAGTTCTCAGGTAATCGAATTGCTCGCAAAAGACCAACGTTGGCCGACCTAACTACCAAGAACGGTTCTAGGACTTCGTTCATGAAATTCTTGAAAGCAAGTGTGTCGTCGAGACCGTACTTCCTTGTTTCCCTAGCCCAGTTCTTAATCTGCATCGAGGACTGACTGCCAACTTTGCCTAGGCCCATTTCGGAGAAGAACGCTCTAGTCGCCTCACCAGCATTTAGGATTCCGCCGTTTGTGTTGTTGAGGCTAGTGTAAAGCGCCTTACCCGGATTGCTTTTTACTCTGTTCTCGGCGTTAGCCATGTTCTGTAACAAAGCAGCGAACTTGGGTGAAGTGTAGTCCTCTGCTCTAGTGGCGGTGTTTTGAAGTTTCACGATGAGATTTAGTCCACCGAAGTATCCTCTTTGCGCTACCAGTCTTTCTACCATAGCCGGTTCTATATCTTCTGCTAATAATTCAGGTACTCTATTACCTACTCTAGTGGGTCTTCTAGTATAGGATGGATAATTATAGTCAGGGTAAGTGGCAGGATAGTTAGTGGTTTTAGATGAATGCCTGTTAGATGGGTTACTTTTTACTGAACCTATCAAGAGAACTTCATCATAACTATCGTTTGTTAAATCGCTCAAAGTAAGTGGCGTGCCACCTACTGATTGTATAGTGTAGTCTTGAGACCCTGCATTGGGGTTACTGCGTGCTAAATTAGACTTAGCCCATTGGTGAGCCTTTAGTAGGGAAGAGCCCCTCATGTCTTTTGGTACAGAAACGCGCAAGGAAATCACCGGGAGTTGTTTTTCTTCCCGGCTCTCGCACGCAGGCCTTGATAATAAGGACTCTCTGCTCTTTCGCTTTTAGGGATAATGAATCTGAAGTGTGTGTCTTTAGATGGGGAGTGTTTTGGCGCACCGTATTCGTGAACCAACTTCTTCCATGCGGTGACCAATTCTTTGTTCTGCTTGTCTTTCTTCATGCCGATGGTCTTGTACCCTCTATCGGGGTCCATGACTACTCCAAAGTGAGAAATTGGAACTCTTAGTCTGTAAGGTGCTTCTTCACCGGTGCTCTTGAGGTGTGCAACTTGCATCATTTGAGCCTTACCAGCCTCACCAAGTGCTTTGTTCAGATTTTTCATCCAGTAGCCTTGTGTTTTCTTTATCTTACCCTTACCGTGCCTTGTTTCACCGGGGGCTAATCCACTCTTCTGACCGGGACCCCTTCTAGTCATGTCTAGTTTGTTTTTGTGGTGTAGTTCGATATAGAGGTATTTTCCCCTCTTATTGGCCGCGTTCTTCGGCTTTTTCGGGTTACTGAGAGCCGAAGCAACAGTCTTTGGTTTCTTTTGGTTCTTACCCTTACCTGAGCCACCTGCGGCCTTTAGAAGTTCGGCGTCAAATGCAATTATTTTGAAACTACCTTTACCCTTTTGTGGCGCGATTGCCAAGTAAGTTGGTTGGGTGTCATAGGGTCCTGTGGTTAATTTAATCGGGTCCTTTATTTTCTTTGTTGCGAGGGTTTGGTCTTTTCCGTCTTGGAACATCCAGTCGCTAAGTCCGACAGCGTAAACTCCGAGATTTCCATCTCCTAAACTTTGAGCATGGTTCGCTTGAATCATCCTTTCATACATGGGGTCTTTTTTGTCGACCTTCATCTTGACAAACTTAACTCGTGTATCTGAGGGCATTCCAGATTTTCCTGAATCTGTTAGGGAAACCTTGGAACTGCTCGGTTTGTAATTGAATGGGGATTCGGTAAGAGAAAGTAAAGCAACTCTTGTTGTCTGTGTATCTCCAACTTCATATGAAGCGGCTGCTGCTTTCATCAACTTGGCTGCGTTAAGCGCAGAAGTCTCATCTCGGACATGCTTGAATGCGTAGGAATCTCCCTGTGTTTGGAGACCGTGCATGATTTCTCTGACCATCTCAACTTCGTAGGTGTCCAAAGGAACGTACCTCGACTGGAACTCTGAGTATATCTCATCTCCTTCGTCGGGATGTAGTTGGTAAAGTGTGTAATAATTGTAAGACTTCATAGGCATCGACCTTACAATGTCGAAAACTAGACGGAACATTACGGATTGATTGTCTTGGCCGTAGCCTTTCTTTCCTAGTATTTCTCTACCTCTGACCATTAAATCATAAGCGAGTTGCCCTTTTGCCACTGCGTCAGAAACATCTGCGGCTGGTAAAAGACGGGATTGTAATTGTGAATGCGCTGGGTCTGCTTCCCACTCTGCTTGGAATAACGCGCAAGATGCTCTTTGAGCAGAAGAAACACCTGCTGCGAACTCAGCACCGATGTCGACTGTGTTTATGTTGTCAACATATTGGTGCCAATCCTTTGCAGTGGTTAGGAAAAGAATTGGAGAATCTCTGATTGATTTGCCCCTACCAACCTTCATTGAGCCTCTAAAATCAGCGATTCTGAAAAGACCAGCAGCCAATCCGCTCACCCCTTTAGAAACAATATCTTCTCCGAGTATTGCGCTTTGTAGTCTTAGGTTTCTCCAATCGAATACCTTGGAAGGATTTTCCATAACATCGTAGTCCGGGTCTTCGTAAGTTTGATTCATATCGTCTTCCTCGACATCGAAGTCATTGTCTAAGTGGTTCATATCATCCCCACCCATTGTGCTTTCCTGTTGGTTGTATTGTACTGTCATAACTGTCTCTCCTGTTGGGTTGTGTATTGCTGAATATACTGTGTAATTTGGGTTTTGTTCTACTGCGTTGATTTGGTCTTCGGGTATGGATACGACGCTGCCGTCTGCTTTCGTGAAGTTCATCTTATCACTCCACCTACTACCATTCCTTTTATAGCCATTATTGTTGCTCCTATCCCAATTGCTACTACTCCCACCGGTACTCCAACTATTGCTCCTGTTGCTGCTCCTCTGACAAATGGTCCGGGTTGAACCACATCATATTCAGATTCGTCAGCCCCCGATGGGCCGGCTGCTAGCCGGCTCAGCGAAAAGGTGGACTGTGGCCTCCCATTCCCTTTGCTGGGAACCCTCTCTTTTCTGCGAGATTGTGTGCTTCTTCGAAGGACATTCCTTCTGACATAAAATGGTGCATAGCGTTGATATGGCCATCATTAGTACCCGATGGGTGTTTGGCCCTTATCTCGTCTGCTGACATTGTCCCAGCAAACCCGGACATTCCCGGTGGTTTGGTGTTGTAGGCTTTAGAATAGACAGGTGCAGGTCCGGGGTTTCTAAACGGAACATTTCTTCCTCTAATGGGGTTCCTACTGGAAGAACCAAAGAGTCCACCGATTCCTGCTCCGCTTGTCTGCCCTGAAAGGTAGCCTTGTAATTGATTCTTAGGTGCTTTTTCTCTACGTGGGTTTCTCATACTTGCTCTTGCTTTCTTGTCAGCGTAAGATTCGATGTGCTTGTTTAGTTTGTTGACGTCCCGAAGAACCCTGTTTAGAGTTTGGTTTGGGTTCTTACCTTCGACAAAGTCTTGCTCAACGCTTCTTAGGATGGCAGAAAACTTTGCGTCAACTGATTTAGTAAAAAGAGGGTCTGCTGAAAGAATCATCTTATTGATTGAGGTTGTTCTTTCTATTTCTCTAGCGGTGGTGCTAATCACATTCGACCAAGCAGCGTCATCCGATGCTTTCCTAGGATTAGCGATTGCAGAAATAGCGGCTAACTGTGCTTGCTCTTGGCGTTGTAATTTCATCGCGGCTAGTTCTAGTGTTCTTAGGTACATCCTCTTTTCCGAGTTGATTGAAGATTCTGTTAGTGCGGCACTGGCATAGTTATTGTCAATTAAAGAGATGAATTCTTCTGCGACAGAAAGCACTGGTTTTATTTTCTCGGTGCCTCTAAGATGGTCAATGTTATACTTAGTCAAGATGTCTTTTGCATCCTGTCTAAAGTCAAAGATTACCTTCTCGGCAAAGCCAGCGCTAACAGACACGCTTATTCGCAAGAGGGTGGTAGTTATGAGGGTAGTGTATGGTAAGCGTTATTTAGGCGGTGGTAATTGACGCTGTTCTTCACTATGATACTGTTTAGAATCTTCAACTTTCTCTTTTACTTTATCGATGGCTGCTGGTACCGCTAATGCCGCTATGAATATCGCCCCAAGACCAGCGCCAAGAAGTAGGCCACCTGTTCCTCCGACCATCATACCAGCGCCTCCTGCGGCGGCATCTTTTGCAGTGTCGAGTGCGGAATCTAATTTTTTACCGACCTTATCAAGCGGGTTTCCTAAGTCGCTGTGTGTCGCTTCGAAAGCGACGTAACCGAGTTGCTCAGCACCTACGTCAGTCGGTGCTTGTACTGCTTGGAAGTTCATGTCCCCAGTATATCTAGAACGGTTCATTCCTAGTTCTCCCCACTTTTGGGTGACGTCTATTACTTCGACCCCGAAGGTCTTTTTGAAAGGAATGTTTCCGAACCCTGCAAAGTTATTGCTGTCCATCATGGGTAAATTAAACGCCCCTCCTGAATCGACCCACGCATCGAATATCTGCTGACCAGTTACTCTGTCCGAGCCGGGTATGAAGTAATTGTCCCAACTTCCGGGAATCACGAATAACTTGTTCTTGTTCTCTGTCAACCATGCGTCGTTGGCGGCGTTTTCCTCTAAGAAACTCACCGTAACATCTTCGGCTTGGTCGGTGAATCCGGGTGTTTCTAAGTCGTCTTCCAAGTCCCCTGTGCTTTCGGTGACGGTCTTATGGAAGTATGCGTCTTGCTTGACGAACTTGCCTGTTTGTGTAAAGTAGTAAAACTTGGCGTCGGATTTTCTTCCTTCGGGGGTTTCTGCTGCTACGGAGATGTTACCGGGCTTGCCAGTGATTACCTTACCTTCTTCATCTAATTCTAGTACAGGACCTTGATATCCTTGATATATCTCGAATAGCGCTATACTATATGGGAATGTATGTATAGAGCCTCCTATATTAATATCATAATATGCTGGTCTAGAAGAGGATTGTGTTCCCGTCGCAGGGTTTTTCAATTCTAGAGATTCAACCCAAGCCGATGTCAATTCTACTCCACCGTACTCCGAGACGAAGTTGACTAGTGACTGATACCCCGGAGGCTCTGTGCTATTCTCCAAGTCCGTGGTTGTTACTACTACTTTAGGAACCATGTAGTCCCAATTCCTACCACCTAAGTTAGTGAGAGTCGCCCTAGCAGGATTTTCCTCTACCGAACGGAAGCCCTCCTGCATCCCCCGATAAATTATGTCAGTGGTTACTTCGTTACCAGTTGCGAGCATCATTCGCTCAGATGATTGGAACGTGTTGAGGTTAGAGTCTATGCTGTTCTCATCATAAGGTATCAGTGCTTGTCCGATGACTAAGAATTGGTCACCAATATTAAAGAAACTTTTCTGAGGGAAGAAGACGTGATTAACCGATGTGTGAGACAAATATGCGTATCTCTCGGGGTCTGTTAGTCTAAAGCCTAGAGATGCTCCTTTAGATGAAGTATCGAAATACGTCTCCAGTGTGTCGTCCCCTAATTGACCTCCGATAAATCCTTCCGGTCTTTCAAAATGAGAATCTATCATCGGTATAATTGGAATTTCTTTTCGGGTCATGAATATCTGATTATCGACTTCTGCCACTGTTTTGTTCTCCGCATCGAGAGAGTTGTTGCTCGAAGGTTTTAGCGGATTGTAGTCGTTATCCTCCATTCGGCCTAGTATGGAGTAATTCTCCATTGTCTCTACGTTTTTTCTGAAAGACCATTTCTTGTTCTTATCTTTGTATGTTGGGAAACCGTATGCTTCCTTAGTGTTGGCCATGCTGTAATCAACTCCGTGCATCGCTATCCAATGTTGGATTTGGTCAGCGTCAAGAGTCTCGTCAAGTTGCTTAGGGAACCTGTAAATCCAAACTGCTTTGCCTACATCGTTGGTTGAGTTCTGAGGTGGGAGTGGTGAAAGACCTGATGATGAGGGAACAATCCATTGTGGCCTAAAGGCGTATTCGAACTTGTCAGGACCCCTTTTGGTCTGCCATAGAGCGTTCTTTTCATCAATGAAGCGAACTAAACTCTTGTCTGCTCTGCCTTTCCTATTGTTGGGAATCGGCCATGTCATGTTTTGGAATGCTCCGATTTTAGGATAACCCTTGACGTCATCGGCTATACGAAATGATTCAACCGGCGAGTGCTTTCCTCTACCGTCTTCTGCTACTTCTTTGTCGAGAAACCACAATGCGGTGCTTGGTAGTGATTTGTTCTTGTAATACTCGTAAGGATGTTTACCATACCCTGAGCGTGGGTTTTGATGCCAAAAGTATTGAACAACCGTCGCCATCATCTGACCGGCATAAGCCGACTCAGGTAAAGCAGTCCGGGTGTTCATCGGGACGAACCCCAAGAACGACCCATCATCTCCCATCTTCCCGACATAGTGTGAAGCCCTAATCGCTAGATTACCGCGACGGTTCCACGTCACCCTAGGTCCGTCTTCTAAATTACCGCTACTATCGTAAGCGTCTCCGGTGTTTGCCCCACTCCAACCGTGTGCTTCCCAAGAATGATTGTCAATGTCGCCGCTCCAATAGAGATAAGAAGAATTAGAAATTATTGTTGTATTTGCTTTGGTGGCATGTGGTAAACCATATTCACTAACGAACCCGGTTGGCAATGGTTCGGGTATCCAACTTTCGGCTTCCGCAGTCGTGAGTCCTGCTTGCAGTAGTTCGGAATTGGCTTGTTCCCAAGTAATTTCTTGACTGTTGTACCTAGACTTGATGTCTTTCTTTTTGGCTTCTCTTGCTTCCCACTGGCCTCTAGAATAGTATCCGATGTTTTCTGCAAACTCTACTCCGAGAAAGGCGTTGAATCCGTCGTCCATGGGTATCACAGCAGTCTTCGCATTGAGGCTCTCGTATTAACGAGTGCGCCCCCTAACTCCTGCATATCTACGTGACCCGCCACATTGTTTGATTCTAGAGCGTCTATTGGTTGAGATAAATCGATGTTTGCACCTGCCTGTCTCCTTCTCATGGTCTCTTGCCGAATCGCAGCGTTTCTCGCTGTTTCGGTCTTCTGTAATTGCATGTCTTTGCTCCAACTCTTCATCCCGCTAATACTTCTAGCGTGTCTTCGGCCAAGTCCGTTAATCATCATCCGACCGGAAAGTGAAGAGTCTCCTTCCAATAGCATTTGCTCTTGCTCAGCCTCGGCCATTAAAGTGGTAATCTTACTGCAAGTAAAGTCGTAAGCCGCTTGCATTGTGCTCATTTGTGAAGTGGTAAACATGGTTGGGTCAAACATAGCATTTTCTAATTGCCTCTTCACTAGATTTAGATTAGCGATGGTTGTGTGACTTGTTGTCTTCCATCCCAACATTCCCTTTTCTATTGCTAAATTGCCGTCGATTCTACAAATGTCGTCCATCATGAGGTCGAATTGTGCTGCTTCCATCTTTGGTACGCCGTTGACAATTTCGGCTTGCGCGGCTGGTTGTGCCACGACATTTCTAGTTAGCAAGTAGAGGCCAGCAAGTCCGACGCCCCCGTAGATGTATTTCTTGGTGTTCTTCTTCATTTATTCAATCCTCCCTATTATGGAAAGCACAAAAACCGTACCAAATAACCCTGCAAAGAATGCACTGGTTCGGTTGCTCACTTAATCACTTCCTGTAATGATACAGGAGTCCAGCGACGCCTACAACTACTAGTATAGTCATGTTGTTGGTGACAAAGGACTGTGCTTGGTCTTTGAGGCCGTACATTCCCGGTGTATTATGGTGAGTTGGATATGTGTTCATTACATTACCGATTCCAAATATTCCCGGTGGTGGTAGCATACCGACACCGTCGTTGCCATAGATGTGTACCTTCCCGTCACCCATTGTAGTATCGGTGGAAGCGTGAGCGGAACCTAGTCCGAAAAAGCCCTTACTTGTTGGTGTGGGGTTTCTTCCCATGTACCCACCATGAGTACTATTTCCGAATAGACTCTTAGGTGAGGGCAGCATATCTTCAGTCTTAGGTAATCTACCTATTCTTCTTTGTAATCCGGTGTTCATAGCAGGCATGTCAATCACTTGTAATATCGGTTAAATAGCGTTACGGCCATCACTCCGACGATGGCTCCGCTTATTAGGACTCCCCAAGTTTCCCCGGTTGTCCAACTAATGGCTCCTAATCCCGCTTTATTATTCACGAGTTTAAGTGCCGAGTCGTTTTTTGGTATGTTGCCTATTGACGCACTGCCAATACCGCTTTTGCTTATTTGACTGAATGCACCCATTACTCCTTCCTCCCGAATCCACTCAGTGACTTTCCGAACGGGTGTTTGCTAATGAGGGCTCCTATACCGCTCAAGCCTTTAATCGACCTTTTAGCAACTGGTCCGTCGAAGTGTTTTGCTTCCGCCATTAACGGATATACTTTAGAAATTGGGACGCTTTGCCCTAGGTCGAATTCAGGATAAATTAGTTCTACGGGAATCCAATTGTCTCCGAATTCCTTGCTGGGTGAGAATGTTTTTGTTACCAACATGACATGGTTGAATACACCATCTCCACTACTATCCACTATTAAAGCACCAACTGGATAGCCGATAGACCCTAGTAAAGAGCCGCCGAGAATAACGAAATCGTCACAATCTCCCGCTGACACTCCGTTAGATATGTCTTTCAATAGTCTCCTCCCCGTTGAGAAATACTCGATTCCGATTGGTTCTTTTCGGTAAACCATATGAGTTTGTACCCATTTTGTTATGGCTCTTATCTCACCAATTTCATCATGTCCACGAACACCAGCCGCGTTGACAATCTCGATTGCCTTTTGACGAACAAGTTGGTCCCGCATACCGTCTTCAATGAGGTCTACAAGTATCCGAACAATCTTTTCAAATCTCACTTCTAGTGGTAGATTTGGATTGAGTTTTATTTGGAGTACCTGTCCATCTTTCACGACTATCGGAAGGTGGTGGTGGATTTAACGCCTTTCACAACACTTAACTCGAAGTGAAGAGCCCGATGGGTTATGAAAAGTAGTTTTACTATCACAATACCGGGTGAACCGATATCTCAAGGAAGGCCTCGATTCGCTAGACAAGGTAATTTTGTGAAAGCCTATGACCCGAAGAAAAGTCGTCAAGGTAAAGAGGCGGTGAGATTCTTTGTGGCAGAGAAAATGGAGAGAGAGCATTGGTTGCTTCTTGAGGGACCACTTCACATGAGAGTGCAGTTTGGAATTAAATTGCCGACTAGTCAGGAAAGGAAAAGAACTCCAGTTCCAAGGAAATGGAGAACTAAGAAACCGGATTTAGACAATTTGGTTAAACTGGTCAAAGATGCTTGCTCGGGTATTGTTTACTTGGATGATAACCAAATAGTGAAACTATCTGCTGAGAAAATACAGTGCGCTCAGGGTGAGAAACCTTTCACTAAAATACAGTTTACTGAGATGGATGAGTTAGTAGAGTTCTGAGACGTAGCGATAAGTAGTGCTTCTAACTGTCGATTTACCAACTCTTTCCAAAAGGCGTGTTCTCCCAAGGAAGGAATAAAATTCGGGTCTTGTTGGTAATTTGTTCGGACTGAGTGTGGACACCAAATGAGACCATATGTCTTCCCTAGAAGACACTTCTCTCTTTTGCATAAATGAAAGAATTAACAACTGCCATTGTTTTCTTTTCAATTAACGACTCCTCCTGCGAGGAGGTCTAAGGTCTAGAGAACTGTTTTTCCTAGGTGGAAGTAAATCAATTGATGAGTCTCTTTCTTCGAAAAAGTCACCGTCGTCATCACTTATTATCGGTGTCTCTCGTACCGAATCGGGTAGTTTCGGAAGTACCACGCTTGATATCGCTGGCTTCGGTGGCGTTGTAACTTTGTTGGTTCTTATGAAAGACATAATTTCTTCGGCTGAATCCATAAGCATTTGCCAATCGATTCTCCTTGCTTGTTCTAGGTGTTTGGTTACGTCGACGTCTTTCAGATTGTCGAGCATTATGTTAATGTCTCCCCTGTTTTCTTTAATCCTGTTTATGACATCGGACACACTGTCTATGTCTACCTTGCCCATGTCTATACCAATTTGCTGGAACATGTTCTTGGCTTCTGTTAAATCTGTTGTGAAGGAAGTAACCATATCGTTCGCCTCGTCTAATGTTTCTTCTAAATGGTCCATCTCATTGATGATTGCATCTAGATGCTCCAAAGCGTCAGTCGAGTGTCCGTCGAGCCTAATCGTTAACCATGCTATGACTCCGTTGATGGAACCATTCATCACTGCCAATGCTATGATGGCACTGGTTGTGGTGTTCATTCCTGTTCCCGAATACAAGTATAGTAAAGTGGCAGTGGACGGTGCGAAGAATAGTAGTAAGTATACCCATGTTGGTATTTGCAGTTTGGTCGTTTCAATGACCACTTCCTCGTCGTCATCAAATACAACAACTTCATCGTCGAACATCATTTACATGTCCTCCATTATGCTTGGGTTAATTGAGGGAATCCGTTGGTTCGAGAATCTACTGCAACCGCTTCTAGGAGAGGTCGACATACCCCTTGTGTTGCTGGTTGAAGGAGGTACTCGTAATCTTGTCTAACTGCACCAGTGGCCTTGAACGGCTCGATGTTTGCCATCAATTCGTCGTAAGTGTTTGTTGCGAATATCTTATAGAATTCCGGATTCTTTCTCAATTCTCCTACTACCGCAGAAACCAATATTGGTGAGGGTTGCTGCCCTTCTGCTGTCCTAGAGCGTAGGTCCATCAAACCCATACCTAAATCTCTAAGGTTTCGAATTAACAATAGTTTCTCGTTCATCGCTTGTAACTTCATATTTGGAAGTGCTTCGGGCATTTCTATCATTGTGGATTGAACCGCTACTTCAACTTGAGATTGTAAGGCTTGTATTACTTTGGGGTCGTTTGCTGCTGGTCCCATGGCTTCTGTAAATGCTTGGAATAATATTTTCTTGTATTCGTCTTCGTTGAATGTGACGATTTCCGGTTGAGGTGGTTCTTGTGGAGGAAGAGGTGTTTGTGCCACTTCTTCTGTCTCGCTAAAGAATACTCCTGAGGGGGCCTCATATTGTTGTGGTGGTTGTTGAGTAATTGCTTGAGTCTGAGGTAATTGTTGTTGTGGTTGTACTTGTGCGTATGGATTGTAGTCGGGTGTATCATATCCTGCCGGTACTGTTGCTGGTTTCATCCCACCTATCGCTGTCCCTAATCCGGCAACAGTTGCTTTCAAAGTGTCACTACCGAGAACGTCTTTAACAGTGTCTCGCCATGATTCATCCTTGTCGGTGCCAAACATGCTGTCAACCATTCTTTCTTTGAATATCCCTTTCATATCTGAATCAAAGAAACCATCATCTCCTGACTTCTTGGTCATGTCTCGCATGAACGACATTTGTTGGTTCATGAATTGCTGGTCTCTAGCGACCGATTCTCTTCGTAGTTCGCTCTCTCTTTGTTGGTCGAGTCTTCTTTGGTCCATCTGTATCTGTGATTGAAATTGTTGTTGTTGCATAGCCATTTGTTGTTGGGCTGTTAAAAATTGCATCATCGCCCACATACCGGACGCATCACTACCTGCGTTTTCCGGTGGTGGTTGTAAAGAAAGTGGTGGTGGGGTTGGTTGAATTTGACTAATCCCCAATGCTGCTGGAACGGGTGACGAGTAACTGGTGCCAACTGTGGTTGCTGAGGGACTTCTTTCGGCAGAATTATTGTTCATCAAATCTCCCGGACTTAGACCTCTAGCGTTACACCATGCGGCATAATATCTTTTCACTTCTCGAACCGGAGCGCCGACTCTTTCAGCAATTTCGTTGAACATCGGGTTAGATGTTCCTCCTTCGAACACTGGAGTCCCAGCGTCTTCGTCATACCAATCAGGGTTAGAGAATACTTTCTTCATCAGTAGTTTTCTTTCTTTTGGGGTCAACATTCGCCATTGTGGGTCTTCTGACCGTGTCTCTTCTTGTTCATAGGCGTCGTCGTAATTATCGTCTCCAATCATATCAGTCACTCTCCACGGGGTTTCCGTATTCGTCGCAATCGACTTCTTCTCCTGTCTGCGAGTCGATGTAATAGTATTCCCCTGTATCAGGGTCTTGGTAAATTTCTTCTTCACTTTCTTCTGACTTCATTTGGTTGTTGAAGCCTTTCCTCATCTTGAGAATCGTGGCCGCACCTTTTGCGCCCACCATGCCTGCTAGTTCGCCGAGACTCTCCATCATAATGTCCTCAGCGGTTCTTGGCTTTCCTGAATGTTGTAATGGGATGTCGTTCTCTATTAGGACGGCGATTAGTTTGGTTAAAGACCTTCTAAAGTCGTCTACTAGTTCGGGTGCTAGATAAGGGTTAGCGGTTAGTTTGGCGAATTGAATATCTACTTCACCATGGATGTCTTTAATTTGTCTTCGTAATTCATTAGAGATGGTGCCATCTACTTCGACATAGCCATGGTCTACCTTCTCTTGAGATTTCCTGTACGCTTCTTCTACTGGGTCAGTCATCTGAATTACTCCTTATTGCCGTCATACGGATTGAACTCGGGGTTGTCTCGTTGGTCTCCTTCCGAATCTTCGTCGTCTTCGTACATTTCAGTTAATGATTCTATGTGGTCTCTAATTATTTCTGCCATCACATTTTCTTTAACAGACTCAACTAGCGAGTTTTCGGACCACACCATTTTCAGAACCTTGTCAGAAGGATAGAATGTTAGCCTCTTCTGAATTAAATCGTTTCCTTCATTGTCTGTACCCATCTTGAAACTGTCTTCAACGTAAATTCCGTCTTCGGTTTCTATCACGAGGACGTCTTCTAAAGTGATGAGTTCACCGTTTACGAGTAGTTCTACAAGGTTCACCTTCTGTTGCATAAAGAGAGACGCTTATTCTCGTCGCCTTAAGTAATGCGGTCGAGAGGGCTTGCTAAAACTTGCCAAAGAATAGAGAAACTTATGGCGACGGTCAAGCCCCGACCCTCTATGAGTAGCAGGGCTGAGAAGAGTGCCAAGGACGCTTACTATCGAAAACCTGACCCATCTAAATACGTTCGTAAAACGAGGGACTACGACCCTAGAGATGATGGTCATGAGGTGGTCGAAACGAAGTATGGGAGGGTCGACCCATGGAACCCTGATACGTGGCCTTCCACTTTTAGAAAGGCTTTAGAGAGGGAGATGCAGATACGAGATATTCTGGTGGGCTCCAAATCTGAACTCTCACCGAGGGCTCAATTTTTGAAAAGAATCGCTTTGGAGGACCATCAGAATAAACTTCGTAAGAGAGTTTACTTAGACCCACATATTCTCTATTTGGTTTCAGACATTCATCGTTTAGAAAAGTCCGGGGCTTTCAAATGGATGCCGGATGCGGTTATGCACTATTATGCTAGTCAAAGTCCTACTGCTAATATGCCGTTCAACACTTCACATAAAGTAGACCCTAAAGTGGGTATTTGGACCCCAAAGGAACTTATTCGAATGTCTCTTTACATTATGAAACTCTACCTTATGGGTATAGACCCCTATACAGGTAGGATGATGAATAAATATCTTACAGTGGGTTTACACTCTGTAAGTAGTAACAAGATGGTGGGAGCAGTGGAGACTGCTGCCGACTTCTTGGAAGAAGTCGAGAGTGACGATGATTTTGACTTCGATGTTCTAGAGTTCTAACTTTAGTGGTTCGATAGTAAATGAATCTACTTCACACATCCCACCTGCACAAGCAATTTCGCCCTGTAAGTCAGTTAAATCTTCTCGTTCTACAACGTTGTTCAAATCTACTTCCATTAGTTTAGATAAGAGACGTTCGTATTCTGCTTCGGAACAGTCTGAATGCGGTGGTAGTAATTCTTCGTACCCGCCTAAGTCGTAATTGAGTACTGATATCCCATTGTAGATGTTACGGTTGTCCCATAACCAAGTACCTACCGTGTCCCATTCGTTATCTCTTATTGATACGGTAGCAGACACGTTATGGGTGTTTACTCCATCAATGTGTCCGGGTCTTACCCATTCTGTGCTGAACTTCTTTACTCTCCCTAAGAACTCTAGTGCGGTCTCTGTTCTAATGATGGCTCCTTCGGGTGCTTTGACCGGTGTAGATATTAGCGCTAGTCCTTTTTCTATTTCGGACTGTTGTGTACATTCTTGAACTAATTCGGGGTGCATGACTTTTAGATATTGATACAATGTTTCGTCTTTACTTATTCTTTGTCTTCTGATGTAATGGTCGTTATGCCATGCGTGTATTCCACTAGATGTACCTAAGACTAGGCTGCTAGTTCCTGCTGGTTTAACGCAAGTTGTTCTAGCGGCTGGGCTGATTCCTATCAAATCGGCCCACTTCTTATTCAATGTCTTTACCACTTCGGTGTATGAGTTCAAGTCGTGCTCGAGTATCTCGCCTGATGCTACGCCTGTCATACTTACTCCTAGTAATGCGTCGAACTCGGTGGTTGTCTTCCATATCGGTCTTAGATAGTTGAAGTCAGTGTAAGATGCTTGCAGTGTTCCTAAGAAAGTTGCTAGTTCTATCCTACGCTGCATGGGCCATTCTTCTGTGGATTCGCTGGCATTTACTTCCGTTAAATTGCAGAACTGATAAGGTCTAAGAGCAATCTCGCAGCAGGGGTTTGTTCCCCATGTTACATCGTTGGTGAAATAAAATCCCGGTTCTCCGTACCTTTGCGCTTCCGTCTTCGACCAAATGTCCTCGAACTCTTCCTTGGTTGTGGTTGCTCTATCGAAGACCACCGAATTATTCGCAGTTGCTCTATCAGGGTGGGTTTCATACCAATTACCTGATTTGCATTGAATCATCTCGTCGTCGTCTTTATCGAATAAACTAATCATAGCGGACCTTCTGATGCCTCCTGATAAGACAGCGCTTGCTAAATAGCACATTATATCGTGTGCATTTAATGGAGTCAATTTCTCTCCCACTTGTAAATCGTTTTCTAAGAGGTTAGTTATCTTATCAATGCACTCTATCAGAGGCTCGGGACCGGGTGCTTTACCTCCGGAAGTTTTCAATGGTGAACCCTTTGGTCTGATTTCAGAATAGTCGAATGAAATATCCTTTCCGCGCATTGTAAACATTACACAATCTCTAACTGCATCAGCCCATCCTTCTTTACTATCGTCTATGACTCTCACCGTTGACTCTTCACCTGTCTTAGCGAGTTTAGGAGGGAGTTTCGAAACATTTTCTTTCTGTACCGAAAACCCAACACCTGTTCCACCTAACAGTAAGAACATGGCTTCTGAGAAAGAAACAAAGGAATCGACTGGTAGGAAAGCACAGTTATACATTCTGTTGTGAGAAGTTTCTATTGCCAACCCACCGAATTGCATAGACCTCATGGATGGGAGTATTACTTTGTCTTGTACTGCTCTAAGGGCATCGTCTAGTGTGTTTTTGAAATCGGAGTTATTGTCGTAAAGATGTTGGAACTTCCTGATGTGCATATCTTTGTTTCTTTGAACTATTTCTTCCCAGTTCTCCCGTCTATTCAACTCGGCGTTATATCTTGCGTATTTCCCAAAAACTGTTATGTCACTGACTATCTCTTTATCCAATTGCATTGTATCACTTTCCGCCACTTTGCGGTAATCGCATAGGGGGTAATTTGACCGATTGTAATTAAGCCCATAAAACTTGGGGAGCGGAAAGGGTTGCTTTACACTTTACGCTATGATATTCACTTCGGATAAACCTATATCCGGTAAAGCGTTCTTGTCGAAAGAATCACGGTTAAGTCGGAAATATTCTTTAATGTAATCGGTGGCTTTTATCTTACTTGTGAATGATGCCAGCACTCCTAAGTCGTGATGTCTAGTGGTCGGTTCTCCAACTCTTTTTACAGAGCGGTCGTAATCTCCCGACTTCACCATCTCTTCACTAATGCCTTGTGTGATTATCTCTTCTAACTCACCGTCTTCGGTTTCTTCTTCCTTGACAACATCATAAGTCACCTTACGATTTAACTTTGGACAGTCTGACTTAGAACACCATACTGATATTTTGCTTGCATCGTAAACTATCCATATGGATTTGAACTCTACTGGGAGTGATGCCTTCTCACTCGAAAGCATCGATAGTTGTGCTTTTAGTGCTGCGATTTCTTCTGCTATATCCATGGGCATTATTAGTCCCTCAGATGGAACTCCCTAGCGGTTGTTGGTAGCATTATTTCTACACCGGGAAGGGGATGTCTGTCTAAGAACATGTTTGTTCGCTTCTTCTCAGTAACTAGTCTTTCGAATTGTTCTTCTGTGTGAACTAATTGTCTAGAGACATACATAGCGTTTAGGTAGTTCTTACTCCACCATGCTCGTGAACAAGAGAAAGAGAATTGTCTTGTAGCGTTTATCAATAGACACTTAGATGTAGGGCCCATCCAAATCTCCCAAGCATCGGTGTCTTCCACTTCATACTTAGGGTGACGAGTCTTGGTAGCGTAGTCTGCCATCATAGCCATCGCTTTTTCGATTATTTCTTCTTTCATAGAAGGGGCGAATCTTGTCAACTTGTTAGAGATTCTAGTGTATTCAGCCAAGTAGTCGACTTCTTCCTCTACTACTTCTTCGACTTCTTCGACTTCTTCCTCTACTACTTCTTCGACTTCTTCGACTTCTTCGACTTCCTCTACACTGAAAGTTCCGTCTTGAATACTCTTATGGATGGAAACCAATACTTCATGGTCTTCTTCTTTATAGGCTGTCCATAGTGCGGATTTATGTTTCCTAGACATCCCTTTTACTATTGGGGAAAAGGTGTCCCAAGTAAGGTCTTCTTCAATATTATCGGTCAGCAAGTCTTCGAGTGTGTAGGTACTCATATATCTTCACTGGTTTCTTCGACGATATATGCGTTGCCCTGTGCTTGGTATGTAGATAGTGACTTGTTGAATGCACTTCTAGAGACTCCGGGTAGTGCGTAGAAGTCTTTTTTGAATACCGTTGCGTTAGATGCTTTCGCTGTTAGGAATAGCCAAGAAGCCGCTTTGACTTTATCAGATAGTACGCTACTAATAGGTCTAGTTCTCTCATAAGATTCTCTAGCCTGTAATGATATAGGACTAGGTATATCTACTAACTTAGATAGTATCTCTATCTCTCTAGATACATTATTATTAATATCAGGTCTATCTATTAATTGTAGTCTACTGTATAATTTGTAAGTTGTAGTGTATTCGATGTCGAGTGGTTTGAAGAGTTTCTGATTAGGTAGCCCCTTTCCTCTCATGTGTGATAGTGCTGCTATTACCTTGGGTACTACCGCAGTTGTCTCTAAGAATAATGGTTCTCCGTTCTTCTCTAACTCCTCTATGGTTAGTAATGCTGCATTCATGTTTTCATCATTAGTTGCGTATATGACGAAATCTAAGTCGTAAGGAGTCATCTTAGAAATCTTTTCTGTTGCGACTCCTTTGCGGTATTCCATCTTCTTGTATTCATTACTCCAGTTTTTAATTTGGTCGCCTTCTGCAACATACGCATACTCAGTGTCGTCATTCAAATCTGCGCTATCGTCATCGTCATCGAAAAAAGCATCGCTCATCTCTACTGGGAACCCTAGTGAAGCCAAACATGCAGTACACATCCGTGCTCCGGTAGATGGATTTATTTCTATATCTAATTCACCAGTCTTGATGGGGCAGTTGTCCCTAGGTGGGTCGTCGGCACATTCGAAACTAGTTTGAGATGTATCTAGAAATTGCTGCAAATCCGATATAACACTCACCCCCAACAAGTAATTGGGGTAATTCGAAACTACCGGTGATACTGGAAAGTGCTTCCATCGTGTCGCTTTCGGCGCTCAGGGTCTCGACATATTCGTAAGAGACTCCTGCGTCTTGTAGAATCACTAGTGTCTTCTTAGTAGATGAAGAGTCTTCGGCTCCGAATAACTTTGGTTTCACGAGTCTCCGAACGGGGGTTAGAAGTTAATGCTTATGACGATGTGAATGTCTCGCATGGTTATGACAGGCGTGGAATACCCATGGGGTTCACTGGGTAGAGTAGGCCCACCGAAGGAAAATATTGACGAGTTAGTCGCCCTAGTAGAGGAGTTGAAAGTCGATTTATTGGCCGAGATTAAGTCCCTGAAAGACGAAGTGAAAAGCCTTAGAGCAGATATACTACATCACCAACGGAGTCAGATGAGCGATTTTGATGAGAAAAGTATTACGTCCTTTATGAGCCTAGATGATTTAGGATTTGTTTCAGATGAACCTAGACCGGAGATAGTTCCACTATCACAAGACCCTGATGTTAGAGTGATTACTGATAGTTTCACCGCACCGCCGCCTGTCAAAAAGAAATCTGTAAAGAAGAAAGGTAAATCTAAGAAAGCAGTAAAACAAGTTCTTCCGAATCCTTTCGAGGGATTGGATGACGAAGATGTACTAAGTGACGTATTCGCTGATATCTTACTGTATCTAGAAAACAAAGGTCCGGTTATGAATAACAATTTGAAGCGAACCGGTATTTTACCTGAAGGTGCAATCCTGACGAAGAAGGTGAAGGATGATTTGAAGGAATTGGTTACAGGGGGTACATCCAGTATCCGCTATCATAAATTGGATAAGATGCGTGGATTCTATTATGGTGCGTGGGATGATAGAGAACCGATGGATATCTATAATCAAGACATTTCCAAGTCCTGAGATAATATCTCAATAGATATGTGGAAACACTCGTAAAGGAATTCTCCCCTTTCTCTTTCTCTCTTTCTTTCTTTCTCTTATTATATTTTTCTATTAATAATAATAATAACTACTGTTTAACACCTATGATGGATGCCTATATTACCGGATTTCGGAATCAGCGTAAAGGAACCGAAGAGGAATCGTAAAGGAAAAGTAGTGACAATATTATGAGGTTCTTTATAAGACCAAAAAGACCTAAACGTTAGACTGAGAAGAACATCGTAAAAGAATCGGTGAGTTTTCCTTTACGGAATCGTAGAAGAAAACTCCTGTCGATAAACTACCGAGTATAAGAGCAGTATAGCGTTTCTGTGGAAACCAATGATTACCCGGGTTATAAAGAAATGGGACTTTTCCTTTACGATGGCAAATTCTCAATTGTAGGGAGACAGGGAAAGTTCAACCCCTAACACCGTACAAATCTCCTTGTATCTATTACGGATTGTGACTTCTGTTGTGTTACTGGCCTCAGATATTTCACGCTGTGTTCGGTGGAAACCTTCCACTGATGCTGCAATGTAAACACAAGCGGCTGCCACCCCACAAGGTGACTTACCGTCGGTCAAACCTTTCTCCTCGGCATCATTCACAATTTGTCTAGTTCGAGTCTTAACTATTGTAGGCAATCCTAACTCACTACAAAAGCGGTCTATGTATACTAAAGGCGTGGGTGCTGGAGTTCTAATCTTCAATTCCCTCTTTATACTACGATAAACCCTACCAATCTCCTTGTTAGGTATTTTACTTGCCTTTGCGAAGTCTTCAACCGTTCTCCCGGTTTTGAATAGTTGATTGGCAATATACAGCGAAGCGACAGAACACGTAGCGATACTTCTTCCCCTAATAGCGCCTTCTTCTTGCGCTTTACGATAAATATTGGCGGCACGCTCACTGCAAGTCTTGGGGAGTAACATTTTAGAGGACACAGTTTCTATAATCCGGAAACCTTCTGAAAGAGCCCTCTCCTTAGCACCAGTATGTCTACTTCTCTTCTGCCATTTACGCATACGGTAAAATTGACTCTTAGACTTACCACTAATCGGAACACCCGAATAGTCTACATTCCTCCAATCTAATTCAGTGGATAACCCACCATCATGCAAGAGAGCATTAGTGGGCATACCAACACGAGACCGGTCTTTACCTTCACTTGAATGGTTCACCCATTCAGGACCCGGGTCCACCATCCTTTCCTCGACCATCATACCACACCCAGTGCAATATCGCTCACCTTTGGTGTCGTCAACGATTAAATCGCGACAGCCACATTCTTGGCATTTAACAACAGTGGTATCCATTACTAACGCCTACCCCTGTGAGTCACCCTCTATTTAACTGTACTCGGAAAGCCAATTATTATAGACTAGATGTATTCTCGGAAGAATCCGGAAGGAATTAGAATGAGCAAGGACTATGACAAGATAATAGGTATTATGCCAAGATTGACCAAAGAAGAACTGAATTTAGTAAGAAAACGCGCAGATGAGTTGAGGAAAACAAGGACTAGTCATACACGAGCAGTATCCCTAGTCAAAAACAGATTAGAGGAAAGGGGGATAATTACTGGTAGGGAAGCGAAAGACTTAGGGTATACTGATACCCTACTACCAACATCCACTTTCAAGAGATGTATAATAGAGAAGACTGGGTTGGATATAGCGGTAGAGAAAATCAGTAGAGACACCGGCGGTGTAGAGAACCTATACTACGTTCGAGGCATGAGAGACGGCACCGAAGCATTGGTGTCGATGGGTTCGGTGGCAAAGGATATAGTCTCCAATTTAGATAAGAAAGTATCAACATACGACCTTTCATCGTATTTAGACAAGAGGAAGTATCCGATACTCAACAAGAAACCCGACTTACCAAAGTTAAGAGACGAATTAATCAAGTTAATGGCCAAAGATGGTTATGAAATAACTACTAGCCGACTAGACTTCAGGAGGTATGCTTGATGGTTATGATGAACACGAATGAAGTCGAAGATATTAGCGATACCGCTCGGACCCTAATGAGAATCGATGAGAACGAGAGAAATATCAGAAGGTCTGTCGTTGCTTATCTGATGCACCATTCAGGTCAAGTGTTCGCATCCGACGTTTCTCTAGACGCAGATTACAGGGCAAGTCTAGTTGACGACGTAGCCATAGGGGCGTCGAGCAGGATGGGAACTATGAATATACCATCCAACGCTTCAACATTATCTGCCATCGGCTCATTGAAAGGTCAGTCTGATTCGAGTGCCAATCCGAATATACCAATATTCTACATAGATTCTAGCGCCTTATCGTCCGAGTTGATTCTACCCGTAATAGAACCGAGTGGTTACAGAATCATTCCACCGGAGAGTGTCATGGTTGTGGGTATTCAGTTCGATAATTATGCAGCCTTTAGGTCTTCATACAATAACATGGCTACCCATGTCATCACCGCACCTAAAAGCGTCCTATTTTGGATTCAAAGGTTTGAAAAAGAGTTCATCTATATAGCGGACCCTATGATAGAACAGCGAGAAACTTATCACCGTATTAGACCTGAATGGAGAATTGGCAACTTACCGGAGCATTCGTTTAGAGATTTCCAAGCACTGGAATACGGACTGGATGTGGGTAGACTAGTAAAATCAAGAGGTCAAGTCACTGAGGTAGGTGAGATTAAAATGGTGATGACACACATAGCATTCAGATGCACTTCGAAGAACGATTTCGATGCAGAATGTGGTAACATTATGTTGCACGAACAAGATGAAGAGATGGGTCTAATATCCACTCCACAGAATTGTCCAATTTGTAGTGGTAATAAGTTCATCAAACTATCTAGTAAAGAATCTAGGAGCGAACCAATGCAAAGACTGACTTTACAAGAGGAAGAGATAGGCGGTGAGGCTAGAAGTAAGATGGTGGAATTGAGGTCCACCCTATGTAACACCGATTTGGCTGGTAGGTCTATTGAGGTTACAGGTGCCTTGAATCTAGAACCTATAACCAAGAATAGTCTAATAGGTAGTAGTTATCTATTGGCTACTAATTATAGAGTATTAGATGACACAAGTACTGAAGTCCATGTCTCACCTGAGGATGAAGAAGAGATTCAAGGATACATAGATGGGTTCGATTTAGGAGAAAGAATGGAGTTGTTCATACACTCATGGGCTGGACACATTTACGCAGCGAGCGATATTAAGAAAGCGATTGTATTACAACACTGTCGCTCACCAGCAGAAGAGAGATTCGGCCACCGGTCAGGTATTCACATTCTAATAGTGGGAGACCCCGGCACTGCTAAATCCAAATTTCTAGGTCTATCTACCAAGTTAACACCGGGTAGTAGGTATGTTTCAGCCGATAACGCTACACAAGCGGGACTAACAGGTGCTTGTTCTCAGGTAGAGGATTTGTATTCTAGTAAGAAAAGATGGGCAGTTCTACCCGGCGACTTAGGTCTAACTAGCGCTGATGGAGTATGTTCTGTCGATGAGTTCAACCTCTACAAGGGCGATTTCGGTGATTTCAATAACGCTATGGAAAGTGGAGAAGTTACTATATCTAAGATTGTAAAGGCTAAGATTCCCACTAGATGTTCCGTTCTAGCAGGAGCCAATCCAAAGGGTAAGGATTCCGATAGGAAGAAGTTCAACAAGAATAACCAAACACCATACTCTTCTCAGATTGGGCTAGAGTTTACTATACTACAAAGGTTTGATGCAATATTCGTACTAGAAGATATAGCGAATAAGGACAACGATGAGAAGGTAGCCCTTTCAATGCTACAAGGATTGGTGTCATCAGATGGAGTAGACCCTGATTCTGATAAGTTATCGTTAGATTTCATGAAGAAATACCTAGCGGTTTGTAGAAGTAGGCCTGTTACGCTCTCTAATGAAGCCGCTCGATACATAGCATCCACTCACTCTTCTAAGAGAAGTGAAAATGCACAAGACGATAATATGCGCTCACATAGACAAGTGGCATCATTAGCGAGGTTCGCATTGGCATCGGCTAGATTCGATGGAGTAGAAGAGGCGACTCTAAAACACGTCAAGTTTGCAGAAGACATTCTAAAGGAAACTCTACAAGAGAAAGACCCCGGAATAATAGACGGCGGCCTATCTCAAGACGCTAGAGAAATCAGACAGAAAGTAGCAGAAACATTTGTCATATTGATACACGATAACTTTTGGTTAACTGACCACCCAATAGACGAAATCTATTCAGAAATGAGTAAACACTGGGAAGACATACCAAGTATGGGTCAAATCGAGAACATATTGAAAGAGTTCACAAGGAATAAGGATATAACCCAGTTCTATAAAAAGGGTAATCAGTACACATACGACGGGGTAACAAATCCTGCTGTGGGGGTGTGGTAATGAAGTCAAAGGAAATAATTGAGATACTAAATACGATAGACGAACTAAGAACGATTACAGATGTGGATATTGATATTGGGGACATTTCAATATCAGTGAAGAGGGCTTTGGCTCCTTCCGATTCGGTAGAAGAACCAATTCTACCGGTCTTTACCAAAGCATCAGCCCCAGCCGCTTTGGCAGTACCACAGACTACAGACCACAGTATAGCAACTGCTGGTCAGATTAAATTCGCTAGAGATTTGGTAGGCAAGGTATTTGCAGGAGACGATAGAGCAGCGATGGAGTTCCTAGCACACGCTATGCAACTACCACTTTCAGAAGTACCGGATATAAACGAATGGGACAACAATCTGAGTAAAGATATGGTTAGTGAAATCCTAGACAGGCTAGAACCACTATGGAAGAACAATAGAAGACAGGATGGTAGGTGATATGATGGAAGAGATTCAAGAATCAAAGTATAAAGGAAAGTTGGGTTATAGGGACTTACTTAGGGAATACTATACTACCTCTACTCTACATATAGATGATATACAACGTAGAGAGATATCTATTAATGCTAATATAAGGAATATATATTGTAATACAGTAGATGAGTTAGTAGAGAAATTAATACTACAACAGAAAGCACCACATGGAGTATATGCTTCTACCGGTTACTACCTAGACCCGCACGATTGTAAAGACTTGATTAACTACGAACTAGTATTCGACCTAGATACAGATAAGGCGTTTGAGAACAGATGGGACCAAATAGAGGACTCTAGAAAGATTACTCTAAGACTGATAGACACCGTTCTAAAGGACCTAGGATTTGAAAAAGAAGACATGGTAATCGACTACTCAGGTAACAAGGGATTCCACGTTACCATCACAGACCCATACTATCGAAACCTAGACGCTAGTGATAGAAGACAATTACTAGACTACATTCAAGGTAAAGGGGTAGACAAGAAGAACATCATAGTAGACGGTAAACTAAGACCCTACGGTTGGGGTAGGCAGGTAGGACATTTCATCAACGAGATAATCCTAACACCCGACTTCGATAAAGAAGTTCTTAGCACATACTTCGGTAAGAACGTAGTAAAAAAAATAAGCGCCCTACTAGAGAATCCCCAAAAAGTAGAGGACCTCAAAGCAGGACGCTTCAAAGAGTTCACCGGTTTACTACCAGCGACGTTTAGATACACAAAAGAACTATCTGATTATGTTGACCGTAAAGTTACCACAGACCGTAGAAGGATTCTAAGAGTACCCGGAAGTATTCACGGTAAGAGTGGATTACCTTCTATTCGCTTAGACTACGACGAACTAGCATTTAGCGAGATAATTGTGGAGAAACTAATGACTACGGTAGGGTTGGATAACGTAACCATCCTACTAGAGGAAGACGTGACAATAGACTTTCCACATAAGAAAACCATTTCAGCAGGAGAACACACTCTACCTAGATACGAAGCACTATGCGTTTTGAGCAAAGTTTAGGCAAAAAAAAAGAGGAGAGAACTTTCGTCCTCTCCTCTTCTTTGCGCTTCGCTATCTAGTTACCTCACTCGGAGGTCTTGTTTTTACCGTGTCTGAACAGAGTAAACGATATGTTCATCTGCTCACTTTCACGACACTCTTTACATTCTTGGTAGTGTTGTTCGCATATTTTTCGAACCTCTTCCATGCTTTCTGCATCAGGAAGTTCTTCGTTACAATAGCAACGTATTTCATACCACTTGTAATCGTTACGATTAGTTCTTTTCCAACTCATCTAGTGGGGAGACGGGGTTCGGATGAATAAGAACCTAATACCCGTTTTAACGCAATGACTACAACTCCCCTAGTAGGCCTCAGCCTGTTTATAGGATATCAGATAATTCGTCCCAAGAATGTTCGTTCATAGAGAAACTCTCTTTTGTGAAGACAGGATTTCGGCTTCTTATAGCCGAATACCATGTCAACCTCAAAATAGAAATTTCTGTTCCGTTTTCATACTTGTCCCTTATATTATCTGATGTTTCCTTATCTGTTTTAGACATTAGTTCGATTGTCTCGTCATCGACTGTCATGACCTTCCGGTCCATGATGACATCAGCACCTAACCAAGGTCTCACGTCAACTAAGACAACATGGTTGCGAAAGTCGCCACCATTTTTTTCTTTAACTTCCAACAACTGATTCATGCACCATGTGCCGAATCCTATACCTTGGTCATGTCCTCTAATATCCGACGGGTTATTGTCGTAAACTATCAGAACATCTTCCCAAGATATATGGTTGTGAAAATCAATCTCATCAACGTCTCTTAAATCATTTTTTAATCTATAATCTTTCATCTAGTAGGGCGTCAGCCCTTTCGTAGTCAAAATAAACGCATGTCGATTAATTGTTCATTATACAATTTATCTAACATTGAGTATTCTTCAATTACGAGGCAGTCCGGAGTCAGTATAAGGTCAAATGGGACGTACCCACGAAAACCATCACATGTTTTTTCCATACAACGCACTATTACGTTTATTTTGACTACACAATAGCCAGTTTCATCTTGACTATAAGTGCCATTGGCACTCCCGTGTCCACCTTGCTCCAACGTTCGTTGATTACATTTTGGACATATTAATGGTAATATTTTTTTCATCTAGTAGAGTGTTCACTCTGTGAATTGCATCACATGAACACTCGTTGTTTTGACTCTAAGCATCCAGTCTTCCGGATTCTTCAAAGTCGGTTTAAGGTAATCTGCAACAGTGGGTACGAACCCACAGTCTTCTTCGACGTGCCTCTCGGCAATCATCTTCACAGGGATTTCTTTCCCATCTGAGTTTTCAATCGAATGACCGAACTTCTCGATGGCCCATTGGATTCCTGCGGCATGATGCCGCAGAACCCGGTGGGTCCAGTCTCCTGTGTACTGTTTCGTCTCATCGAACCAATCATGGATTTCGATGTAGTCTTCGGGCTTTCCGCCCCATTTGTTTACAGATGATTCAGCATGTTTCCATGGTGTCAAAACCTTCACCTCCATGAACTTCCTCAGTCCACCAAGCCTCAGTTGAGACAGTTCCTTCTTTCAAGTTGTAGCGAATAGTATCGCCGTAACTACTTCCGTCTCCAGCACCACCGTAATCCATGGTGTTGTAACACCATTCCTCGATGTCTGCAAGGAGCGCTCGTAACAACGGGCGACCTTCTTGCGATAAACCTATATCCCAATGAGATATGATTTCACTATTCTTATATCCCAAATTGACATCCAAATGTCCTTCGTCACTACCACCACTCCAGTTTATTATTATCAATTCGACATTCGCAGTAAGTGCGCGTGTCATAAACTTCAACGGTAATGGTGGGGGTGTAATGTCGGAGGAGTTGATAGGACCTTCACCTTTGTACAAGGCTCGGTATATCTTTTCCACTGTAAACGGATTTTTCTCCCTGAGAAAATCTGCTATTTCTTTATCGGTGAGAGTTTTCATGCTCTCAGCCTTAGCAGCGTTTTCTTCCAGTTTCTTCGCCATAATCTTTTGTTGGTCTTGTAAATATACATCCAACTCAGGATTAGTCTCTGTGGTAAAATTTACCTCTAGACTTTCCACTAAATTTGTGTTTTCTTCGTCATTTTCTTCACTTTCTTCATTCATGCTTTCACCTTAATTCTTTGTATATTTCTCAATATCATCTAGTAGGGCGATTAGCCCTTTCACTCTTCCTCGAAGTCCACGAGGTCGAGCGCATCGTCAATCAACTGGTTAGTTAATAGTAGGAATCTACTAGAGGACATACTTTCAGATACGCAAGTCTTAGCGTATTCTGTACTTATGTCATATTCTCTAGCCACATACTGACAGAACTCCGAGACTACAAATTGTCTCATCGTACTGTGGTGATTGTGGTTCCTACGAACAAAATAGCAGTTGCGTCGATAATGCTGTTCGCCATTGTAAGAGCCATCCAACCAACATCGGAAGTATCTCCTCACTGGATGATTTACATCATCTGTAAGTTGAGTTCCTCCGTGGTCGTGGATGATTTTCTCTCTAGCGTTCATCTCTTGATATAATTTCATCATCTAGTAGGAGTTGTTCACTCCTCTTACATATGTCCCACAAGAGCATCCTCAAAGGCCTCTTGGAATTTCTTTCCAGCAGCCTTTATCTTTTCATCGGCACTTGTGGAGTTTCCTCTGAAACTCGATGTATTACGAGACTTGTAGTCTTCCACTATGTTTTGGTTGACCATTTCTCTCAAGATTATAGGTAAACCCATAGCAGTGTACGTGCTTCCCATCAAGTCGAGAATCGCCTTAGCCTCTGCTCGGTAGTACTCTGCATTATGCGGAACACTCTCTGCTAGGTATTCTAGCATCTCATATTTTGTATATTCATCATAGTCATTAGTATTGTTTTCACTTTCGTTACTCATCTAGTAGAGGATTAATCCTCTTTACACATGACACATTCTGTGGCACCATCTACGAACTGCCAAGCATATTCGTCTTCCTTCTGAATATCTTCAAGACAGGCTTTACAAAAAGCACTGTCCTGAAACTCCCAAGGTCTAGGCGGCCCACAAGCCGTGCATTCGAGTATACATTCTGCTGCCTGTTCTGGGCCGCAAAAAGCACACTCAATTAGAAGGGGTTTGTGTTTTCCATTTCTCAAAATCCAAGGCAAATCATAAAATTCGCCCCATATTATTTTGAATACCCCAACTCGTGTTACCGTGTATTCTTCTTCTTTGATTCTATCATAGTTCACTATCTTAGTCATCTAGTAGGGCTTTAGCCCGTTGCCTCAGTATTATATGTGAGGCATTGGAATTTCAGAACCATCTGCTCTGTAAGCATATAGTACACCGGAACCATTCATTTCATCATCTTGCGATGGAAATGCAACGGTGCCATCGTCGAAAGTAATTATTACATTAATTCGACCCCAGTGTCCCAGTCCTAGTCTTTCTTTTTCTTCATCTGTCATGTAGCGACATGATTTGATTGTCTTACCAACCAATTCATTTGCACGCTCATTCCAGTGTGTTACCAGTTTTTCTTGGTGTTCCTTCCATTTAATTTCACTTTCGTTACTCATCTAGTAGAGGATTATTCCTCTTCCAACCAGTGAGGTTGGAACTTGAACTTCATATTAATATTAGGCCAAGTTTTCAATTCATAGCAATAGTAAACAGCACTGACTCCCCTTTCGGTGAACTCTTCTACTGTCAATTGTTGCCCAAGTGGGTCATAGACTACACCGTTGTAATAAATACACCAGTGGTCTACTGTCCCAACTTCTGTTTTCATTGTACCATTGAACATTATCGGTTTGTCCGACAAAGATTCAAAGTCAGGTACTCTAACATGTAAATATCTGAAAAAGAACCAATTATAGGCTCTTTTGCATTTACGCGCTGTAAGTTCCACAACGACAATTGGTAACAATATTGGTAACAACACTATTCTTATGGTACGATATAGGGGGTGCTTCTTAGGAGTTATTCTTTCATAGACTTCTACAAAGTCATCCGGGAAATCATCACTACTCAGTCGCCAATCCCTCAATTCTTTATCTTGTGGCATAGTATAGCCTAGCATTTCTAGGCAAGTTGCTCCACAATCTTCTTCGTACATACACTCTAATTGCGTATTGATTTTATTCATCTAGTAGAGGGTTATTCTTCTTCCACTTTATGTGGGATGACTTCTTCCACCAAATATGTGTAACCTGCAACCAATTCACATCGCTTCAACACGATGAGGTCTTGCGGGTGTCCTTCTTCGGGGTCAATTTCTTTCATCATTCCTCCTCCTCAAAATACGCATTGTGCAATATGTCCCTGCCAATTAAGACGGGACAGGTTAAATCAGAACGGTCAGTAATAGAAGCAACAAGGTCAATATCCTCATTGAACACTTCTACTTGTAACCAAACCAACTTCCTCCTTTGCACTCCATTTGCGCTTCTCACTCTTACCCATCCTGCGGGTTCGAGATTTAATGTCTGAGCCAAGCCCTCATCAATCGAGGTTCTTGCGGCTCCTGTGTCAATTAACCCACGACAGATAATTGGGTACCGGCTTTCGTCCGGTTTGCCTAAAGTTACTTCTGTCGTAAATGGTTTCTTTCTTCCTTTCATCTAGTAGGGCGGCTAAGCCCGTTTGTCATAAACTATTTCTTCTATAAGTCATATTCGAATTCGTAATCATTCCACAAAGGGAACCCGGAATTGTTTCGCCCATATGGGCCCACCAAATCGTACTCAATCAGTTCTGTCTTCCTACCACAAAGGTATTCGTACATCTTTCGGACATTTTTCATTCCGAATCCATCACATTGATTGTTCAACCATTGGCGGATAAATAGTTCCGCTATTGTCCATTGGTCATCATTTACGCTATGGTATATTTCGAGCCTCATTTTCGCTTGCGTTTCTTCATCACAATTGGAAACCAATTCGTCTATAATTTCTTTCTTAGTTATCATCTAGTAGGCTGTTAAGCCTATTTTTTCAACCGACGCACAGGTAGTGCGCTTGCGTTGATGGATTCTTCTAACTTGTAAATATTATCAAGTATGTCTTCGATTGGTTCTTTTAGCGACCTACCTGCTATCATGTCTTCGAAAGCGCATCGTGCGCTTACGAGTAGATTAAGCATTTCAGGTGATTTCGCCATCAAGCGTCCATTCAATTTACTTTCTCGGTAATTTTTCCTAAGTCCATAAAACCACTCATAATTAACGGTGTCAAGCCTTTCACTTAACCGCTTGACTTCATTTGTCTTTTGGAAAGCAAGTTGTTCCCAATGATTGAGTATCTCAATCAAATCATGTTGGGTCATTGTTTCGTATTTTTTTGTATCAATTTTTTTATCCATTCTAGTAGGGAATCAACTGGATTCCCAAACCCCGTCTTTGTGGTCATATCGACCACCGAGGCTTTGTATTTTTTGTGAGACTATATCATCCACACAAAAGACACACAACACCTCGTTCCATTTTTCGGAGAGGTGGTCAATTCTACCGCAGTTTAAGCAGTATTTTTCTTTTTCATAACTTGTTATAGTCATCTAGTAGAGGATTACTCCTCTTCATCGTAGTAGACTAGCAATACACAATTACCACATTCAGGGCAAGCATATATCATATTAGTACCACGATTATTCCAGTAGACATTACCACGCTCCATTACAGAGGTTTCATGTTCGCATTCGTTGCTAGCACAAATTATTCCTACGGTCATCTAGTAGCCTCACTTGGAGGCGTTGTCTTCTGACTTATACCAAAAGCCACCAAGACCTAGTTCTTCGATTTTTCGACTAACTATGTCTAAGCACGCTTCATGGTTCCATCCACTGACGGTATAGTCGACAACTACATTATTTGTAAAATGCAGCCATCCTCCCATTACCCAAGTCAACGAATCAGGTGCGCCAGTTCGACATTCGGGGTCAATTTTCTCCACGTCATACTCCGCATCTATCGCGGCTCCGTGTTTAGAAAATCTTATTTTTATGCTAAAAATCATGGGTTCTGAGTCAACCTCAGCATCCCACTTTTCTCGACGTGTTTTATTTTCCATCTAGTAGCCTCATAATGAGGCATCATGTGCGAAGTTTCTAATCTTCTCCACATCGATTCCATGAGTTGCTCTAATAGGGATATGTCCCTGAGCAATCGCGGAATCTAAATCTTGTTTTACAATTTGAAGGGCTTCACGTAACCACTTGACTTCGTTGCACTTTTTGTTATAAGCGTCAAGGAGAAGCGGTGCGTCTTCCATCAAGGTCTTGTCAACCTTTTTCATTTGCTCAATGGTAAAATATCCACTGAGAACACCCTCCAAGGAGAGGGCGTGTCCTTCATATTTTTGTATATCAATTTTTTTATTCATTCTAGTAGGGGCTTACGCCTCCTTTGTCACTGTTTCTTCTTTATCAGAGATACTGATTCTTCTTTGAACGCCAACGTGGTGTAGTTTCCTTATCACCGCTTTAGCCATTTCTTCGTCCATGAAGTCATCCATTTGCAGAATCTTAACAGCCTTCACACCACTATGGTAGCGGTCGACGCTGTGTTCTGCTATGCTGACAACTTTGCTTTCGAGTTCGTGCCGTCCTTCTCCCAGTTCGAGCAGTCCCGTTCGGACAGTCTCATACTTGGAGTTCAAGGCCTTTCTCTTCGGCATTATCTCGTCTCTTTCTTTCAACAGTTTTTCATAATATTCGACTTTTTCGTCTTCCATCTAGTATAGCCTCTCGGCTAAGTAATTTTGATTTTAGCATCTAACATCGTTGCTTTAATCATTATAGCAAACCACCTGCGAGTTTCCTCTTGGTGGTTTTCCCATAATTCATCCATCTCAAAATCACCAGCGTCCATTTTCTCCAGTTCAGAAAGAACTGTTTTTAATGAATCACTTAATGACATTTCATTGAAACTTTCTTCAAGTTTTTCGTCAAGTGCATCGGCTTTAGTTAGGGCAATAAACATGCCACTTCCCAATCCAGATACAACCTGTTGTGATATCATCAGTCCATCGTTGCACGTAAGTGCTTTACAGGTTTTATTTCCAAAACCTGTGGCGGATTGTGTATCAAACAACATATGGTTAGTTAGCAATTGAATTGTGGCAAGTGATTCAAGGTGTTTGTAGATGTTCTCCAATTCTTCTTCACTTGCGTTTTCGGTCATGAATCTCGGGACGGCTATGCCGACTCCCCTTATGCGACCTTTCACGTCAGCATTAATATTCATTTCAAGGACGCGGTTTTTAATCACATCTTTTTCATCGCCATCTTCCATATCAATTTCAATAATTTTGTCAATTTCTTCTTGGTCTTCGTCATCAGGTAAGGTTCCTTGTTGTAATCCATTAACAGTCATTAGTTTTCTTTCCACTTCTTCCGAAGTCAAAGCACCTAAGCCGTGTAATGTAATTACCAACAATCTGTACCAGTCCCATACGCTAAACCACATTTGGTATTTTCTTTTAGTTTTCTTTGTTATAATTTCTAAGTCATATCCCATTTGTCTCTAGTAGGTCATTCTTCTCTCATACACTTCAAAGCATAATCGAAAATGAACGGACCATCGGTCCACTTTAGGCGGTATTTAGTTTCAATAGGTAGGTTCTCTCGAATCCAATCCCTTGGTATATTTACACCGAAGTACTCCTGTGTGGCCCTTTTGGTCCATTTGTTGTCTTCTCTGTGTTCAGGTAGTGTCATTGTGACATCTACCACTTTACCGTCTACGGTGTTCCAAGCATGAACCATCGGTATAATTAGATTAGCCCATCCCTCTACATAATCTAGATTATCATATCTAAGTAGAGAGTTATAGTAACATTCTTTGAGTTTCGGTGGTCGACTACCAGCCGCCACCATCTCATCAGAAAGTTGCATATCCATACCGATGCTCATGCTTCCGTTATCGAGAATCCATTCGTAGATTCTGTGTATCTCAGTATCTTCCTCATACATGTCTCGATTCATTTTAATGTAATTTATTAAGGAAGGCTCGTCATCGTTACGAGGTCCTCCCCATCCTTTTTTCTTTTCCATCTAGTAGGGCGTTAGCCCTTAACCTCACTCGGAGGCATTATATTCGTCTAAAATAGAAACAATTTGTATCCATTTTATCTGACAAACAATTGGAGTTAGTTTTGAATTAATCATTCCACTCATAAGGTCTTCCCTATGAGGGGAACTCAGAGTATTATAGACTCTAGAGTTCCGAACGTTTTTGGTTTTGATTCCCCACAATTTAGCAATGTGACCATAACTGTCAAAGTAAGGGTCTATGGTAATCTCTTTACCTGTTTTATCAGTGTAGGTCACCCACATGTGGGCGTCCCAACCACCAAGCATTTCTTTTAAGGGACCTCTGTTGTCCACGAAATCTTTCATTTTATTCCAATCACCACCACCGAACTCCCAGTGCGTTTCCGACCCATCATCTGAGCGGAAACCCATAGAGCCGGCTTGGACTCGAACAAAGTTAGGATTCTCATCCTTAATATGTTTCTTGAGATAATCGGGTTGCATCAGTCGTAAAGCATTGTTAATTGCATTAGATGTGCATTGATTTACAACGGCTCCATTCATTCCATTTCTTATTTCAAATTCTTTTTCCTGTTTCATCTAGTAGGGTGTTAACCCTTTCACGGTTTGAAGTCTTTACTTCTCATCCGTTCAATAGCATCGTTCCATAAGTAGTTAACTACTTCGGCTCCCTCGTCGTTGAAACCCATTCTGATTTCTTTTTGGAAGTTTTTCACTTTGCCATTTTTTTGTCGGTCGTATGGCAGCATTAGTTGCATCTGCTTATCGCCATAACTGGCCCATATTTGTAAAGCCTCAACCCTGTTAGGGTGTTGACTCGGCAACGGGCCGACCCATCGTGGTTTTCCGTTTTCGTCTTTCTCATAGTCTTCATCTCTTGGTGAGATTACTATCCACGAGTTCATACATACGGCAATACACTCTGTTTGCATTTGGAAAGCCATGTTTGTCACGACAGTGTAAACATCGTGTTTATCTGCTGGAACCACTGCAAGCGCCACTTCATTATCATTCACTGTAAAAATAGCAGTGGGCTGATAATTATCAGGGTCGCTCATAGAATATACTATTCTCTTAGTTTGTTCCGCGAATTCGTCAATCTTTCTTTCCCATTTTTTAATACTCATCATCTAGTAGCCTCATTCAGAGGCGGGCTGAAATAGTGCGTGGATAGCATGAGCGACCTCAACAGGAAGATATGCAACAAAAAAGGTGTCGTTATCCCAAGTAATCGATAAGTCATTTGGGTCGTCTTCATTAATGTCGTATTTTCCTATTACGTGGTCCACACCATCATTTACTGCTCTTAGCAGTTGCATAATTTCATTTTCATTTTCATTTTCATTTTCACTTTCGTTACTCATCTAGTAGCATCTACTTCTTTTCATCTTCGAGTAATAACTCGCCCATGTCTTCGTTGAGTTGCTGTAAGCAGTGAATCATTCTTCTGATTCTCCAATAGTCGCGCCCAGCGACTTTGCTGATTTCTTCTGCCAAGGCGAGCATGGATTTCTCCATACGCTCTCGGTCTAATTTTTCTTCCATCTAGTTGCCTCATTCGAGGCGGTGTCTCTGACGTAACCGCTTGATTTGTTCAAGCGCGTCAGCCTTTGTTAAATTGTGCTCTTCTTCGAGGAAAGGGTCGAGGGGAAAATCCCACTTATCCCATTTCGAAGAGTGATTAAAGCGACTGTGAGGTTTGTCTAGGTAGTCGGCATAGTTGTTGTACTCTGCATAAAACAGTTCACCTCTTTCGTCTCTCGTCATTGTGAGCATCATCTTCACACGTTCTGCTTGTTGCACGTATGTTTCATCTGCATCTCCAGCAGCGGAATTTAACCAGTCAGTTAGTGCAATATCTAGCACTCTAAAGACATCGGTATAGTCACCTTCATCGGCTTCGAGTTCGACATAGTGGTCGATAAACGCTCGCAGCGTTCTCACATCCATGAACGCAACAACCATATTTAAGATATGTTGTAGCCGTTCTGCGTGGTATTTAGCATCGTATTTTTTGTTTTTATTTTCACTTTCGTTACTCATCTAGTAGAATCAGTTCTTGTTCTCTTTGAGAACATTTTTAGCAGCGACTTCGAGTATTCCTTCCAACGATTCGTCAGGGTTTTCAAAGTATTGCATGATTCTTGTTGCTAGGTAGTTGGCAGACATCTTATGATATCTACACCACCATTCTAAGTCCTTTGTTTCGGACTCGTTCAAAGACGCTTCGTTCTTTTTCATCTAGTAGGCCCTGTAATCGGGTCCTTATGGGGTTTGCCCAAAAAAAATTAGGCTTCGAGCAACTGAACAACCGCAGGTCGTCCTTCGTTGTCAAAGCCTGAGTAAGCGACAAAGCATCCATAGCACAAGGTGTTCCAAACCAACACCTCAGTGGTGTTGTCCAAAACCTTTGTACTACTCGTCGGAACGTTATAAAGTTCCGTGGTTTGCTTGCCGCATTCAAAACATTTTTCTTTGCTCATCTAGTAGGCCACTAGTGTTTAGCGACCATGTATATGTATATAGCCCAACCTATGGTCAGGCCGAACGTAACAAATAGTATTATTTTATCATTCATCTAGTTAGGTTGTTAAACCTACTCTCCTGAAAGGGGCTTTGCATAAGCATAGGCTTGAGGAGTTTTTGTTCTCAACCATAGCCATAGTTGCTCAATCGTCATAGTGTATTCATCCGCGACAAATTCGTCGTGATAATACCGGGCAATAACGTTCCCTTTCATGTCTACTTCGAAATCAAGTCTTTGTTGGTACCTTTCATCCGTTGCCTGCAACACCAAGGTTGGTGGCACGCCGGGTTGGTGGTGTTTACTTTGCACCTGATTCATCACATGCCACCCTCCGAAGAAGTCTTCAAAGGGCTGGAAAGAAGCATATATCGGAACCATGTCGTCACGGTACTCGGCTTCTATCATTTCAGCATAGTGTTTGATGTTATTTATCCATTTCATCTAGTAGAGGCAAAAGCCTCAGTTAACCAACTCAAAGTGCATCAAGTTCGAACTGTACGTCGTCGCCGGAAGCGACCAGTTTTAGGTTCAACTTGTGGAACTCTCGTCCCGTTTTTTCGTTGGTGTTTTTGGTTTTAGCAAAAGAGATTTTCACTGGCAGAGTGTCTGTCAAACCATGGTTCTTAAGAAAGTAATCTAAATCTTTCTTCATGTTTGTGCTCACCCAAAGGGTTCTCTTCTCACCGTCAGGTGATGTCATGTTCATCGCGAAAGACAATCCATATTGTCCTTCGTGGGAACCAATCCTTTCGAGAATATAATTCTCGTAAACAGTGCCGAATTCAAACTCGTAAGTATCATGCTTACTTGTTGTCTCCGGTACTGCGTGTTTCTCGTTTTGCTTATCGACTTCTGCTAAGAAATCTTTCATTGTTGTCTGTTTATCAGTCATTTCTAAACCTCTAGTAATCTTAGTCCGTAATCGAAGGTCTATAACTGTTGTTAAGACCCGTTCGTTTACGTTAAGATTTATTCACTTTCTAACCATTCATTGAACGATAGAACTTGTTCTTGTGGGGTTTTGTAAGCCCCGCTCTTTGCTAGGTAGTCGGCATAGTTATTGTACTCATTGTCAGCATGGGCCTTTACATATCCCCATGTGACGTTAGGTACTTTACTAGCCAATTGCTTTACTTTAGCAACTAGTTCCTTGTTCTCTTTTGGTTTCCAGTCTCCGAACACTAGGTTACCCGCATACTGCGAGTCCCCGTATATTACCGCATCTTCTCCTTTCTTGTTGGTCACTCGACCTTTTACAAGTTTCAGAGCCATGTATATTGCGGCTAGTTCGGTTGTGTTGTTTGTTGTTTTACCCAAGTCCAAACCACTTCCCGGTGCTTCTAACATATCGTTAGTAACAGTGTAGTAGTAGCCAATAACCTTGGAGTCTTCTACTCTCCAAGATTCTTTATTACCATTGTAGATAATACAGACTCCCACTCCTCCGAGTGATGGTATGTTTGGGTTTTCATTATTGATGGCTGAGCCATCGACGTATATTTCTATCATCTAGTAGAGGGTCAATCCCTCCTTGACTCGCATCCGTTAGTCGGGGGTCGTCTGTTTTCCACGATGAACACCATACAGTCAGTACAGTATCCACCGCTCCACGGCCCCTTGTTGGGTTTTTCGCAATCTAGTGTTATACACTTTGTCATCTAGTAGGGCGGTTAGCCCTTTACTGATTACCGTATTCTGCATCTAGTTTTCCTAGAGCGAGTGCGATTTTAATCAGCATTTCAGCGTTTTCCTTTTGAGTATCAATCAAAGTTTTTAATCGGGCACTACTTTCAACAGTAGCCTCGCCAACTTCATTGAGACGTTTAATTACCGGCTTCATCCGGTTTATTGTTACATCTTTCTTCTCAATAGGTAAATACAGTATTCCGTCTAACAAGATAGTTTTGCTACCATCTTTGTTCTCGGTGATTTCTATATTATTATCCATCTAGTATCTACTATTGTATAGTAGTAGTCTAAGGTATAGGTATATCTGCATTATAGGAATAGAAGTCGCCTCCTATCCTATCATCCTCGACTCCTTCGAGACGGGTGCAGACCCTCAATGTCTTACGATGAACGGTTCCGGGCAATCTGATAATTCTCCTATTGTCATACGTCACCATCCAATCTAGAAGCAGTTTGTCGTTCTTCTTGACCTCATCGACGAGGTCTTTGTAGAAGCCTTCGACAGACTTGTTCTTTTCTCGGTGGTTGACGTACTCCGTAAAGGGAATACCATTTGCTATCACGCGGTCGTAAAATCCATTCACGATTACGTGGAAGCCCTTACCCCCACTGAACACGATTTCGAAATCGTCGTCAGTCAATTGGGGCCATTCATATTCTTTGAAGGAAGTCAGACCCTTCATAGAGTCAATTACTTCCTTTACCATTTTGATTCCTTCGTTGTAATCTTTGTTGTCATAATCGACATCAAAGTAAAGGTCTCTTTTCATCAAGGTGTTATGATAGCGAGGTAGGGTTATCTTCCCACTCTTCTCGCTACACCATTTCTTTTTCTTAAACTTGTATCTCGCCATTTTCCCGTTAGGGTCAGGTCCAATTCCTTCCGGGTTCAACCACTGTGCCGTCGTGTAATAGACGTCTAGTGGAGCCAGTCGTTTGAGATGACCTTTCAGACCTCTTTTTGTTCGCACTCGGTCTTTGAGGACCTTGGCGATAATCTGTTGGGAGTTGTGGTCCCAGCAGAAGAATCTGAACTGCCTAAAGGTTGAGAAGGGTGGAAGATACAAATCTTCCTCAGGCACTTTTTTGTAGTACCTTCTAATTCTCCTCACCTTTTCTCTCATAGTTACTGATATATGCTCGTTGTAAACGGGCATCAGCAATTGAGACTGTTTGAACGCCATCCGTAGAGCCATCATTGAATGCGCCCCATTAGAGAAATCTTGACAATCACAGTCATTTTCTCCTTTGCGGTCACATGCAGGGTGGTGGTTCTTTGGGAACCTCTTAGCCATCTCGCTCACGCAAGAGGCAGGGTCTTTGGCGAAAGATAGGAGGTCAAGTCTGTGATGTTCACAGAACTGCTCTCCCGCAGGTGCTTTCATTTTGCACCTAGTACGAAACCCCGGTTTACGGGATTTGCATCTTGTTTCGTTGTCTTTCCAACTCATCTGTTGAGAGATTTATAAACAATTTCCGAGGAACTTGGCGTTGAACCGGTTAAGCCAAGCCGCGAGGGCCAATCAAGTTAATACGGTCAGTAATTACGGTAAGTTACAAGCCTGCGGTTATTTTCGCTTGCTAAAATATGGAACTTAGACCGTATTACGATATCGTTATCGATTGATTGAACTCGCAGGACCGGCGCTGCCATTTTATGGTAGCGTACCTGATTTTCTTCAGGATAGGTCCGTGGCTCAAGGTATGAACCTTGGTTCGTGCCGTAGTAGTTCCGAGGAGCCGAAGCCTTGTGTTCTACACGCGTAGCGTAGACCTAAAAGGCGGTAAATAGGCTCATGAAAAGTAGCCTAGGCTTTCTTTTTATTCATCTTCTCCGAAGATGATGAGCCGGCAATCGAGCAAGCAACAGTAAGCGTAGCGGTTTTAAGCGCAGCGCAAAATGCTGTTCAAGCCTCGATTGTATTTTCGGCTTACGTCATCTGCCCCGAAGGGCATCAGTGTAGTTATACTCTCTAGTATCGGTCTTTCCCGAATGTCAGATACGAAGTACAGGAATGCACCCGTTATTAATTTGGTAAGAACGAACGGGCTTCATATCTAGTAGGGGATTACTCCCCGCTACCGAATGTTTGTTCGGCAATTAGTTTGAGGGCTTTGATTTGCTCAGGCCCTCTAGCCTTTCGTCCCGGTGGAGTAGGTCTTGGATGCACCTTTATCAGTGGCATTCCGTTTTCCCTACTTCCAAGCAATTTCCTTAATTTGGCTGCACGCGCTCTAGCCGAGTTGGCTTTGAGCCCAAGTGCATCAGCAGCCTCTTTAGTAGAGGTTGCATTATTCCAAACTCGGATGAAATCTTCATCCGTTACTTGCTTTTTCATTATTCCTTCGTTTGATGTATCCATCTAGTTGCCGGCGTAGCCGACGTTTTCAGTCTCAAATGACTGAAAGGTTTCTAATTTGGTCTACGACCCTATTGGTCGTCATTCCGGAAACCCTTTGGTTGAGCGTTCTTCTTAGGTCAGCGTGCATTTCACTTTTGACCTGAACTCCTCCTCCAATGGATTCGGTAATGGTTGCGATACGAGTCCTTAGACCTTCTCTTTGAGTTTCGAGTTCTGAAAGTTTCCTCTCAAAAGCCTCGACATTATCCTCGTTGAAGGTTTCAGCGGTCTTAACCACTTTAGCCCAGTATTCACCCATTTCCATAGTTAGAGCATCGCCAATGTCTTGACGAATATACTCTAGTTCCTTATCACCATCGAGATAACCCAATGGTCTTAGATTAGAACCTCTTGTACTTCTGATACTGATGTTCCCATCAGCATCATAGTAGTTGTCGTTCTCAGTTCGTCCGCCTTCGGCGAACAAAGCAATCATATCAGAAAGACTCATTAATGTAGAGTACGTTTCTGTTCCGTTTACTTCTTTAGGCACGAAAACCGCACCTTTACCTGAATTGAACTTAATACCATTTAACATTTGAAGTTGTTTTTCAGTTTGCTTTCTAACCATCAGTGAATCTACGCCGGTAGCGTATCTCCTGAAGGCCTGTACGAGTCTACCTCGCACATCCATTAGCAAACTGATGTCAAAATCCGTGTCATCCCAATATGGGTCAACACTCACGCATTGTTCGATTTCCTCTTCGTTTGGACGAACAGCGCCGTCCTCCCAAAAGGATTTCTCATAATCGTGAATCCATTTTGACGCGTCGAATCCTTCCGGAGGAGAGTACGACACTCGCATCACAGGAACGGATTCAGTATGCAATTTACCTCGCATCCTTCCTTTCCTTTTGACACAAATTTGGTACTCGCTTCTCTTTCTCAATACTACGACTTCAATTTGTTGAGCCACTGGACCATCCCATTCGTCTAATTCAGACAATGTGGGTAGGTTTATTCCACGTAATGCTTTCATGCAATACGCAAAAGCGGCTTGTGGTCTTCTTAGTTCTGGTACTAATTCTCTAGAATTGACTTGGCTAGCCACACGACTGTATGGCACCATAGCCCCTTCTAGGCTCCATATTACGAGCCATCCCAGTACTAATTCATTCATTCTTCCTTCAACTACATATCCTTGATTTTCAATTTCTTGTTCCATCTAGTAAGGCTGTTAAACCTATTTTTTCAATACGGAATATTTGCGCTTTTTGAACCACCTAGGTGCTTCATCATCGCTGCGCGTGTTGTGAAAATCGTTTCTAATGACCCTTAGGACACTAGAAGAGTTCCACTTCCCACCGCTCTTTCCGCTTATGCCTTCGTCAACCATTTTTCTAGCAACACTCGCAGCAGACAATCCGCTGTCGAGTTGTTTCTTCATCCAATCAATGTTGTTCTGCTCTTTCCAATTAGGAACGAGCGAACCATCTTTCTTAGCATCCCAACCATACATCGACTTGGTAAATGCCCTCTTGTTTTTCTTGAGGTCATCCATAGCCTTCTTGGTTCTTTTTGCTGTCTTGGATTTGCGCTGCTTTACGCTGCGCTTTTTTGGTTTTTCTTCTTTCTTAGGCGTTTCTTCCACCAAGACTGGTTCGTCTATGTGGGCTGCTTCTGTAACTACCGTGGGGCTCAGTATGTCTTCGCTAGTAACATGCAGGACTTTCGCCCATTCTGTTCCTACGACATCTTCTCCCTGCATATCAGCAGGGATTGCTATCCACGATGTTACTTTCACAATTTTTATGTTAGGTATTCCTTCCATCTAGTTGCCCCTCAGTGGAGGCATTTGAGGCGTCTTCCAGCCTTTCTTTTTTCATGTGCGCTCGCCAGCAGATGATTTCAGTATGAATGCTGTTCAAGGGACATACCCCCAAACCTTTCTAGTCCTAATTTCGTATACTAATAATTCAGTTATACGGTATTGACTGGCAATCTCTGGTAATCCTTCTGCGCTTTTGCGGATATCTCTAATATCCTGATGGCGAAGCGCGCTTCTACCTTTACTCTTGGTATTCATCTAGTAGGGCAGACATAGCGTATCCTTTAACGCTTACCCCTTTTCGTTTATTCGCATAACAAGGCTCTAATGGCCTCGAATTGCTGTTTGTTTTCCTCAAGGTTGGAATTGACAGTGAACATGGTGTTATCACCTGTGAAGATTCTAAGTTCTCCACCGTTCTTTGTTAAAGTGACAGCCGATATTGCGGCTACCCTAATTGTTGTCATTCCACCTTGCGTATTTACATTAATGCAGTTACTCATCTATTTGGCGGGCCTAGCAGGGTTCGAACCTGCGACATTCCGGTTAAGAGCCGGACGCTCTACCTGACTAAGCCATAGGCCCGTTATCTAGTAGGGAGACTTACTCCCTTGTAATGGTACCGTCTTCATTCCAAATAGGAAATCCTTCGGTGCTTAAGTCTACTCCCTCTTCTTGTAAGAGGGCGACTACTTCTTCTAACCATTCGTTGCGTTTCCGCAGAAACCGTAGTTCCTCTAGAAAAGCGTCAATTTCGTTAATAATTCGTTGTGCGTAAATAGAAGCGTCCATGGATTCTTCTTGCCAGTGGACCATCCACTCTAGGAAAGAGATGTCATCTCTTTCCATAGTGACTCCATATTTGTTCAAACCGACTTCTGCTCGGTTCAGCATCTTTTCAATTACTTGTTCTTCGATTTTACTCATCTAGTGGCGCGTTTAGAGTATACCCTAAACGGCTTTGCGTAACTTCCAAACCCCAATATTATCGACCAGTTCAAGTATGGCGGGTATAGTACCAACCATTCTTTCTAGCCATAACTAACCTATTTTTCTTATGGCTAGTTTTCTTGTTGTTTGTGTTACCTGTATTATTTTCTGTGTCTCTTGACATTACGTCATACTAGTAGAGTTGTCACTCTTTTTTCTTCTTAATAAAATCAATTGTGTTTATCCTAGGGCTGGTAATATACCAGCGCTCTTTCTTCGCTTTAGCGAGTGCTTTGTTCTTTTCGAACGGTTTGCACTCTTTCCACGATATACGGAAAGCACTGCTTTCGAGAACATAGATTCGTTCATCTATTTCTTCTTTTGATTCTTTCACATAGAAAGGCGCTCTTCCTGAGAGTCGCTTTTCTAGGGTGAGTTTGTAAGAACTTAAATCCTTTTTGAGTTGGTTCATAGAGACCTTGTCTCCATTTCCATATCCTAAAGGCTGCTCCCTTTCCATTCTCGCAATCCACTTTTGAAAATCTTGTGGCTTGCCATCCGGACTAAGGCTTGGCTTCTTACGGGCTTTTTTCGCAGTTTTCTTCTCAGGCTTTTCTTCCACTTCTTCTTTGTGGAAAATGCTAGAGTGCAAATCTGCTGCCCCTTGCGTATGGAATTCCATATCGCATTCTTTACATTTTATACTCATCTAGTTGGCCGTTAAATTCTCCTAACTGAAGTCCTATCTTCAGTTTGGATAAATCGGCCTGTGCTAGTGTTAGTCCTGTCTGTTGTGAGTGGCGTCTGCGTATTAACAACGCCAGCGCCTCTCGACAGGGTAATTCTACTCCGGATAGGAGTAACTAAGACTTTCTTTAGGATGTCCATTTCCGCTTCATAAGCCATTTCAGTGGTTGTTGAAGTTTTCGAAAATTTAATTGTATAGACACCGGGCTGGATTATTATCTCCTTATTCCCGTTGGTTAGTTTACAAGGTTCTCTAAAGACCAGTGGTCCGGTCGATTCGAGAAAGTAGTCATGAAGAACTTCTCCTGCGTTAACAGGCCCCGTCCATTCATCAGCATCACTCATCTTCTCCAAATACACACCATCGTCTTCATCGAAGCCAAAGCCAGCCAAAGGCATAGCAGTTTCTTCATTTTCGACGTGGTGGTGTTCGGGGATAAGTAATTTCTTCTTGTAAAGCGAACTTGTGTGTCGCTGAGCATTTTTAATCTGCTGTATAAGCATCTGCTCCATTTCATCCCATTCCATCGTTTCACTATATATTTGAGCATAACTAAAAGAAGCATTTAAGCCTCTTATTTTACGCATCGTTTTAGTATGAAAAGATGAAAAGTCTCTATTTACACTAGATGATTCTAGTTTCATGTTTATTTGGGTCGGTGCCTCTAATACTTCATTTCTTCGACTTATTAGGTCTAAAAATTCGGCATTGGAATTTTTTTCTGTAATCACACTGAAGCCGGTGCCACAATGCACCCTTTCACTTCGAGCAGTTATGTCTTCATTATCAACATCAATCGGATAACATTCAAAGTTCCGTATATCTGTTGATAAACGGTCAATGTCTGAATCTGTAATTGAATAACCTTCCGGTTTGTAAAACACATGAACTTCATAAGTCCCTCTAAGAGAGACGTAGTCACCTAAGTCTACCACATCAATTAAGTGTGGTTCTAGTTGAACTACCAGTACGGCGTGATTCCTATTCCTATGCGGTACATAAGTAGTCAGTATCCTTCTAGCCATAGTTTGGTCAACACATGTTCCCATGTACGACCCTAGGCTTAGTCCCAAAAAATATGAAGCATTAGGTATGGGCCAATCTGGATTTTCGTGGAAACAATTGGTTGAGAGTTCTCTCAACCATCCTTCCCATGTCCATTGGTCACCAAACTTACGATAGAAAGAGCGTAAATCGAATAAATCCCCTACCTCAGCAGGGTTATCGTCTAGCCATTTCTTAAATTCTGTCATCATATTCATCTAGTAGGGAGTAACCCCTTATTCAGAGTCTTTAGACTCTTCGTCTTCGGCAAAGGTCACCTTTAGGTACCATTTGCTCTTCTCGGTTGATTTTTGAGATTGAGACTCAAATCCTAAGAACTCGTTGACAGTTTTTTCACTGCCATCGGCGTTCCTTAAGACCAAAGTCTCTCCCTCTTCTAGAAACACTTTACCTTTCAGGTAATTCTTGTTTCCTCTAGTGGACTTTCTCATCCACACTCCAGCAACCGTTTTCAATTTATCAAAACTATCTTTCATAGTCATCTAGTAGGGTCACAACGTCTCATAGACGTCGAACCCAATGTTTTGGAAAGCACGTAGCGCTGTCACAGAAGGAGATGCAACACCCGCTGGTTCGGAACAAATCCAAACCCGGTTGTTGTAACCCAAAGCACGCGCAGTGCCTCCGAACGCGTGTGAAAATTTTCTCCGTATGACAACTTCAATCCTAGCGAAGACACCATTTCTGTACGTTATGTACCATAGTGTCGCGTGCGGGTTGTCGTCAATTAGAGTCACGGTTTCCGTTCCTTCATAAAGTGGAAAAACCACTTCTTTTGGCAGTTCGTTGAGAAACTTATCAGGTTTCCCAAGCCACTTTGTGCCCTTCCTTTCCCAAGTTTTTGTCGGTTCGACATCGCCTTGGATTACTCGATTAGGGTTGAAGTCCAAGTAATCACTCTCCAATCGGGGTGATTACAAATCTTCGAAAGCGAGCATAGTCGTTTTCATATCGGGACATCGTCTTATCGGCAGTTTCTAGAAGGTCTAGAAGCACTCGAAAGTGCTCGAAACGTTCAGTAAACTTCGAATCTCTCAACCCGCATAGCATACCTTCACGTATCTCTCTGTCACAAGAATTGTTAAAGTGAACAAGGCTCAACACCTTTAGTGGATGACCCTTTTGGTTCATCTCTCTAATAGCGCTCAGTCTTGCTTCTTCATCCCATTCAAATCCCGCAAAAATGGTTCCTTTTGCTTGGGTGTCAACCGCGCGCAAGAAATCCACTTCTTTCCGGATTGGTGTATCCTCGTTAAAGTATGTGTCCAATCTCCTAATCAATTCATCTTTTTCCATTTGTTGTGTTAAAAGCATTTTTATCTAGTAGAGGATTAATCCTCTTGTTGACTGAGTTTAAGCAGTGTTGAAAGGTCAGGGTTTATTCTGTCCACAAGGGTTCGCATGGCTGGGGACACGGTCTCTATTACAGATTCCTTTTCATCCATCAGTTTTGCTTGTATATCCCTCGCTACTTGAATTTCCTTGACCACTTCAACAATGTCTTTTTCTCGGCGTAAAGACCATTCTCCTAACGACATGAAGACTCTCGTCTTATAGTCTGTGAAGGATTTTTGGCATTCCCACCTTTTCATACTAATCTCTGCAAGACTCGCTTCGAAATTATCGTAAACGGTTTTTTCGTCCATAAAACTAGCAACGGGTGTTATCCACCCCTTGTGTTGTATGTAGTAGTCTTTACATTGGTTTAGGCTCCAGTCAGCCGACACATTCCATTTCACCCCATGCACATTTTTGGCATAGGCTGTGAGAATAAATCTTGATACGATATCAGCCATTTGGTCTGAGACACCTTTTTGTATTTTACTACGGTTATCACAGTCCACTGCTTTATCGAACAAGAACGTCTCCACGATTGTGTCGTATATTTGTATATTTGTAAGTTCCTTAAAATTGACCTTGATTTTACTAGGAGTGGCCGAGTTAGATTGAATTAAATTTCTTCTGAAAAGTTCATTCAATGCTTTCGGGCCATATTCCTCGTAATGTCGAGCCGTCGAAGGCTCAGACTTTGTCTCTTCCATTCCAGCAGGGTTTCCCTGTTGTTGCATTCGTTGCATTCTCCGCTCATAATTTCTTTCACCACCGGAGTGGATTGTTGCATCATAAGACGGATATCTATTGTTACTTCTTTCTGTACTCATATTATCTAGTAGGTCTAGCCGTTCAACCGGCTAAAATCCTTTAGGTCATCCTCAGTGACTTTCGCCCCCGAGTTGACATACGCAGTAAAAATTGATTTGATACTGGTTTCGTCTAAAGTTTGGTTTCTATCAGTGGCGTATTTTCTTGCCACTTCCAACCATGTCTCGACGTTTTCTGACCATTTTGGTTTTTCAGCCACTTCAAGTGGCTCTTCAGGTTGAGGTTCATCCCCAATCTGTTGTGTTATTTCAGTCTCCTGAACTTCCACAGATTCGGAACGAGTCCCGTTATCTGCTAAAGTGGTCAGGGCTACTAGGTTCTCTGATTCGAAACACTTCGAATGTCCCAACTTTAGTAGGGCGTATTCATAAGTTTCGTCAGGTGTTTTCCTAGCATACCCGAACACTATTTGTCCGGAGTTGGTCAGACCGATTATTTCTCGGTCCCAGTTGGGCAGGAGGTTTCGTAAATCAACCTCAAGCCCGAGTCTTCTTCTAACTCGATTACGAGTCTCAGTGCGTCGAGCATTTTCTTTGCTCCGCACAGTCTCGTACCAAGTTTTGTAATCAATTTTGCCAGCAAGTGAAAAATCACCCTTTCTCTTGTAGATAGGGGTTATTGTTCCTCTTGTCGGTCTAGTGTCTTGCGGCCCGTAATCGGGTTCGTTGTTGACTCTAAAGCCGTGGCGTAATTTGTTGGATTCGGTTTGAACATGTAGTTCAAGCCAACCCGAAGGTGCGCTTCTATGTATTCTATTAAATCTTGAGTTAATAGAGCCTAGGTCGCACTCATACAGCACAGCAACATCAAAACCTTCTAGCGCACTGTGGTCTCGTTCGTAAACGAGTCCTCGCGCAGATTTGGTTAAGACGCTACTTAGTATAATTCTTTCACTCCTGTCCGGTGGTCCCTCACGTTCAACTTCGCTTTCAAAAGTTGCGAAGTTATAAGAGACACCATCTAAGCGCCTATTTAGACAATTAGCCATAGATTCACTCACAGTGCTCGTCAATATGCGATTCTGTGCAGTGCTAAGAAGATTGAACTCCCTTAAGGCGTCCAATTTCTTCAAATCTGTGAGAGGTGCAGGTAACACTAGACCATAGGGTCCAACGTAAAATTGCATATCTCCGACCAGTTGTGTAGTCGTCCAAATATTAAAGTTTTGGAGGTCAGCAATTACTGCGACCCCATTTCTTTCTGTTATCGTTGCATCTATGTTATCTCTCCAGTCATAAGCCCCATCTCGTCTATCGTCAGAATAATTTCCTGCCAATACACAATCGTTGAGTTTATCATTTGGATGCTTTGCATAGGTAATCGCTTCGTTCATTATTATCAACATGCCTCCTTGAGACGTGTCGATAAACATCTCCAGTAAATAGGGGTCGTCCTCATGTATATAGAGGGCGGTTCTCCTAATTTCCGGTGATATCTGTATCATCTTTGCGAATAATGCTGTATAGATTTCTTCTAATTCTTGTTCTCGATGGCCTTTGATGTCAGCCAATAAGGCTTTATCTTCATCCGGCACACCGTAATTTACAATCGTTTCAATCTTCATCTAGTAGGGCCTATTTCTTTAGGTCCTTAATTTCTTCCTTGGCTTCGCTAGGTGAGAGTTCTAAAACGAACTCGCCTAACCTATCTTGCCCTTTCCGTATTTGAATCAATTCTTCTAGAATTTTTTCAAGTATTCCAAGTATTTTATCACTCATCTGGTGTAAGAGGAACAGTCGTCTCGGCGCTTGTGGTAATATGTTCCGTTATGTCCTTAGTGCAATGTGATTGAGATACTCTAATCAGCCATTTTTCGAGAGACGTATGTCTCTCTTCGGCTCTTAGTTTAGAGGATAACAATCAGTTTGCATCTACTTTACTTCCGGTCTTCAAGTGTTCGAGACGACTGGTGTAGAGCAGTGCAACGGTTTTTCTTTTACCATGCAAATTTTCGAAACTAAACCGCCCGTTCCACTTGCTGAGCATCGTTACTGGACAAGACCCTCTAGAGCCTTATTGCTCTTTTACGGAGTAGTGTCCTGTTACGAAGCCCAGCAGGTGGACCGTGGCGGCATACGTCATCGGCCTTTCAGCCTCAGTTTAATTTCTCTCTTACTAGTTGGAAGTATTACTATTTCCTGCGATGACGCAATGTCAAGTTCATAGGCTCGCGCGAACGCGAGTAACGCGAAACGTGTGTGTCTATGTACTCTAGCGACGCATGGAGGCGCGCTGTCGCAGGAACCACAGGGTTTATTCATCGGTTCTCTGAAAATCTATGAACTTCGAAAATAGGTCAATACAATAAGACGTATGTCTTTGCAGGATTGGCCGGTCACTTTAGTGAATTTGCGTAGTTGATGTATTTTCAGTGGTCGTCTGCCGGGAAAGTTGCGTGCAACTTCTCCCAACCTGCATAGCAGGTTGCCTCCGTAGGAGGCATAAGACAACCGACGTAGTGGACTTTGTCCAATGCGCCTTTGGTGAATCATCACTGTGGATACGTCATAGTTTCCTCAGTGTGTAATATTCTCTTCCTAATAGGGGAGTGCTAAAATCTCAGGCGACCGATGGGCCGCATGGCTTTGAGCAAGTAGACACGGCCGTGTAAGAAGGCAACGAGTGTTGTCTTCAAGTTAGGTGTCTGCCTGACAAGCACGGCGACGTCGCTCGACTAGGCGTGCGATGGGTCGTCTGAGAGGTGGCATATTGGTGGTTCTGCATAGCAGATTGGAAGGTTCAGGGGCGAACGCCCTCGGTAAGGGCTCAAGCAAGAGCCGTTAACGAAACCTTCCAAAGCCAATATGACGCCTTACGTCATAGTTTCCTCAGTGTTATTTTATTCTCCCTAGTAGCATCAATTAAAGATGCAATTACATTTTTCAGTTTTGCACGGAGTTCCTTTATTCAGGAACTTGGTGGCTTTCCCAATCGACGTAGCGTCATAGGCAACCGGGTTTTCCGGACACCTACGTGCATACCCCATTGGGTCAAAATCAACCATTTGATGGTGGTATCCGGGACAAAGCCCGCTTCCCATCCGGTTTTTCAAAGATATATCGCAGTCACTCCAAGGCTCGGTTCCCAAGATGTTAATCTCAGGGACTTCTTTCATCACTTTCTCGAAATGTTCCCAAAACCATTCTTCACTCTCATAGAGGGTTATTGGTTTGTAAAACAAATGTTGAACAGTGGTTTTGTTGTCCTTGTGTCTTTCTTTAATGTATCCTTTCTCTTTGCAGTCTAGAACGTACTCGAACACTTTGGGTGTCCACAGTAAGTTGTAGTTCAAACTGACATTATGTTCTGTTAAAGTTTCTTGAATATTTGCCACTTCATCAATATGCGGCATATATTTATCAGATATACCTTTTGATTGTTGCATATTCGAAATAAAAGGCTGTATAGTAAATACATCTAGCATATAGGATAGTATAGGTAAATCTATACCATGTAAGTCATCTATTGATAGTGTTAGTTTATCTACATTAGTATAGAACTCATTGTCGAGTTCAGATACTAGTTGAAACACTGTCGTTACATTCGTTATCAATCCTTTTGCTTTTGCCTTCTTTAGATACTTAGTAGTCTCTTCCACTACCCCCGGAAAGGGGTTCATAGTGATACAGAACTCGTCATATCCTCTAGCGGCGGCCTCGTCAATCAAGGCCATCCAATACTCTTCCGATTTAACAGCGTCACGCATTTCTTTCGTGACATTGGATGTTAAGTAACATCCTTCGCACTTGAGTTTACAATTGAAACTCGGTGCTATCGAAATTATTTTTCTCATTTTCATTCTAGTAGGGCGTAAAGCCCTTTTTCAAAACCTTTTCAAATGAACATAGATTCATTATCTGAGGTGTTTGACGTTTTCTTTCGATTCATCTTTGTTAAGTCAAGAACTAAGTCTTCAAACTTCCAACTAAATCCATCTTTTCTAGAGATTCCTTTAATCTTCGGTTTCATTCCTGTTCTCAACTCTTCTAGAGTTATTTCTCTGTCCTTTACTCTAGGAACACATTGTTCCCCGAGCATAGCGATATAGACTTTGATAAAACCTTCAAAAGCCTCCACCAAGGAGCCTATGTTGGTTTTTACCCTTTCAATCGCCACTTCCTCAGTCATTTGAGGGTTGTCCCTCAAATATACCTTCAAGGCAACATTACCGATAGCGTCTTTCAACTGCTTATCGTAAAATATATCCTTGAGAATCTTCTTCTCTCCTGTAAGAACTTCAAGAAATGCCTTTTCGACATCGCCCTGTTCTTCTTTGAGAAGACCTTCTTCAATAGTGGCTAATTCCTTTAGTATATTGTCAGTAAAGACGTCCATCTCATCTGCAACTTCTTGGGGAATTTTATCCCAAGAAACCCTTCTTCTGTATTTTCGAATCAAGTCCGGAGCCTCAACGGTTCCGCTTTCGTCTTCTCTGAATACTTTGTAGGTGTGCAGTATAGAGAACATATCTTCCGTCTTAAACGGAGTATCTTCTGTGTCAATTCCTTCTATATTAGTTCTCTTAAAATCTTTCATTTTTGATTCCTCATCTAGTCAGGGAGTGTTTCATCCCCTATAAGTTAAGCCGGCCAGTAGACCTTACAGTGTCAGCCGTTTGCACGACTTCCGCTTCTTGGTCATTGGCCTCACGCATAAGTCCATCTTCAACGTACTTACGCATACCATCGATTTCGTCCGCCTTAGTTTCACTAGTCGGGACTACTGTCTCAAATACTTTCTTCAAATCTGCTTGCTCTAAAGGCCGACGATTCTCGCTGTACGAGATAGTCATAGCCTCTTCGATTGCATCCTCAATGTTTCTACCAGAGAATGAGTCAGTCAGTCTTACCAGTTCATCGACATCGAAATGTTCGCTGTCCTGTTGACCATACTTTCTCAAACTGAGATGGATATCAATAATATCCTTCCTCTCGGCTGGTTTGGGGAGGTCAATAAAGAACCTACCCTCAAACCTGTCCACTAGTTCAGGTGCAAACTTGCTCATGTTGTTCGCCGTAAAGACGAAGAACACTCCTGAATCATCTTCTTGCATGAAAGTCAAGAATTGTCCGAGGACGGCATCATGTGCGCCGCCATCGTGTATTCCTTCCGACTTACCAAGTAACTTCTCTGCCTCGTCAACGAAGACGATTAGCGGAGCAGCAGCCCTAGCAATGTCGAGCAAGCGGTGTACCTTTTGTTCAGACTCACCTACTAGGGAGCCTTTCAGGTCGGTCGCTTGAACCATCATGATGTTCATGTTCATCTCATGTGCTGCGGCTTTCGCGATTGCAGATTTACCGCAACCGGGAACCCCAGCCATAAGAAGACCACGAAGGTTTCTAGTGAAACCATATTCTCTAGCAGCCTTTGTAAACCGGCCCGAGATAAGGCTAATCCACTCCTTTAGAGGAGTTAGACCGCCAATTCTCTCGAATCCGGAATCAGGGTGCATCAGTGTAAAGCCAGCCTCTTTAATCGCCTTTCGCTTCTCTTCGAGAACGAAAGGGATGTGGAATGAAGCATGTTTAATCAGGCTCATAGCAAGTACGTCATTGATTTTCATCCGTGTCATACCGCCTAGAGCATCTGAAATTGTTTCCATTCTAGCATCGTCGATTGAAGCCATAGCAGTTCCAAAGTCAGCCGTCTCACTGTAAGCGATAACGGCTCTACGCACTATGGACATTCGTTCTTCCTTGTCAGGAAGTTCTATCCTTGTGCGTCGTGTATAGTGCATAAGTTCGATTGGAATCGTCGTATCATTTGACGAGTTCCATCGAGTTGGACATAAAGCAAAGACATTTTTTCCGTTACCTTTTAGGCTATCTTCGAAAAGTCTCGCTTGTTTGTCTACGTGTGTTGCATTTGCATTAACAAATCGGTGCCAATCCCTCAGTATAAACAGAACTTTTCTCTGTTGTACTGTGCAGTTATAATTAAGCATATAATCTACTGCGAAAGGGACTGCTGCGCCGGGTATTGAATCGTTGTCCGGAGTATACGTCGTTCCTGTTTTCAAAAGGACAGCATTTGCTTGATTAGCCAAAGTTAATGGCGATTCAAGCACAATCATGTTTCCTTCGTCGTCGGGTACGTGCATTGCATACTCTTCAAATCCTATGGATTGTCTCCATACGAGGACCTGTGGGGGAATTTTTCCATCCACCCACTTCATTTCACTCCAAGCATATTCGGCGATTCTATGAATCACCGTATCATACGCGCTTGACGATATCGCCAAACACGGAATACTTGCACCTGTTGTCAATTTTATTTCTTCTATAAATTCTTCAGTCATTTTTTTAACCTCTGTTCTAATACTCTTACTGGTGATAGAGTTATAGGATATAGGGTTGGCTTAAGAGTATCCTCGCCTTTGTAGGGTCGGGCTCGTTCACCACCACCAGTGACTCGTCTGTTTGTTAAACAGTGTCACAATGGTTAATCCTGTTGACGGCAGCAACTTGAGTTGCCGCCAATCATTGTATCTTTCTTCAGTTAACCCCCTTACCTCTTAGAGAGGGTGGGAGATTTTCTTGTCATAGGATGTTCGCCCGACTCGGTCGTCGGACAACACCATGAACTAATACAACTTGGATACGAGTAGTGCAAGAAAATGCACTGTTTATCTCGTAAACTTTGTTTTAGGTTTGATATCATTACTGAAGTTAGCAGTTTTGTGTCATTGTCCCGGGCCCGCAGGCTGGGACTCGTCCCCAGTAGGGAACGTTTTACACACTTCTCCTTGGTCTGCACCAAGAACAAGTTCTACTTACTTTTGTTTGTTTTACTGTACGATTCTCTGTCAATCGCAGGTGCTCTTCCTCCAACGGAAGACCGCGCCCTGCTATCTTCTCCGACGACTACATTGTAGTCACCAGTTGTAATGGAATTTACATTCCATTTTTGACTAGTTTTGTCACCTTTTCATAGGTAAACAAAATCTTCTGTTGATTTAGCGATTACTTGCCACTTTCTCGTGTGTCAGGCGCATCACATGTTGTGTGTGTTCCTGCAATCAACCATTAACATTCTACAATGTTGAGTGGTTTTGTCTTGTATTGCATTTACATTTATCATTGGATTACTATCCAACTTCTTGTAGAACACCGAACCTTTTGCATGGTATGCAGGTTCAATGGTCATTGAACCCGAAAAGAACCCGTAATTGTCAGCAACTTTATATGCTAAACTTTTTCTTTGTGGAATCATCTGTGATTCCTTGTTCCAACGGGGTATTTGTCACCCTGAATTTGTAACGTTGTACATCGTGCTCACTCCTGTGAGACACTTTTGGTCGTATATTCACTACTTTTGATTTACAATCTTGTTCTTCCACACATCACTTACGTGATTGTGTAAAAGACGCTTGTCTTCGAACACCTCGTGCGCAAGTAGGCTTCCGGACTCGCCGAGAACTCTGCTTTTGCTGGTTAATCGATGATTGTTTCTCATTATATTCGTTAGAACTAATTCTTCTTTCATACTCATTGTATCTGTAACAATCTCTGTTGCTACCGCGCCTGCATTGCTGCACGCGTCAAATTCGTCTTTTATCAACAGACTTTCTATCGTTAACACAGGGTTATTCTCCATATAATGGTTCATAACCTTTCGTTAAGTTATCAGTCTTTTATCTTTTCCATTGTTTTCCGTCTCTTGCGAAACACAATCCCCATCAACTTCTTGTTTTCTTGCACACCAGTGCAATTCACTTCAGTATTCTTGGGATTAAGGGGAGTCCGGTCGTAATAAGGTCTTAGTTCCATATTTTTTATATGAAACCACCTACTTCAACCATCAATCCTACCTTTTGTATTCACTAATCTCTTTCTTCACATTCTTCATCGCATATTCTGCATTTTCTGGTTGGCCAATAAGTGTATTACGAACTACCACCGGTTAGGGTCCCTCCTCAGGGAGCCCATCGCCAACTAATCGTCCACAATACCAGTTTCGAGACTGATTTCTTCAGAAGAACTAATCCTTCTTCAGATACCAGCCGTTAACTTGGTTATTTACCAACAACACTTTTCCCGACCTCTACGAAGGGCTTCGCCCTGCGCTTCAGTCGCATTTATGTGAGAACAGTACAGCGTTTGTGAAAGTTCTCAGTTCTGAGAATCTTTTACTTGTGTGTATTCTGTAATCACGCAGTGTTTTGTGTGTTTAGAGACCTCGTAGAGGTCGGGTACGTCATAGGTACTTTCCTCAGTATACGGGTCACAATTTCATTCCTATAATCTATCTAGTTGGGGTTGCCCCCTGTTTAACCTCTATGTACGGACTCACTACGGCTTCCACCGCCACCGGCTTGAATACTTTCAGTCTTAGTGACTTTAGCATTTTTGTCGCCGGAAGCGACTATCATTGCCGCAGCAAGAGTATCGCACTCTAGGTCAGGAAGTCCGTCTATCTTGTAGACAGTTCTCCCATCGTCGTGGATATACAGTTTAATGACACCAGTCATCAGTTGTATCCCCCTGTTGCTGCACTTTGGTCTTTTTCGGGCTGAGTTGAAGAAGTGCTTCCAATGTGTATTTCTACCATTACGCACTTTTCTTTACCGTTGCCGAAATCCATGTGGGCTTCGACCGGTTCTGTTGTGTGCTGGACGTGACGTCCACCTTTCTTCACTTGTTTCTTAGCAGTAGCAATACAATAGTTTTGATTAAACTGTTGCATCTCTGCTATTACGCGAGCGGCGTCTCCTTCTCGACCGTAGGCCGAGTTGTATATACCAATTACTTGGTAAGTTCCATCTTCCTGCGCTTGCAGTCCGATGTCTCTCATGTGGCCCGGTCTACGAATTACTATATCGCAGACCTGACCACTAACATTGGCGTTGTGTTCAACTGTCGCTCCTTCCCACGTCAGTGGGATTTGTTCCTCAATTACGTCAGCGTGTTCCACTGACAATACCGTTTGTGCATTTATATTATGTGACATATATTATACCTCATCTATTACAAAAAAAAATAAGCACCTCATGCTCACGTTGTTAACCGCGAGCACGGGTGCTTAATTAGATTCTCTTGTCTAGTGGGGCGTACAGGAGGTTTACCCCTGCCGCCTTTACATCAACTAATCAACCGAGTACAACGGTATTACCGTTTTTCAGTTGTTCGATTAGGTTTGGTTTAGAAGGGCGTGCAGTTTTAGGCACTGTCGCTTTCTTCTTTCTTTCTGCGTATCTTTTGGCCTTGCTTATTGCTTCGGCCTTGAGACGCTTTGCATTTGGAGTCAGGGTATACTCACCGTTGTCAATGACATGTGGTGAGTATCTTACCCATTTTGGTGCCCCCAAAGGCTTTGGATTTTCACCGCCAGTCGTGAACAATTGCTCACCATCCTTAGGTCTAAACCACTGCATCAATGACGGTTCGTCACCATACGCAGCGTTTCCAATGTAGCATTTCTCTTCTCCCCTTTCGGGAACAAAAGTCGCAAATTCCATACCGAACTGGACAGGTCCGTCTACCTTGATTACTTTGATTTCATCAGGTAACTTCCCTTTCAGTTTCTTAGTTGTATTTTTCCAGTCTTTCTTGTTAGATATAGTGACTCCTTCGAAGCCTTTTACTATTTGGAGAATCTGCTTTGAAGAGCAGAATCCTTCTTTGTTTAGTATTAGTAAAATATCCGGGATATGCCATCCCATGCAGACAACACTTCCGCGCTGCTGCCACTTAGACTGTGTGGTTAAAGTGTCGATGATAAAGTCGATTCTAGTTTCTTCGTTTCGGAATTGGTCCCATGCCATCCATCCTGCAACTGTTTGTATCGAGTTTGTCTTTTCGATTAACTCGGGCACAGCCGCAAATAGGTGTCTTGATGGGTTTCCTTTCCTGTCGAAGTATGCTCCGACCATAGCCATTTCAGGGCTTGGTCCTTTCCCACCCTGCCTTCTTGGCGGGTGAGGGGCATCATTACTATTCACCTTTACAGGTGAGTATCTTCCTTTTGTCATTGTCACTCTTCTTTTCTTATCAGTTTTTTTAGTACTCATATTACTCCCTAGTAGGATATTATCCTATAACTTATGACCTGTATAGACATTCAAGGTTATTCCGCCAGCGAATTTCGTTGGCTTTCCTTTGTATGTCTTTTCTTTCAGGTACATTATTGATTGAGCCATTGTGGCTACTTTCACTTGTTTTAATGATTTGCTCATCTAGTTGACCCGTAGGTCATTGGAAAGTTTTAGTTCAGTCCTAGGTTTTTCGCCATATCGCGAACTTCCCAAGCCTTTCTTTCGGTTGGTGAAACTCCTTCATAGAACATCACGACTGCAACCAGTTTGTTGCGGTTCGTCAATTCTGCTCTTGTTTCATAGTTGGATTGCATCCAATCTATTTCAGCCGGAGTCCAAGGGTTGTCTTCGTTATACAAGTGTTTGTTACTGACAACGTCCTTACGCACTTTTATCTTATTTTTGATTTTTGTGCGCTGGTTTCGTTGTAGCCATGTGTAGACACTGCGAACCGCCGTTCCCGACGGGTTTCGCTTTACCTTCGTTAGCCATACCGACTTATCAGTCGAGGCATTATGTAACATTTTTGCGGCCTTCTTAAAGTCCACTTGCTTGTAAGGATGAGGACACATAGCGATTATTCGCCTAAATGTGTCTTCCCCTTCGACCAAACTTGCCAGTCTTTCAGCCACCGCATCATCCCAAGTTTCCTTGGATTCTTTCGGCGTCAATTTTTTCTTAGACTTGCTTGCTTTAGTTCCTTTTTTTCCTTTCTTTCCTTTCTTTCCTTTCTTTGGTTTCGTAAGTCCATCTTCAATGTACTTACGCATACCAGCGATTTCTTGTTGCTTTGCTAATAGAGTAATAGCCTCATTCAGACTATCAATCTCTAAGCCGGGCAATCCGTCAATCTTGTATACTGTTTTACCTTGTGGGTCGACATACAACCTGATTTCGCTGGGAACGACATGTTCCACAGGCTTCTCATCCGGTTGTATAAACTCGGTTAATCGAGTTTGGCCCTCTTCAAGGGTGGTTCCCGTATCTACTACTATTTCGAAGTAGTTATTCGGGTCTTCACCTCTTTGTCTAAGGGTCATCATTATATCAGCAGTTATTTCTGTATTAAGTTTTATTTTCATCTTATTTCCTCCTCGCTTTCGCGAACTAATAGAGTGGTTGGCTCATGGCTTTGCCAACCTAAATGCACTTCTACATGACCCGCCGGTCATCTGCCTTATGTGCAATCTCAATACTTGAGAAAGAACTCCTTCTTAGACTCATACGCAGGTGCGTTATGAGTCGTTTGTGGGTTGTGAGTCCACGACTCACGCTATGGCCAACCCTACTAACCTACCTTCGTCCTTGTCTGCGAAGGTTCGCGTAGTTCTCTCTCTAATAACTAGGATTACAATTTACCTAGTTTACTTATACATATCTTCACCTAAGGTCAAGATGTTTCTGCATGATTTTCCGCAGCCGTAAATGCTTCACCGCCTGATGCTACAAATGTAGTATAGGGGCTTATCTTGCGCGGTCTATCTAAAAAAAATAAGCATCATGAACGTCAATCCACGATGCTTAATTCTCTAGTAAAACAATTGAATAAATTTCCAATTGGTTCACCTCAACTCAGTTCGTTAGCCGATTACTTTTGTAATCGAACCGGCTAGCGACCCGAGAAGCGTTATCCGAAGATTCCGGATAAACGGTCATCCCAAAAAGGGAATCTTTTCTATCTAGTAGTTGCAGAGGACATACCCCTGCAATACGTTAGTGTCAACCCACTATGTGTGGGTGCCTATGTTGCCTGCTGGCAACACATTTACTAGAGCGCTTTCTAAGTCAGATTAATCTTATTCTTTCGTCATATCGTGTCTGAATTGTGCGATGTATTTTCTCAATTCCTCCGACTCTGGGGTCGAAGGCTTGTAGTTTTTCAACATCGCAAGTTCTTTCGTAGTTGTCTTGTCTAGTTTCTTTGAGGTCTTTCTTATTTGGCGCCCCGCTTTCCAGTTAAATTTTTTCTTATTTTCCATTGGTTCTCACCTAGTAAGACCATTGAATAAATCCAATAGTCTACTTCAATCAATGTCTGTGAAGACATCAAAAGCGTTATCCGGAGATTCCGGATAAAATTGTCATCCCTTGGCAGGGAATCATTTCTATCTAATACATAGCAGTCTAAACCTTGCTATGAAAATTATATTTTTTCATGCTTTGCATGTAGGCATATTTGCCGTTGTTCACTCATCAACCCAAGACACCTTAGAGCACACTTTCAAAATGCTCTCAGGTGATTCAGACTTGGTTACTGTTGCCTTGTGTTTTTTTACTTTAATTTTTACGCCCTTTCGGGTCCTAGTAAGACCATTGAATAAATCCAATAGTCTACTTCAATTAATGTCTGTGAAGACATCAAAAGCGTTATCCGGAGATTCCGGATAAAATTGTCATCCCTTGGCAGGGAATCATTTCTATCTAATATGTGAGAGGGAGGATTGTGTAGTGGCCTATCAGAACCCTTACTAAATCTTTTTTTTCATGGAGATGAATCATAGTTTCTTTCCTCCCCCTCATATATAGTACGTCAGATAATATACCGGTATAGTACATTAGTATCTATTATACCGGTATAACTTATCTATATCTAGTAGGATATTAAATATCCTTATTGTAAACTAAATCAGTATATCTAGTAGCACATTCTTTGCTACAAGTGATTATCTTGATTGGGGTCCATACTTGTCTTTTGGACCTTATATCGAAGTTCTTCTCACACACCCAACATTCAAGTTGTTTGTCTTCATTAACTTTGACTAAGAGTTGTTTCTGTTTCACAAGAATGCGTTCTACGTTATCTAAACTTACCAAAATTCTGTTATAGTAGGGTCTACTATTAGTCAGGTGCTTCCAGTTTAATACGTTCTTTGAAGTCACCTTTCTCGTGGGCTTTCTAGCGTATTCGTTTAGTGGTTTAGTCGATAGATACTTGGTAAATTCTACCAAATCTATCGTATCGCCGACATCTTGTAAGTCAACATAATCTTCACATACTTTCTTTAGGTTTTTATGGTTGAAAGTCAATCCGCTGCCTTTAGGCATATTGGACCACTTCCATTATCATTGTAATTATGATTATCATCTAGTTGGAGAATTAATCTCTTAATCTCCATATTTTTTGTTTGTTACGGTCAGTGCAAGCGAACCTTCGCTCACTATCCGACCCGAGAATGCCATAAACGGCATTCTTCGCTGGAACCCAACGGACAGCACCTTTGTGGTTGTCTATTGCATAGTCCAGTATTTGTCGACCTGTCATAGGCCCTCGTAGAGTAATTGCCTCTACTGCTACTTCTCGTAGCAAATCTTTGAATTTATGACTCTTTTTCATACTAGTAAAGGAAGATTTACTCTTCCTCTTGTTTTTTCCTTTTGTAAGACAGTCGCTCAGCAATCTTTGAACGGTGCTTTCGCCTTTTGTACCATTCAGGGTCTTCTTGCTTTTTCTTGGCCGCCCATTCCTTGTTGTACGCTAGAATTTTCTCTCGATACTCGGGGTCATTCGCATAACGTTCCCGGTTTCGTCGAGGCTTAAGTCGCTGCCGTTCTTTGTAACACTCGTCACAGAAGTTTTTCTGCGGCGAGTAAGGAAATATTGTATCACAAGTCTCACAAATTGTAAGTTCCTTGTTCATTATTTTCTCGAATAATTCTTCATCATTCATTCTAGTAGGAGAATCACTTCTCCTTTTTTGCGTGATAGCGTGCGCGACTTTGCGCATTTTTCTTCTCACGATTCTCTTCGTAGTACTTGCGTGCTTGCACTGCTATCTTCTCACGATTCTCTTCGCGATACTTGCGGGTTCTCGCAGCAATCTTCTCACGATTCTTTTCGTAATACTCGCGGCTTCTCGCCAGTCCTTTCTCACGATTCTTTTCGAGATACGCATTTCGCTTCTTTATTATACAATCACCACAGAATAGTTTCTGTGGGATGTAAGGAAAATATGTATCACAAGTCTCACAAATTGTGATTTCCTTGTTCATTATTTTCTCGAATAATTCTTCATCATTCATCTAGTAACCGATTGCGCCCCGCAGGACGACTTTCGGTTTTGCAGGAGAATCACTTCTCCTTTTTTGCGTGATAGCGTGCACGGGCTTTCGCTCGTATTTCCTCAAGATTCTCTTCGCGATACTTGCGGTTTCTCGCAGCAATCTTCTCAGGATTCTCTTTGTTATACTTGCGTTGTTTCGCATTTATCTTCTCACGATTCTCTTCGCGATACTCGCGGTCTCTCGCTTGTTCTTTCTCACGATTCTCTTCGCGATACTCGCGTCTTCTTGCCAGTTCTTTCTCACGATTCTCTTCGTAATACTTGCGTCTTCTTGCAGCAAACTTCTCACGATTCTCTTCGTAAGACTTGCGTCTTCTTGCAGCAAACTTCTCACGATTCTCTTCGTAATTCGCTTTTATCTTCTCACGATTCTCTTCGTAATACTTGCTTTTTTTTGCTATATATTTCGCACGGTTTTCTTTGTAATATCTGCGGTGTCTAGCATTATCCTTTTCACGCTTACATTCTTCGGAGCAAACTTTTGTGCGCCAGTGATATTTGGTAAATACCTTATCACATACTGCACAAACTTCTGTTCCAAAGTCATGTCTCTTTGATTGTTTAGCATCGAACTTACGATGTCTCTTACACCCATTAAGGGATAGAGTCGTATTCGATACGTTAATTAATTTCATATTAACCATCTAGTAGAGGGTTATTCTTCCTCCTCCGAAGCCTTCTTTGGCCTCTTTTTCAATTCTTTGATTTGTTCTTGTTTTCGGGCTGCTTTGCGCAAATGTCCTTCCATTTCCTGCGTCAGCCTGATGATTTCGAACTTCCTTTCTTCCTCATGGGGGTCTTCGCTAGTTGCTTCTGCTCCACAGTGGAAGCAGGTAAAGAAACTAGCCCTCCAGCCGACGTGGTCGACTGTTGGCACCCTGTTCTCGTCTACACGGAGATACTCCGCTATGAACGAGGCAGGTTGTATACCTTCTCTTGAGTTAGTCCAAGCCCTGCACTTAGCAGAGCATATCAAATCTTTCTTGTTTATTTTCCACCTCAAATAGTCGTTACTATCTAGGCTGTTATATATTCTCGAATGTTGTATTTCATCCATCTAGTCAGAGGAAGAACTTATTCTTCCTCTTTTTTTGGAAATAGTGTTGTTAACGCAGACAAAGCCCAATGTGGGGCATCTTCTGCGGTTGCACTTTCCAAAGTCACCGGTGTCGGTGGCTCATCGATAACGTCAACGTCTAATACAGTGTTATATTTGTTACGGTGATTACTAACTAGGACTTCATATTTACCAATTATAATATCGGTAAATCCTCCGTCAGTAGGAAGTTGGTCTGCGTAATGTTCTTCTAGAAAGTCAAGCAAGCCGTCGAAGGTGTCATTTTTACCTTTTCTTGCTTCTTGTTCTTTCTGTATATAATACACTGAATCGTTGCATTTTTTCTTAATTGATTCTTCAATTTCTTGTTCCATCTAGTATTGCGCCCCGTAGGACGGCTTTTGGTTTAATCTTCTTCATCGTTGTCGTACTGGTTAGTTCGACCAGTATGATGTTCAACGAAGTAAAAGTGAGGAGGTTGAACAAGGTCTGCCGCTTCTTTTGGCGAAAAACCTTCTTTTTCAATCATCCTTGTCATCTCTTTTCTTTGTTGTTCGTGCCACCAAATACTGGTGACGTTAAAATTAACTCGTATGTGTGACATAATTATCTAGTATTGCGCCCCGTAGGACGGCTTTTGGTTTATTCTTCACTCCACTGTTCTGCGAATGCTTTAACTTGTCTCCAAGTCGTTTTCATTCTGCCGAGGTTAGGGTTTGCGAACATCTTGCCCTCGTTCAGTGGTGTTGGATTACTAACAATAACATCGTCGTCGTTCAGTAAATCTTCTACTGCTTTACGCCAACGAGTGTCTCTTGCTTGTTCATCTGTTTGTGTCATCATTTCTTCTGTCATATGAATCTCTCTAGTATTGCGCCCCGTAGGACGACTTTTGGTTTTTCCTAGTTTCTCAACTCGATTTTCGCTAGACCGAAGCCTATTTCACGAGCCTGTGAAACCGTTACCGTTCTTTCCTTGCCAGTTATTGCACTACGCTCAACTGGTTCGCCGGGGTGGAAGGTGAAGACGACTAAGTCGCCATCGTTTTCACCAAGAATCATAATAGTGAAACTGCTAGTCTCGTAGTTGTCTCCGTCAACAACAGCGCTCAGGAAGCCTGTTTGTTTTGGGTCAACTAGTCGCACTTCGCAATCGTCGTCTAAATCATCAAGTGATATCATTCCTACTTCTCCCGGTAGTTCGGCTTTGAAACCGACTGCCCCGCTAATTGCGGGGTGGGAGTATTTTACCCACTTTTCGTTCAACAGAGCCTCCTTTAGAGCCTCCTTAGTGTCGAACTGGGGATATATGCTCCCCAATCCACTGTTCGGTAGTCTCATAGAGAGAGTACCATCCCAGTGGGCAGTCAATTTATTTTCGGTTGTATTAATTACTTCTACAATATCCATTCTAGTAAAAAAAATAAAGCACCACAGCCGGATTAATATCCAGCCATGATGCTTCGTTTTTATTCATCTTCCCTCACCTACCATGAGCGTCTTCTTTCGGTTGCTAACTTTCTGATTTCGCTCTCCTACGATATACTCACGTTTCCGCTATCCACGGCAGGGACCCAATCGTATGTGGGTGGTCCCAAGTGAGTGCTAATAGATACTGCATCCTCTTTCGATTCGAGACTCGCAAAGTCTCTCTTCTAGCCAGTCATAGGGTGTTCAGCCGGGAGCGGTGTAGAGCACCGTCATAGCCGAACATCTTTGCCCCTCTTGGCGAAAATGCAGTGATAGCAATTTTTTTCTTTCTAGTCTATCTAATTTTTTTCTTTCTAGTGCATGATTATCATAATCAAGCAAGTACCTCTGAGATTACCTCGTCTATCACCACCTGCGCCTTAAAGCGTTCAGGCAGTTAATTGATAAGCGTAGTATGCTATAATATTCAGAGTTCTGTACCACCGTTCAAGACGGATTGGCATACAATTACTGTGCGTGTCTCAACCCTGTGTTTCCACAGCGTCCATGCCCCCTTGCGGGTATTTGCCACTCAAGCACTTGCTCAACTAAATCATGCTAGGCACGATAGAGTTTTTTTGTTAAAATATCTGTTAATATCTATC
>Ga0209337_1000084_pt1 | contig 77377 bp, 79 predicted proteins | sample LinPmetageLP53_FD_184044 | JGI IMG/M metagenome (GOLD analysis project Ga0209337, IMG submission 184044) | Marine viral communities from the Pacific Ocean - LP-53 (SPAdes) (version 2) | ecosystem: Environmental > Aquatic > Marine > Oceanic | place: Pacific Ocean | collected 2010-02-08
GGTTCGAAGCTACCTCTTTCACAGGCATAACCACCATCGTTTAAATATTCATTCTTTGCTTGTGCGTAAGTTGCTACACAAAGAAAAAATATAATACATAATAAATTATCTCGCCAAATCTTTAAGGTCATACGTGTGATCTCTTACTGTGTCTGCTAATTGTCTATATAAATTTTCTGCCATAGTCCAAGTGGCTTCTGCTGCTGCAAGTCTTGTTTTAAGATCGTAGATGTTAGCTTCAGCTATTGTATTTTTTTCTTGTAGTTTAATAATAGTTTCTTGGTTAGCTGTAATAGTATCTGTTAAAGATAGTACATATCTAACAGAGGTAAAAGTTCCGGCTATGATTGCTGCTACTACAGGTACAATTACTATGTTTTTTTTAAACCATTCTAGTTTGCTTTTTGGCTTTTTTATTTTACTCATGCCAAATACTTACACTATCTTCCTTGAGAATTATACTTTTTCCATGTTCTTTTTTTACTTTTATTCATTGATGACGTTTTAGGTCGTCTACCAAGGCTAGTACTTTTTGCGATTCTTTCGTGTACTAATTTGTCTGCGTTGAACTTTTTTGCCATTAACCTTACCTGTTTGTTGTGATAATAAACTTACTTTTTTACTGTATTGCTGTGCCGAATTAGTCATTATACTTTTCATTTATATTTTTTTTCCCATATTTCTTGTTGAGTTAAACCTTTTTCATCTTTTTTTTCTTTTGTCCTAGAATCTATATCTTGCGGATGTATAACTTCAACTAAAGCATAACGATAAACGTCATTAGATTTATCCCATTGAAAATGAACTAAATATCTTGGCTCTTGATATTTGTCAATTAACCTAGGATCGTAATCATTGGTTGTCATTTTTTAAACTTCTTTCCAGATAATAAATTAGTAACTGATATTCCATAGTTACCACCTACTACTATAAATATTAAATATAGATATACTTCTGGTATGTTCTTTAATTGTTCAAAGTAAAACTCTACCTTTTGCAACATAGCCATATCTCCCCAGAACGTAGCATAAGCAAGAATACCTAAAGGTGCTAATATAAACATACCTAATATTAAATCTAAAAACAAAGAGCCATTTCTTTTTGCTCTTTCATTACCTGTTTCCATCTCCGCTAAAGCTATTGAGTGTTTTCTATCACTCTTTTCTTTACGTCTTTGCATAAAAGTTCCAGCAGCTTTAGAGCCTATGTTAAATAATAATCTATATGGTATCATCTGTTCCTTTTATTTTCTCTTCTAGTACTTCTATCTTAGCTAATGCCTTTTCTAAATCTGTAGTCGAAAATTCTAGTTTTTGCAAACATCTTTTATTAGCAGCATCCTTAGATTTACCAGCATCTTCTAATTCATTAATCTGCTGTTTAAGTATTCTAACTTGATCTTTATACTCGGTTATGATTTCGCCTGTGTCCATATTATTTATTATAATATATTTTAACTTTGAGTTTTTTTTGTTCTGGAGTGAGACCTCTATTGATTAAACTTCCTGCTTTTCTTGTATACTTGTCTTTTGGTATATAATCTGTTTTTCTATAGTTAGCTGACTTGACATCATATGCTTGATATTCACCGGTGTCTATATCTAAAACTACCATGTCTATTGGACCTTTACCCATAGCTGGTACAAAGACAATCTTGTTTGGGTCTTGAGCAAAGTTAGCCTGTGCAATAAGTTCATTGTATAAACCAACAGAAGCTGTTTGTCTGCGTCTAGCCATCCCATTTAAAAAAACCTAGAATGACAGCAAGTGTACCGCCAATAACAACTAGGAAATTTATAACACCTTTTCCTTTGTTCATATCAGAGTGCAGATTTTTTATATCTACTCTCATTTCGTCTATAGCTTTAAATAAAGTTTTCATACGTTCCGCACACACCTTCTCATGATATGAGATGCGAACACTATTGCTTTTCTCTGCGTACTCTTTAATTTTTTTCTGTGCATTTGCACTTGCAGATAATTTTTTTAATTTTGTTTTTGACATAAGTTTTAAGTTTGTTCCAAAAATTTGTTATTTCTTCTAAAAATATTCCAATCATTTTATCCATAGTATTATGCTCCAGTTACAGGTTGACACGTAAAAGTAATAAATATTTTTTTATTATTTACTTCTTCTTCTCCTAATTCTCTTAACAGATTTATTGAATGAATGTAACCCGATCTTGTACAATTATAATGGTTGTTTGCTGCGGGAAAAGATACAGGTTCTCCACAAGTTGTTAATGTTGCTGAGCAAATGTGTAGCATCAATAAGTAGCTCATTAAGTTTATCTAGCTGTTGCTGGAATATTATTTGAGCCAACTAATGGTGCTTCTGCAAATGCCATGTAGATATAAGTTTGTGTATTTTTATTATAAACATTATCATTGGTCTGTAATTTAAAACCATTAGATAAAAAATCAGGATTAGGTAAATCTGTTGCTTCAGCTTGTGAAGCATCTGCTTTTATAAAAGCTGAACTTCCATTATAACCTAATCTTCTATTATCAGTTATTGACCAACTTTCAGCATAAGTTGAACTTTTTAAAAGAACAAAAGCTGGTTTAAATCCTGTGTAAATAAATGGTGCGTCATTTCCCGGTTCACCATTACCAACATAAGAACCAAATTTACTGAAGCCTTGTTTTTCTGTAAACGCATAACAAATATGATTTTTTCCAGAACCATTTGCATAAGAACCATCACCTAAAGATACAATTCCATTACTTGTAGGTTCTGTAGAGTTCCAAGAAGATGAATTTGTTGAAGTTACTGCTGTATTAAAATGAATATATTTATTACTAGAAAAAGCATTTGTTGCTAAACCTTGATGACCAATCATCCATTCTGTACCATTATCTGTTAAATTTTTAATTATTACACAAGCTGGTTTAGATGTTAAACCTGTGCCAATAGTGGCATTAGAACCTGTACCTGTAAATGAAGATATTGAAAAACCAGAAGTATTATTAACTGATGTGTAAGTTGTATTTATAGAACCATCTGTATTTGATGAACCTTGTCCGTTGGCTTTCCAATTCCAAGATGCAAATGTTGAACCATTATTATTTACTCCTGCGTCTGTACCTACTGTAAATCCATCACTATTAAATGAAGTAATTTCTGTTGAACTTGTATATTGATCATTAGAGGTATTACTAGCAATTACTTTTGTTAATCCTCTTACGGCATCTGTCCAAGAATGTGAATAGGTATTACTTCTTGATTTAATCCAAGTCCAATCAGGTTGAAATCCAACACCTGTTAATGCGTTAGAACTTCCTGTTCCTGTATAAATTTTAGTATTAAAATGATCTGTAGATTTATTTATTGTTGTGTATGCCATTATAAGTTTAATCCTTTTGTTGATAGAGCAGTATATCCTGTTGGTACATCATATTCAAATATTCCTACACCACTTGCGTTACTTCCTGCACTAGATACTGCTGTTGTTCCAAAATATCCGTTGCCGAAGTTTGCTTCAACTATTGCATATTGGCTTTGACTTGTACTTCCTACTATAAATCCTTGATGGCTAGAAGTAGTAAACCAAGATTGAGCTGATATATTTGTAGCTCCTGTTCTTGATGAGCCTGATGTTGGTACTCCAACAACTCCACCGATAGTTCCCCAAGTTCCATTTCTACCAGCATAAAAAGCTCCATTGTCGGCATCATAAGCAATCATACAAATATCATTTGTTGCTACAGTAGGTATAACACCAGATACTTCTGAACCATTCATTAGAACATTACCATCTTTTCTTACAGAAACTGCACCATTAAAACTTGTGTTATAAATTGTTGTATTTGCTGTTCTTAATGCTTCTGTTCCTTTGTCCATATCACAAATACCAACAGCAAAATTTTGTGTTCCTACATTTTTAAATTCTGCATAATATTTTCCACTTTTTGGAATAGCTAATGTTGAAATTGCATTAGGATAAGTTGCATCATGAGTACCATTCATTTTAGTATTTCCATTAGAAAAAACAGGATAAGCTTTTGATTGAACAAAATTTAAATTATTCCAAACACTAAAAACATTACTAGGACAATCTTCAGTTTTAGTTAGTGTACCACTAGCTAATGTAAAGTTGTTAGAATTAGATGATTGGTCTGTAATTGTGTTTCCATCTTTTAAAATTGTAAAACCATTATTACCTAATGTAAAACTAGGAGAAGTGTTTATTTTCCATTCGCCAGTTGTTGAATCTGTAGAACCAAATACTGTTGGTGCTAATTGTGTGCCATCACAAAAATGAATATGAGACATTGAACCATCAAAAGCATTACTACCACCTTGATAATCACCTATAGATATTGTTGCACCACTTTCATTAATTACATTGTTAGCTAAATTTATTGATGGAGAGTTGTTAGTAGCTAAATCAGTTTCTTGAACTCCATTAACATATAATTTTACTCTGTTAGTGTCTGTTGATTGTGTTGTATCTACTGCAACAACTATGTGATACCATGCAGAAGTATCTCTAAATTTTCTATTGGTTATAACAGTATATGTATAACTGCCACCATGAGTGTTGTAACATTCTAATCTATCACTAGAATCAAATGATAACTTAAATCTATTATTTCCGTCTTGATAACCATCTATAAGAAAACAATCTCCATAAGATAGTTTACTTCTTTTAAACCACATAGATATTGTATGTTTGGTATTTAAAGTTGGTGTTCCTGCTGTTCTTGATAATCTTGTACTAGCCATTAGTTAAATTGTCCTCCACCTGTTGCACCGAATGAGCTTGTTAAACTAAAATCTCTAGTTACAAACTGACCCTCAGCATCTGTAATTTTTAATGTAAAATTGTATGTAGTTGGTGTTGTAGAACTACCTCCAAAATCAGTTGTAGATATTACACCATTTGTAGCTAAACTGCAATTTGCTTGACTTCCACCACTTCCAACTAAAACACTTGTTGTTTCTGTAAATGTTATTGCACTATCTGATGAACCTACAACTGTAAATACTGTACCTGAAAAATTACCAGCTACTGATCCTAATGATCCTGCTGCTGTTGTAAATGATGGTGCAGTAGATGCAGTAATAATATTATTTGTACTTCTTCCTGCGTTACCATCAGGGTTTTCTATTCTTACAAAATAGTTTCCACTTGCTAAAGTACAATTAACTGAAAGTGTTGTAGCATTAGTAAATGATACTGTATTGGCATTTGTAACTGCACCAGTAGAACCATTAATAAATTGTACTTGTGGTATGGAAACAAAGTTTGTTCCTGTAATACTTATTGTTGTTGCTGTAGCTGGAGCAATCGTTTGAGATACATTAGCTACAGTTGGTTTAGTTTCTGCTGCTGTAATCCAAGATAATTGATTTGTGCTTGAACCATTACTAGCTAAAACTTGATTTGCTGATCCAACAGAAGTTGGTAAAATTAAAGTATATGATTGACCAGCAGAGTGAGCTGGAGATTGTATTTTAACTCCATGAGTATTTTGACTACAGTTTAAAGTAATTTTTCCATCTGCTGAAGAACCATCTCCTCTAGCAGTTAAACTGTTTGCTTCAACAGTAGCAGTAGTAAGTGTTTTACCTGCCATTGTTGTAGGTAATCTTGCATCATTTAGTGTGCCTGAAGTAATAGATGAAGCTGCTATTGCTGATACATTAAATGTTCCGTAAGCTACAATATCAATAATATCACCAGCAACTGCACCTGTTGCTAAAACAACTGATGTGCCTGATGTTACAGTAACATCTGTTCCATTTACTAGCTTACTTCCATTTTTATAAATATCAATAAATCCTGCATCATAAGCTAAAGTATTTCCGTTATCATCTGAACCTGTAAATGTAGTTTGGTTTGCTGAAGCTGTGTATTTAAATCTAGCTGAAGTTCCGTTTACTGTACTTCCAGCTGCTGCCCAACCACTTGATTTATAAACTTTTAATTCATTTGCAGTTGTGTCAAAATATAAATCTCCAACATCTAGTGAAGAAGATGGAGCTGAACTTGCAACTCTGTATCTTTCGCCAAAACTATTGACACCAGTTATGTTTGCTGCTGTTGTATTAACATTAGAGATTGAACCAGCTACTGTATTTACATTAGCAATAGAACCACCAACATTTGTTACATTTGAATTATTAGAAGCTACTGTACTAATATTTGTATTATTACCAGCAACAGTTGTTACATTAGAACTGATACCAGCAACAGCTGTTACATTAGAAGATATACCAGCTACTGTATTAATATTAGTAGAATTTCCTGCAACTGTATTTATATTTGATGAGTTTGAATTAACATTTGAAATTGCAGTTGATATTCCAGCTACTGTTGTTACTTCAGTTGCTTTAGGAACTAATCTATGAAAATTGTATGTGTGTTGAGTTGTTGTTGATTCAACTAAGATACCATAACCAGCAGGTAAAGAAGAACCATTAGCAACTCCATTTAATGTAACTGTTGAATTACCAACTGTACCATTAGGTATAGTTACAACACCTGATCCACTTGCAGTATAAGAATTTGCAAGTGCTTCAACACTAACAATAGTTCCTACACCATTATTGACATCAGGATTTACATTTGGAAAACTTGTTTCATTTGCTATCGGAACAAAGCCACCTACATCATCTACTAAATCTATAACTCTAGCTGATATAGCTGCTGTTGTTGCAATAAACGAATCACTATCTGACCATGTTTGTCCTGAACTAATTGTTTCAGAACTATCTACATTAAAAAATCTATTATTAGCTGCTGAAGTTGTAAATACTGTAACATCATCAGGTGTAGATCCTGATTGTTCAGAAGCTGTAACTAAAACTGCATCTGCTATTTTAGCAGCAGTAACTGCATCATCAGCAATTTTAGCTGTTGTAACATTTGAATCTAATATTTTTGCAGTTGTAACATTAGCATCTGCTATCTTAGCAGTTGTTACATTTGCATCTGTAATCTTAGCAGTAGTAACAGCGTTACTAGCTAACTTATCAGCAGTAACATTTGAATTAGTTATTTTTGCAGTAGTAACTGCGTTGTCAGCTAATTTAGCAGTAGAAACATTAGCGTCTGTAATCTTTGCAGTTGTTATAGCGTCATCTGCTATCTTTGTTGTTGTAACAGCATTAGCATTTATTTTAGCTTCTGTTACTGCATTTGCATTTAGTTGTGATGCTTGAACTGCATTGTCTGCAATCTTATCATTATTAATTGCATCATTAGCAATCTTAGCAGTAGTAACAGATCCATCTGCAATTTGAGCTGAACCAATAACACCTAAAGGAATTGAAGTATTAGTTGGTGTTAAAATACCAATATAAATTCTTAATGTTTCTGAAGAAAGTTGTCCTGAATCCCAAGTAACATTTACTGTAGTTGTTGTTACACCATTAAAAGCAGAAGAAGATATTGTTCCGTAAATTGTTCCTGTTGAAGAACCAATAGCTTTAACTCTCCTATTTGCAACATATTGAGATGTTGAATTTGCACCTGTTAAAGTAAATGAAGTTGCTGAAGCATAAGCTACAACTGGAGTTCCTGATCCAACACCATACTCTACCCATTGTGCATCATTATACCAATCTCTAGTATTTTTCATTAATGCTCTAATGGCATTATTAAGATTGGATGGTAACATTCCCTCTGCAACATTAATTGTATTTAATGTAGTGTTGCTAGATTGGGTTGTTGAATAATCTTTAATGTTACTTGTCATTTATTTTTTTTAATCTCCTAAAAACCAAGCAAATGCTTTATTGTTTTCTGTATTTTTTTCGTTAATCAAAACATTAACAGCTTCTTCTACTTGTCTTTGAAAAAATTCCTGTGTGTCTAAACTGTATCGTACATTGTCTATATCAGTTTTATCTGTCATCTTCCACCTGCTTTTGAAGCTACAAAATTAACCCCTTGTGCATCTTTCCAAGCAGTACCTGCTGGGATTTTAACACTTGCTCTTACATATCTTCCTGATTGTCTTACTGGTACACTACCACTTGTAACCATAGATGAATAACTAGATGTAACTGGTTGATCTACTAATTTTTCTCTTTTTGTTATTGCTACTGTTGCATTGGCATCAACAATCGGTCTTACTTCTGTAATATCACTTCTTAATCCTGGAAACAACTCTAATTCTGAAGTTTCTAAAGTTACTTCACCTGAATCACCTGAAAAGATAGCTGACTCAAAACTTGAATTTATTGCTCCTAAAGATAACTGTCCTCCATCCCAAAATGTAGTATCTAAAGAAATGTTAATGTTATCTAGGTTTCCTGAAATCAAATCCATTTGTTCTACTGTGTAAGCTCCTAAAAACTGTGTAAAAATTGTAGAAGCAGAAGCATCAGCTATACTCCATTTTTCTGTAACATAATTATATACAATAACTCTATCACATATACCTGTAGTATTTGCTGTGTCTTGAGATGATGGATATAACCAAATAGCTAATTGATTAAAAGGATCTACAGCAGCTACTATTCTATCTGAGAATGCTTTATTTAAATCTACATCAAAAAATCTATTTACTTTTTCTGCACCAATAGCTTTTACTTGATCGCCACTTACTTCAAAGAAACCATCATCAGCATAAAAGAAAGCTCTCCTGTTATCTTGGCAAACTGTCTTTCCATAAACTGCACCTCTATTAGGAGATACAACTGAAAATCTAAATACTGTTGCACCACCTACATAATCCATTCTTACTATTTCGTTTTGTCTAAATACATAACCATACTCACCTGATGTTATAGCTACGATCTGACCACCTGAACCTGGTAAGTCTTGTGAATCTGCTTGTTTAGTTCCTGGAGTCCAAGTTGTTATATCGTTAATACCTGACCATTGAACTCTATTACGATTTGCATTTTGATTACCTGTAACTAAAAAATCTCTGATAACACCTGATGTTCTAAATACTGGTGGAGTACCACTTGTTGCAATAGTGCTTAGATTAGCAAAGCTATTAGATGTTCCCATTAAAAAATATTGAGGAGCATCTTTACCATTACTTGCAATAATATGATCTCCAAATTGTGTAAAGGTAAAAAAATCTGTATCTGTTCCTGTTAATCCTGATTTAATAGAAGTAAAAGAACCTTGTTCTAATTTATAAATATTAGTTTTTGTTGCAGCAAAGTTATTAGCTACATTAGAAGTTGATCTAAAAGAACCTGCTCCTTTTGAATTTGCACCAATATTGTTTGTTGAAAATTTTACTAAAGATGGAAAAGGTTTATATGATCTTGCAGCGTAGTAAACATTGTTAGCTTCATTAGCACCAGGATTTAAATATGCTGGTTGGTCAGGAAGCCATTCGCCAAAAGGTACTTGCATTTATACTCCTACTTTTTTTAATGCTTTTTTATGTGCTTTAGAAAAACTAGATCCTTGCATCATAGCTTCACCCATTTCTTCCATGTGTTTTCTTGTATGATGAGATGAATGTTTTTTTAATAAATCTTTTTGTTTTGTTGTAAGTTTTTTCATTTGTTATCCATTATTACTGGTTGATCTTACATTGTCAGAAAAAGGAGATTCAACTGTTACATCTCCTCTTATTTGTAATGGTGAACCACTAAATTGATCTTCTCTATCATTTCTTTCTAATCTTTCTAAAGCTGTAACATATAGTTGTTGCCATTGTTGTACTCTTTGAGGATCAACACCACCTAAAAAATTAGAAGCATGATATAATGCACCATATAAATAAATAGATGGATGATTAGTTAATATATAGTTTGTTGCATTTGATGAAGATAAAGCATCAAATTCTTTGTAGAAATTTAAATAACCTGTGTATGTAGCATCAGGTAATGGTGAAAATCTAAATGTATCTCCAAGTATAGTATAAACTCTTGGCATACCACTTGTATTAGTTCCTCTTATCTGATCCATTTGTGGAGGAGTCATATAAGTTAAAGAATGTTTTTGTGTTCCTGATAAAATATAAAAATCTCTTACTTGTAAAAATCCTGTTGGTAAATTTTCAGTTTCAGCATTAATAGTAATTGTTGTTTGTGATATTTGTTTTCTAACTCTTAATTTAGAATTAAAATCTTTTTCTGTTAAAACAATGAAATCATTTGCAATCTCAGTTGTTAAGTCTGATCGGTTTAACCAATTTGCTAAAGATGCTTGTAATTCTATATAATTAGATAATGCCATTATAATTTTCCTTCTGCTGTTCTAAAATATTTAAACTCACTACTGTTTAATTTAAGTTTTAGTATTTTACTTTGAGTTTCTTTTGGAAGTTTCCACCAGTTTCCTTTACAACTTGGATCATATTCTAAAGCCCAAATTTGTAATGCACCTAAAGGTATAGAAGCAACTCTTTTTAAATCTCTTGTTTTAGAGTACCCATCATTAAGATTTAATAATCTTTTATTATGTTTTAAATGAGGATCAATATTTGTTTCTTCTTTTACAACAACTCTTTCTTCTTGCTTATCTAAATCATAAGTAGTTGTTTGTAAGCCGTCTTTAATAATGTCCTTCATTTATCCTTGACCTCTACTTTTTTTTCTACTTGGTATTCTTTTACTATAACTTTTTGCATGACGACCAGGTCTTTTTCTAGGTTTAGTTTTAACATAATTGCTAATACCATATAAACCTTTTTTTTTAGCCATTATGCACTTAGTTCAACAATAGAAATAACATCACCATTAGTTGCAGTTAAACCTGAACACTTAGAACCTGGAGTAACTTTAAATATTTCAGGTTGGTCGGCAGGTATAAATATACTTGTTGCACTAGCAGTTGGAGGTGCAATAGTTGCAGTTCCACCAAATACAATATGACAATCAACTGGACTACAAACTCTTACATATTCAGTTTGTGAACCAAAAGCAGCAGTTGCTGTTGAAGCTGCTGGACTAGGCATTGTTATATTATTTATTGTTATAGGTCTTAATCCGTAATTAAAACTCATATTTTTTTCTCCTATTTATTTTTTAAGGGGAAATTTGTCGCTAGACTAGCTTCCCCAATTATTCTTATATACTATTATCTTCTAATAACAAAAGTACAATTTAAAGGACAAACTCCTGTTGAAGCTCCGTCTGTTGCTACTTTTATAAAGTCGCCTTCTGCTACTAAATTTACTGCTGATGGTGTTGATGTTCTTACATCTCCAACAGCATCTCCAGCATAAGGAACAGTTATTCCTGATGATGTCATAACTGTAGATCCACCTTGTTTAGTGAAAAAAGTTATTGCAGCATTTGAACCTGTAATTGCACCTTCTTGAACAGCATGAATTTTGATAACTCTACCACCATCAGGTATAGCAACAAATGCTACTCCACCTGTTGCTGATATGTCAGCTAATCTTACTGTTATAAAGTAATCGTTTAATGTTCTCATTTTATTTCTCCGTTTGTCGTTCCGTCTATAACCTATTTAAGACTTCAACTTGATTAAGTGTGAGGAGTGTATTTTTTAAAAGGTTACACCCCTCAACACAATTAGATTGCTTATGAAGTAGTTATATCTGTAACCATTCCACTTGCAGCTTCGTTTCTTGACTCAAGAGTGTACTCAGCTACCATGAATCTCTGATCTGCGTCAGCAGTTTGTGCAGGATTCTGTAGAGAGAAATCTCTTAAGAAAGCAACAGCGAACATATCCATCTCTAATACTAGAGCATCTTGTCCTCTTTTTCCTGAAGTTGAGTTAGCTTGTCTAATGAATCTATTAGGAGCTACTTGCATAGTTCCGAAATCTGACTCATAAACATCAATAGAAGTTATTAATCTTCTATCTTCTGCTGCGTCAAATCTTGTAGATCCACCAGTAAAACCTGATAATCTTTGCTTGTTAAAAGCATTAACCATTATCATGTTTGGGTTGCCACCTGAATTGAAACATTGAACCAAAACACCTTTTAAAAGGTCTTCTGTAAATGCTCTTTGTGTTCCATCAGTTCTGATAGCTCCACCACCAGCTCCTGATCCACCAGCACCAGCAGATACATTAGTTGAAATCCATGTTTGAACTCCACCTAATTTTCTTGTTGGTGATGAAGCAGAACCAGCAGCAGCAGCTACATTAGATAAAAGAGCTGTTTCCATATCTCTTTTTAATTCTTTTGCAGATTTTGCTACTTGGTAAGCTAATTCAGAGTTTCTACCAGCAGATGTTACAGCGTCATTAGTTCCAGTTACTTGTAGAGCTTTTGAGCTGATCTGTGTGTGGTTACCCAGTTTACTTGTTGCACTTAGCGTAGGGTAACTTATTGTTGCTCCCTCAGCTTGTGCGTTTGCAGCTACATCAGCTAAGGCGTCTGTTTGCCATTGATGTAGTGTGTTTGTTGCTTTTGTTTTTGCAACACCTGACATAAAAGGAGTTTCAGTAGGTGATATACTATAAATAATATCAGCTAGATCCTCTCTTATACCAACTGTTGTATATGTTGCTAATGCAGGCATATTGTTGTTCTCCGTTAGGTTATTGTTTATAAATAACGCTTCAGTAAATCAGCAGCAATTTTTGGATCGCCTTTAGATTTCTTAAGCGTTTTAAATTGATCCAACCTTGATTGTGAAATCTTATCATCTTTTGTAACCTTAACGCCTGATCTAACAACTTTAGATGGTTTAACAATTTTTTTAGCAATATTAGGTCTTGGTCTATTTGCTGAATTTAAATGTTTCATTCCATCCATAACCACATCAAACATTCTGCTATCATAAATACTAGAAACTTCTTTATCGTTGAAACCTCTTTGTACTAAATAATTTCTCATGTTTGTTTTTAGCGTAGCTCCTTTTATAGGATCAACAAAGTCAGGATGTTTTAAAGCAACCTTATTTTGTTCTTCGGCTAAAATTTTCTGAAACTGTTGCTCTTGATGTTGTCTAAGTTTTACTTGACTTTGAGAAATCGTTTCTTTTCGTCTTCTCAATTTTCTTTCAATCTTAGCAGCTTCAGTAGGGTCTTCTTCAAAAAGTTTATCCAACTCTTTTGAATTTAACTCATTGTTTACTTCTGCGTTAAGAGTAGCATTAAGATTATTTAATTCTTCAATCTTAGTTGAATACTCTTGCGTTAGACGATCTTGCTCAGAACGAACTTGTCTTTTTTCTATAGCTAGTTCTTCGGTCTTTCGTCTATAGTCCGCATCTTTCTGATAACCTGCTTTTAATTCTTCAAGTTCAACTTCAATTACTTCACCATTAACTTTAACTTGGTGGTAATCAGTTTCTTGTTCTTCAATCGCATTTTCTTTTGATGCTTCTTCTTGATCTAAAGATTCTTGAACTTTATCTTCAAGTTGTTCTTCAGGTTTTTGTTTTACCTCTTGAGTATCTTCAGTAGCTTGTGCTTCTGTAGGTTCTTTTGGTTCAACTGGTGCTGCTTCTTCTTGAGGTTTTTTGCTAACTCCTTCTTTAGAGTCCAACAAACCTTCAATAGATTTTGCTGCACCTATTACTGACTCAGGTTTGTTCAGTAATGGGTTTTGATTTGACATAATGTCTCCTGTTTGTGTTTAAGCTCCTAGATATTAGGTTGGCTTATTCTAACTGTGTTAGAATTTTTTTCCTTGCTTATGAAAATCAGCTAATTGTTTTTGTGCTAATTTTCCTGTCTCAAGAATTTCTTTAAAATGATTCTCTACTTTTCCTAGAACTTGATATGCTAACCATAATTTTTCTCTTGCATGATTATCATTCACTCCAGTTTGTTCAAATAGAGCATCAGAATAATTTTTTTTAAGAGTTACTAAACACTCTTTAAAAAGATCATTCTCTAATATTAGTTTCGCCTGAGATGATCTGCTCAACTCCAGCGTTCTTTTCGTTTGATCTTGGTTGTCCATTTATTCCTTGTAACTGATCTGTAAACATATTAGCAGAATTTTGTGCTTCTTCAAGTATTTTACTGTTTTCAGATATAATCATTTTATCTAAATCAGCTTCTGCTTTTAATTTAGCTGTATCAAGTTGTGTTCCGTATTTTAAACCCATTTCTTTAATCTTAGCTTCAAAGTCTAATAACATTTCTTGTTGTTTTTGTTGTAATTGTTTGTAATCCAACTCAAGATCAGCAATTTTTCTCTTGTTCTCAGCATCAATTCTAGTCATTTCTATTTTTTCAATAGGTGGAACTGGTGGAGGTGGAGGAGGAGTTACATATTGTTTTCCTATATCAGGATTAATAAAGTAGCTATCTACTGTTTTTAATCCAGCATTTTCAATTATCTTAGCAAGAGTATTATAAATATTCTTTAATCCTACCATAGGATATTCTCTTTGACCTTGTAATTGAAATGCTTGTAGTTGTTTATCTAAAATATTATTTAACATTACAATTTGTTGTTCTTTAGATCCTGTGCCAAGACCCACACTAATTGAAATATTAAATCTATCTTTCCATTCTGTAGGAAGAACAGGAATGTATTGTCCATTGATTGCAATAATTTTTTCTTTATCTTGATACTTAACTGAAAGTTCAAACATCTTTCTAAACAAATCTTTAACACCTGTCTCAGCAAATATTCTAGCAATTAATTCAGAACGCATTTGCGTTTGATTCATAATTGTATTTATTCCTGTAGCAGTTTTATTTAATGAATTAGAATCTAAACCTTGATTATATTTTGTAACACCAGTTCTTACTTCTCTAACTGTGTCTAAGTATTCAAGTAATGGAAAGGCTTGTTGTGAAATAGGTTGATTAACAATCGGTTGCATAACTTGATTAGGTGGTTGTTTAGTTCTTACAACACCTCCAGGTCTAGTTGTTAAAAGATCATCCATGTTTACCATTCCATCCATAATCGCAACTCTATTATTATTTGTTAGATACATATTATCTAAAAGTTGTCTCATTACAGTTGATTTCATTAATTGAACATCTTCAACTAATTCTGAAACTGATCTACCATAAAATCTATGTGGCATTGGAACAGGAGTTACTGAAACAAAAGGAATAGTATCACATGAAACATTTTCTAAAATAAATTCTGAAGATTCTCCTACTGAAGTTATCTTTCTAAGTTCTGCTATACCATCTCCATCATAATCATAACGAACATAATTTTCATATATAGTTATTCTTTGCGTAGAAGGATCTGCTGATGAGTTCATTGGAAAGTCATCTATGTTTTGAAACCTTGCCATTCTTTCTGTATTTAAAATTGAAGAATCGGATGCTGGAAGATTATAAACTTCATCTTTATCAAAACCCATACTTACTAATTCTGATCTAGTCATATAAACTCTATGAGCAACATAATTTGCTTCATCAAGTTTAACTGCATCTTTATCAATTAAAAATTCTTCAGGTGGTACTGATTCAACTTTAATCTTTCCTTTTTTTGTAATTCTTTTTAATTTACAATTATGAAGCATAGGCAGAGGAAGGTCTAAGTCTATACCTTGCTGTGCTTCCATTTGTTCTTCAAACTGTTCTAAACTTTCGGCAGCAGCTTCATCTTCTCTTTCAGTATGTTCTGTTGTTTCTACATTGGGATCGTTTTTAAGAATAGCATATTCTTCATCTGTTAAATTTTCATAAGTTTCGTATTCAACACTTTCAGTTTTATCGTAGTAAACTTTTAGTATTCCATTTTTTTCTAATAGTGCATCTTTAAAAAAATTATATAATAATTGAAAGCCATCATTCTCTTTATAAAAGATATGATTTAAATATGCTGTTGCTTGTTCTGCTATAGCAGCATCATCTGCTCTAACTGGTTCACAAATAACAACTTTATCTGATGCAGTAAAAACTCTTAAAAGATTTGGTAATAAACTTTCTACAGTATCAGCTACATCTGTACTTACAACTTGTGAACGACCATCTATTTCGTTGCCAAGACTATCACCTTGATAATAGTCTAATGCTTTTTCTCTTTGTGCTGAAAGTGTACCCCCCAAAAATCCTAAAGAATTATTTATGTAGTTTTGTAATATTCCTCTTAATTCAGGATCTTCTATTCTTGTAATTTTTTTTGCCATAATTAAACTATGTAACTTGTATCAACAGGAATTGCTTTTTTCCAATCTGACGATTTTCCTCCAACAAAAGTACAACCATATCTAAAAGCATCTGCTGGATGTGAAGCGAAATTGTGAATCGGTCTGTTTTTAAAACATTGATTCTTTTCATCCCATTTTTTCTGATATGCTTTTAATGCTTCTAGTCCTTTTGCTGTTTTATTTTTGTCAAAATAACATTTAGGTAAATCTTTTCTAACAGCTTCTATACCATCTTCAATAGAAAGTTTCGGAGCTATATCAAATGATATACCTAATTCTAATGCACTTTCAAGTCTTGATTTTCCAAATGCACCTAATTCTCTCACTTTTATATCATGGGGAGCAATATGTCTATCATATTTATAAGGTTTGCTTTCTATAAGGTCTGCATAAAAATCTAATCCCTCACCTGAGTTCTCCTCATAATCAATTACTCTTATTTCTTCATTGTGCCTTTGAACAAACCAAATAGCTGTTGAATCTTTAAGACCAAGATCCCACCATGTTTCTACATCTAAATTAGAATCATATTTAACTTCCTTGACTCTATCGGTTTTTTCTAAGGTTTCTATAATAGCTCCATAGTAGCTACCAGTAATAGCAGCTTGAAATGAGCATTCAAATTCTTGATCATATAAGTCAGCAGACATTACATTCTGAGCTGCTTCTAATTCTTCCTTATCTAATATCTTGGTATCACTAGCCTTATATACTTCTGTCCACCAATCCTTTTTATCTAAGGCTTCTTTGTGTAATTTATAGAAATAGTTCTGACCTTTTGGTGTACCTATAAATATACACCATCCTTTTCTATCAGCTAAGGCAGGTCTAATAATTTCAGGAAATAATGTTGGACTAATATTTTGCGTTTCATCCATGACACACCCATCTAAAAAGATACCCCTAAGTGCTTGATCATTCTCAGCTCCAAGAATAGTTATCCTAGAACCATTAGGAAAATCACATCTAAGTTCTGACTCATTGAATTTTACATAAGGAATATTTTTGGCGAAATTTTTTATATAATCCCATGCTGTACTTTTACCCTGTTTGAATGTTGGCGAAATAAAGGCGTATCTTGGGTTTGGCAAAGGATTTGTAAGTGCATCTCTAATCATGTGATTAATAGTACATACAGTTTTGCCTGACCTCCTATGTGCTACAACCACATTAAATCGGCTCTTAGGCATTTGTTTGTGCAAAATTTTTTGCAACTTTCTAGGTGTATAAGGAATAACAATTTCAGACATTTAAAAACAAAACCCCCATACCTTAGTGAATAGTATGATTTTTAGGATTATTCAAGTCTTCTATATTTAGTTCTTCCATAAGATAATTGCTAAAGTCTTTAGCATCATAAGAATCTTCAAATCCGTCAAAGTGAACTGAGACAGTATTAGTCTTCTCTGAGATAAGAACTATTGCATAAATCTTTGATTTGTAATCTTCCATAAAAAGCCTTGTAATTTAACTATACATACCTCCTAACGTAATAACAACCAGCGTTAAAAAAATTTTAGCGTATGGGGTCTTTCTAAAACCCCCCTAAAAACAACGCAACTTCCAATTAGTAGTCATAATCATAAATTCTCAGAACAACCTAACACTAGAAAAAAACAATCTGCATTAGTGTTGTTCAATCTGTAGCTGAGATATATTTTTTTTTATTTCTATATGATTGATAGGCAACTTTGTGCAAGAAGGTACGAAGAAAACACACCTTAACATTGATTTACTTAGCTTATTTAATGATTGAGTTTATTTCTGCCACTTAACAACTAAAGGTTTATCATTATGATTTGATAAAGAAACATTAGTTTTATTAGAATATTTAGTAATTAAATGGCTTGCTTTCCATTTAGTTAAACCAACAATCTCCTTAATTAAGTGAGATATTGCAAGATCGCCTTTGCCATTTATTTTAAATTCATTAATTGTACTTTGAAGCTGATCAGTACAAGAAGACAACAAGTAATCAATTCCGTCCTGTTGTGCTAATTCATATTCTTTTTTAACAGCTGGTTTTTTGTGTAATAACTTTCTCCAGCCTTCCCAACTAGCATTAACTTCTTCATCTTCAAGGATCTTCTTTATACTTCTACCGATTGCAACCTGAGAGATTACATATTCTATTGTCGATTGATTGAATTTTATTTTATTAGCCATGATATTTATTTAATCTTATCTATTGACAATTAATTTACAAATCTTTATAAATTTACTTGTATTATGAATATATACAAAAAACTAACAAAAGAAAGGGAAAAAAATGACTGATAAAATTGTAATAAAAAAAACTACTGGGGATGGAACAATATTTTGTTACAGCCCAATTCATGAAACATCAGCTTTCATGATTACTACTGATGATGACCAATTCTTCGCTGAAGATTTTGACTTAGATTTGTCATTATTTAAAAACAGAAATTGGCAGTCTGTTGCTGATCATATTTTAGAAAAATATGGAAAAAGGCATGAAATTGAAGAAATTGTTTCATGTTAATATTAAAGGGGGTGTCACAACCCCCACAACAAAAGAAAGGGGAAAACAATGAGCGATAAAACAACAATGCACCAATTAGAAAAAGACCTAGTTGATGAGTTAAACGACAATAAAAAAGAAATATTAGAACATGAATATCCTAGTGATTTAATAACTGAGTATGCTGATGGTTATGTTCCAATATATAATTATGATCTAATAGAAGCATTATCAAGCGATCATACATTAGCCAACGTAGACGACACAGGATTACTACCTCAAAATCCTAGTGTTCATGATATAATAAGAATGGCTATTTATGAAAGACTTAGTAATGCAGCTTATACTTGGCTAGGTAACAACGAAAAAAAGGAGGTTGCTTGATGCTTAAATCATTTATATTTGCACTTCACTTTGCTATGGCTTTTCTAGGCTTAGTCATAGCAATACACATCAACTTGGCTTTAGGTTTAACAATGTTTATTTTCTTTATTGTTAAATTTTGGCTGCAATTACCACAATATAATTAAAGGGGAAATATGAAAACAATAATTGAAGGAATAATATTTTTTGCGTTCATGTACTTCTTGCTTTTCTATGGTTTAGAATTTGCAATAATGTATGAGCAATCAATCTTAAATGAAAGGAACGGAATATAATGAAATATCAAGTATTAAATAAAACTTTATTTGGTTGGGAAAGTATTTGGAATGGAGATAAATTTCAAACACTTGAAGAAGCAAAAGCACAAATAAAAGATCATATAAAAACTTGCCATGAACATAATATGGAATGCAATTTATATGATTTTAAAATAGTAAAACAATGAAGTTTGAACCTACAAAAAACTATTTGCATTGGTTATTATATATAGCCATGCAAGTAGTTATTTTTTTAACACTAATAGAGGTGATCACATGATGAAAGAAGTATTTTTTAATATGATAGCTGACAAAGGTTTTCAATTATTGCTATTGACAATTATTGTCTTTGCAATTAGTCTTAAAGTCAATGAGAAGAAAAGAAGGGATAATGAAAGAAGAAGAAAACGAAGGGAAGCACAAGGGTTCTTTGATTAAAATTGAAGCAGCTATTGATACTTATGAGATCAAAACAGCTTTTATACTTTGGTTAGAAGAAGAAACAAGAAAAAACATAAATTATGGAAAGGAAAACAATGAATAAAAATACATTTTTTATATTTAAACTATTGAGCTTAATTAAGAAATGCAGGGAAAAGGGGAAGTATGGTTTATATAATAAATTAATTAAGAAATATAATATTGATCCTAGAAAACTAGAAGAAGACTACTATGATTAAAAAAGGGGATATTGTTTATCATACTGTAAAGGGTATTCATGGGTTTGTTTTACAAGCTCCAACTAAGGATAGAAGCCATTGTGTTATTTCTGATTTAGATAAAGAAATGATTGGGCTGCATTCAAGAATGGATTGTTCAAAACATGACCTTGAATTAGTATTAGAAAAAGAAGAAAACATAAAGGAGGGGTAAATGAGAAAAAGCAAAAAGCAAAAAGAACAAGACTTAATTAAGCTACATAGCTTAGTTATGAAGAAGCTAGATGAAGCCATGATGTCGGTTGAAGCTAGTAAAAAATGGAAAAAAATTAAAGCAGATGGTGTAGAATTTACTTTAATTATGAGCTGGGTTGTTGAACAATGTCTTTATAGGTGGTTAGATAAAACTTGTATTCATACTGTAAAAGATAGTTTGAATGAGAAACTTCAATCAATAACTTCACATAAAGTTATTCAAGCTAAAGCTGATAGAGAAGAAGCTACACTAAATTAGTTAAGGAGGATTAGCCAGTATTTGAAAGGGTAAGAAATAACTGGCTAGATCCGAACAGTATTGAGATACTGTTTTTTAATACCTAGATATTGTGTCTAAACTTTGCCACTATACTTGATCCTGATTTTATCTGCAATATCTTTCTCAAACTTTGGGTCTTTTTCAACAGCTTCCCAATATTCCATGACTATTCTGTCTATAACTATTTCAGGTGTATTCTGATTATCTAAATGTCTAAGTAAGTTAATCAGGGGGGGGTTTTTTGGCTTATTAGCTTTATTCCTTCTAATAGCCAAATTATAGGCTACATTGGAAGACTTTCTAACTTTATCTAAAAGATACTTAAACTGCTTATTTTCCATAACTGCTAACTAGTATATATTAATAGTATATCTTTATTCAGGTATAGTTTTTATACCCCTATAGGTACAATTTTTATACCTCCCAAAACTATATCTTCTTACTGTTAATAAGAATAACTTTGTTAGTATTTATTCCTTTTCTCAATCTTCTTTCCTCATATAATTCTTTTTGCTGTAATGACATTTTCTTTCTTAAATTAATGTTTCTTGTAATAATAGATTGAAAATCTTCATCATCTCTAAAGTAATATTTATTAGTCTTATTCTTCCCCCTATTTAACCATGTAATATAGCCAAATAATTGTAGTCTGTCCAAATGCCTAATTAAAGTATTCTTATGTTTAATCGCCAATCTTCTCTTTAGATAGGTATGACTAGGACAACAACCATTAGGAGCTGTCCTGAGCCTTGTGAGGAGCATTAAAAGGCACTTCTCAACTGGTTTAAGAACCATGTTGTCCAGTAATTCATGCTCCAGTTTAAAGAAGGCTTTATTTGTAGGTGTGCTTTTCATATTTAAATTGCTTTAATGGTTTAAGTTTATCAATGGGAACTGACCAAACATAAGGTCTATCAGTTTTATTAAAGTTAGTCCATTGACCATGTTTTTCTATATCTAGTGGTGGAATGTAGCCGAAAAATCTATATGTAGGGGTATCGTCTCCAACAAGAAAGTAATAATCAGTTTTCTTATAACCTTGTCTTATGATAAGATTATTGGTTTTTTTAGTCATAAGCTGAGACCTAACTTGGACACATTTATTATCTATGATTAAATCTGAGCCATGAAAATTATTTACAGTATGTCCAAAATAAGACGACATCTTTTTAGCTAAAGCCATCTCACATAAAGAACCTGAAATGGTCATACCCCATTTATCGTACAGGTTGAAGTTAGCATTATGACCCCAACTTATATTCTGTCTCATGCTCTCTGTCTGCCTTAACATTCCAGTTAAACCACCTGACAATATTTCTTCCCAATTTAACTGTATTTTTTCAAGCTCCATACTTATCCCAAATCAGTATAATATAAATTAAATTTAATCAATTCTTATATTGACTTATTTATAAACAATCTGTAAATAGATTGTAAATGAAGGGTATTCAAAAAGAAAGATTTACAGACATAGCTTGGACACAAGGGGATTTTAATAAATCAACAATCTCATGCAGCCAAACAACATTAAGTAATTGGATGTACTTTTTAAAATATCATCTTTCCAAACATTTAGAATTTAAAAAAGAAGCTGATAGTATTAGTTTTAATGCAGGTACTTTTGTCCATGATTACTTTCAAGCTATATTGATTGGCATATATAAAATAGAAGATGTTGAAGCTAAGTTTAGAAACTTTATTAAAGGTAAAAACTACGCAGAAAACGACAAAGCCAAATCAGAATTTTTAGCAGATAGAATAGTAGGGTATGTTCAAAATCATTTAGACGCAGTAAAAGAAATATCAGGCAAATCTTTTCCTAAAGGTTGGGATAAAGAAAAGCCTTTTTCTGATTGGTATGATGAACAATATATGAAGAAGACTTTAGGTGTAGCTTGTGAAGGTTATATTGATTGTTTTAATGATGAATTTAAAATGTTTTCAGAACATAAGAATAGATTTGGTTCAGTTAAAAAGAACCCAAACCCACTAACACAAAAGAAAAAACCATACACTTATGTAAGACCACAAAAAATTAATTCTCCACAATTTACGCATTGTATTCAAACTGCTGTTTATTCAAAACACTTTAACCATGAATATAAACCACATTTAATTTATGGTTATGATGATCATTATAAAATATTTGACGCAAAAAATTGTTGGGAACTATCCCCTGAAGGTATTAACTATTTCTTTAATAAGTTTATTCAAATCAATATTCAAAGACAAGAAATGCTTAGGATAGCTGACGGAAGTATTAAGAAGTTAGCCATGATGATTGGGATAGATTGGTCTGACATCAGACACTATAAAAGAAACTTTATGCTTAAAAGCATAGATGAAGGGGATATAAAAAAACTGGAGAACTTTTATGAAAACTTATGATGGTTTATCGCCTGAAGATATAAAAAGAATTATAAATAGTGAGGTCTTGGAAAAGATGATCAAGGACAAGGCTAAAGAAGTTTATGATGATGAGAAGGAAAAAGAACAAGAAGAAATTATTAAAAACGCAAGAAAGGAAGGAACAATTTGACAAAGAACATATATCAAAAACTAAAGACAGCTTCAGAAGAAGCTAGAATGGTTAAAAAAACTGAGAAAAAAGGTGGTATGAATTTTAACCCACTTGAACATGACGCAGTACAATCAGTAGCCATGGAGGTCTTAAATAAAAATGGTCTCTATGCTTATTGTACTTACAAAGACTTTTTAATTAAAGAAATGTTTGTGCAAACGACTTGTAAAATGACAATCATAGATATTGATAAGCCTAGTTCTTTTATAGAAATAGAAACTCATGCTATCGCAAAAACAGATAAGTATGGATCAGGTAATTGTATGTCATACGCAAGAAAATATGCTTTCTTAAATGCTTTAAATTTAAGAACAGGAATGAAAGATGATGAGGAAGAAGCAAAAGATATGGAAGATGGACATAGTGCAAATCCACTTTATAATCATTCTAAAGTACAGCAACCTAAACAAAAGGTTGAGGTAGCTGACGAACTACAAGTAATACAATTAGCTTTTGAACAAAAAGCAAAACCTAATTCTGTTTTAAGAAGCGATATAGCAAATCTTAAAACAAGAATAAATCAGAATGGCGTTTGGGATTCTTTCACTAAAACTGGTTTATATAAAAATATGAAAGACCTTGAACTAAGTATCAACAAAGCAAACAAAAGGAGCTAACAAATGGGAACATTTGAATTAAAAGAAGGTGAAGGTTATCTTAACAGAGATAATGAGAACCCTGAGAAATTTTGGGGATCTTTTAAAATACCTAAAGACATGAAGAAAGGTGAAACAATTAACCTAACTGAATGGATAAATACTAAAGATGATGGAAAGGTAATTCACAAATTAGTAGAACGAAAACCTAAACAACAAGTTTAGTTTTACTGATATAGGGGTGGTGGTATTCTTTTTTCCCTTGAGTCGTTGTTCACTACCCCTATTTTATTATGAAGATATTTTTTTTATTTCTTTACATGACTACTGGAGGAACGACTTACGCATTAAAGAAAATTCCAATAATGAGTGCTACATCTTTAACTTGCAAACAAGCATTAAAAAAGAACGCAGTAATAGAACATGAGCCACATGGAGTTAGATATAAAGGACAAAAAGTATTTAAGTATTATTGTAGAACTTCATCAGGAGATTGGGTTCAATGAACGACAGAGGTTATAACGATTTAGAAGAAACAATAGAAAGATTAGAAAAGAAAATTTATGAGTTAGAAAAAAAAATAGATTTAAAAGATGAGGAGATACAAATATTAAATATACAATTAACAAAAAAGGAGACACATGAGTAAAGATGATAATATACAATGGATAGACATAGGGGATAAATTAACAAAACAAATGCTAAAGAATAAGCAAAAGGAATATGGAAACTTTACTAACAACTCTTATGTTATAGCCAATTTTATACAAAGCACATTAGAAGTTATTAATAAAAAATCAATCAAAGTACCAGTAACTATTGTTCCTCAACTTATGATTGTACTTAAACTTACAAGAACAATAGATGATGGAAGTAAGCAAAACTTATATAAAGCTGACACACATAACGATATAAATGGATATAATCATCTGTTAAAAATAATGATGCAGGAATTGAAGGAGGATAAAAATGGCAAGTAATGGTAAGGTTTTTTATAGTCCACAGATAAAAAAGATTATAAATTTTATGAATAATTATTATGAAGAAAATGAATGCTATCCTAAACTACATGAGATAGGTGTTGAATTAGATGTTACTAAACAAAGAATAGGTATCTTAATGAAAGACGCATTGAGACTAGGATTGGTAAAATCAAATAATGTATTTATGAGAAAATATAGCTTGATTAAATTATCAAAAAACAGTAAATTGAAAGTCAATAATTACTATGAGTTGTAAAAAAATATACAATATGGAAATGGCAGTAATTATGGAGGAGGATTTTGCAACTGTTGAGGAAGCTGCAAATCAAAAGATGCCTTCAACTAAGGCGTTTGTAAGTAGAGTTAGCGACATGAAGTTGATTAACTCTCTTGTAAAAAAAAAGGAGGATAATGATGGAGAACATCAGAAGTCGTCTGCAGAAGCTGATGGACAAACAGAGGGAAAAAAGTGAGAAGTATGTCCAAGCAGTACAAGAAGCTAATAAATTAAAAGCTGAAAGTTATAGCTTATATTTAAAAGTTTCAGAATGCAGAGAACAATTAATGACAAATAGGTAGTCGTTAATTAACATAAACAAGTACAACATAAAGTTGCACAACAACTAGAAAGGTAAGCTGTCGTTATGGGTAAAATACAAAAAGAAAGTGATACTTCATTCAATATTCATGCTGGTAAAAGATTAAGAAAAGCTAGAATAGAATTAGGTAAAACTCAATCATGGGTTGGAGAACAAATAAAAGTTACTTTCCAACAAGTTCAAAAATATGAAAAAGGTACTAATGGCATGAGTGGTGCTACATTAGGTAGATTGGCAATCGCTTTAAATGTAAAGGTTACTTATTTTTATGAAGGTTATGACATTGTAAAAGGTGTAAGTAGCTTTTCATATAAAGATAATCCACCTGAATTACATAGGGGTAATCAAGTTAAGAATGAAGCTATGTACCCTGACCCTCAACAAACACCATTGTTGAATGGTACTAATATTAAAATAGGATATTAAATTAATAAGGCGATCAGAAATGGTCGCCTTTTTTATATCTGTTCTAAACTTCTATTTTCATCATCTTTTTTCATACAAGAATAATGAGCTGGTTCTTTAGTTGCAAAAATAACAAAGGCTTCATCAGATATAATCATTTGATCACAATATTTACATAGACCAACATCTCTAATAATACCTCTAGTATTTTTCTTCCAAGTTTTTTTATGTCTTAGCATAGTTTGGTTTTTTTCCTTTTCTAGTTTTTCTTTCTGCTGTTTTTTTTCTTGATACAGCAGCTCTCCTTTGACTTGAACTCATGGATCTAGCTTTAGATGACTTAACACATTTAGGATAGTTCTTTCTTTTCTCACCCTTTGATCTTCCACATGGAGGAAAACCACCACCTTTTTTAGGATTAGCAATATCAACCCACTTTTCTGATGTCCATTTTCTTAATGACATTATCTTTTCTTTTTATTTTTCTTAGGTTTTATTCTACCACTACATACACCTGAAGCATACATATTTGCATAAGCTGAAGGATATACCTTGAACTTTCTTTTAGCAGCAGCTTTACCTCTTGCACATAATTTAGCCATAATATTTTTCCCTCCAACAACCCAGCTTAATGAATAAGCTACACCTAGTATTTACTTTTTAATTTTTTATTTTTCTTCTTCTTCTTTTTATTTTTATTTTTTTTCATTACTTTTTTTCCGTACATAGTTTTCTCCTATTGTTACCAGTTTTTGCAAGACCAATATCTTGCACTAAATTTATCATTAGCAGTATCACATCTATGTCTTGCTCTAAATGATTTTCTTCTTGCAGGATTGTTTTTTTTAATTGTCATATTAGCATCCCCATATCTAATAATCTTTTCTTTACCATCTTTACAAGCCTTAACAACAAACTTCTTACCACCTGATATTTGTCTTTTAGGTGAGTTGCATTTCATTTTAGCTTTGTTTATTGCCATACCTTATAACCTTCGCCTTTATTTTTAGTTAAAGATTGTTTTCTGTTAGTGCCATCTCTTTTAAAACTAACATGAATCCAACCACTATCAGGAATACCATCTTCATAATATTCTAATATCAGTTGGTCAAAGTCAAAGTTGTTCTTAATATGTGAAGCTAAATTTTTATTATCAAAACCTGAAATTTCAAAGTCTACAGCTTCGCCTTTACAATGTTGTGATTTAGAAGATGATCCTATAGCTTCTGATAATTTTTCTGATCTAAAACCTGAGCTAATACTTACAGGTCTTGACTCATAATATTCTCTAAGTGGTTCTAGTATGTTTTCACATAGAGCTTTTAAATTTTCTATTTGTTCTTCATTAGGTGTGTTATCCAAGCCAAGCCTTGAAGCTGTACCTGAATTAATCATCTCTTGTAAGGAGAAATGTTTAGATATTTGTGTCATATAAAATACTTTCTATCATATTCAACAACTTTCCATTGAATAGATTTTTTAAATTTATTTCGTTTACCATAATCTTCAGCTTCCTTTTTACTACTCCAAACCTCATTTGTAAAGATTTTCCATTGATCGTCTTGAAACCAAATTAAAGAAAACATTATGAACTTATTGATCTAATACAAGCAAATTTAATATGAATCATATTATTGTTTACATCTATAGTTTTAAAATCAGCCATTTTTTTAATAGCTTCTTCATGACCACCTAATACACAATCTTTAAAAGTATCATAACCTTGTGGCATTTGGTGTGGGTCAGTACACTCTTGATAAACAATAGAGCATATAATCATTGTTAGTGCAAACTTCATTCTTTTTCTTTCGGTTTTATTTCTTTTAATTTATCTTCTAATTCTTTTACTCTTTTATTTGATCTTTCTAAATCTTCATTAGTGTTCTCAAGTTTTTGCAAACACCTTTTATTGGCAGCATCTTTAGTCTTACCAGCGTCTTGAAGTTCAGCAACTTCTTCCCTTAGTAACCTTACTTGATCTTTATACTCAAGTATAATTTCTTTAGATGTGTCAGACATAGATTATTTTTTTTTGAAAGTAGATACACCCTTGATACCAAGTATCGTACTAAATGCTCCTACAACAAGAGCTTGATAAAACATTGGAAGATTAGAAAACTTATTAAAAAAAATATCTATCTTTGCTTGTATATCAGGATCATCACTAAATACAGACCAAGCTAAAAGTAATAAAGGAATACTAATAAGGATAAGACAAAATTCATCTTTCCAATCGTTCCTATGAGAATCAATTACTGCTTTTTTAAATTCAACTTCTCCATTAGCCATCTTCTCAGCCAACTTAAGTTCAGCAACAGATTCTAATTCTTTAGTTCTTCTTCTATTGGAAGCAATAGACATACCTGTCTTAATCATGCCTGGAACTAATTTAGCTGCAATATTTAACCACATAGTCTATTTATAAAAGTCTTTGAATAACCATTCAAGATATTTCTTCCACATTTTTCTAATAAAACCCATAGTGTTTTACTCCTTTTTTTAAGGTTTATACAATACATAAGTTAATGTTAGTTCTTGGTTAGGCATAATATCTTCTGTAGTTTTAAGTAACCACTTATTACCATTCTTTATTCTGACACAATTAGGTTTATCTGAATGATTTAAAAATCCTCCTAATGGCGTTCTGTGTAATTCTTCTTCAAACTCAATATGTGATACACCTAGCTCTGTATCTTTTCTAATTTCTTTTGTTGCAAAAATACCTAACCCCTCTATCCAACTAGGTCTTATAGTACAGTAAATAGGTAAAGGATTATAGCTCATATTATTTTTCCTCAAATATAGGTCTGTCAGGATTTTCTTCTTTCCATTTATCTTTTAACACAATCCAATAACTAATACTATTATCTCTTTTCTGAAAATCATTCACTTGCATTACTCCCAATTCTAAACAAGCATTTATAAGTTCTGCAAATGCTGGAGGTGGTGGATTTATTCTAGGAACATTTTTACATTGTTTAATTAATTCTAATTGTGTTTTAAGTTTCTGTTTTTTTCTTTGTTCAGCAATATATTCATCATCACAAGTAGCACCTAAAGGTATTCTAAATCTAAAACCTAACATTTGATCTTGGTTTTCATCAGATGTTCCTTTTTTATATTCTCTTTGTCTTATCTCTGCATAAGGTTCAAAACTACCTCTTTCACAGGCATAACTACCATCATTTAAATATTCGTTCTTTGCTTGAGTTGATGTAACAACTAGCAAGAAAAATATAATCCAAAATGTATTACCTGTTAAGATCTTTAATATCGTATTCATGTTGCCTTACCTGATCGCTTAATGTTTGAAAAATATTTTCTGCCATATCCCATGTAGCTTCTGCTCTAGCAAGTCTTTGTTTAATATCATTAACCATTTCTTTTTGTATTTCTAAATCTTTACTAATGTTTTGAACTATCTCTTTGTTAATAGAAACAGTATCTGTTAAAGTTAATACATATCTTACAGATGTAAATGTTCCAGCTAATACTGCACCTACCACAGGAACTATAACTATATTTTTTTTAAACCAATCTAATTTACTTTTTTGTTTTCTCATTCTTTTCCTTTGAAAAATTTACTTAAAAATTTATAATAATCTTTATCTTCTTTACAAGCACAAGTATCGCAAGTACATAGACCATATTCATCTGCATGAAGATCCTCTTTACAATGACAATTATGATAACATTTTTTACATTTCATATTAATTGTCTTTTGCTATTCTTATAATTTTACCATCTTTTACTTCTGCTTTTACTTTACTACAAACATAGCTTACTCTTATACCACTATTTCTAGTTGCTATCCTTTTTAATTCTAAACATTTTGAAACATTTGGCATAAGCATATGTTCTTTAAGAACAGCAGGTTCTCCAAGAAACATAAGTAAAGCAATTACGGAAGTCATTAGTGATTACCATTCATTTTTTTCTGTAACATATCTACCTGTTCTTTAAGATGATCTATGTTTACTTTATTATATCTACTAGCATTTATTTCTTTTTCAATAGATTCTATCTGCTTTGCTAAATGTTCTATAAGCATATACATTTCTAAGTTCTTAGGTTCTTGTTCTGCTTTTTTTAAAAGGTCAGCTTGAAATAAAGTATCTGCTGTTTCTAATCTGTTAAGTCTTTCTTCAATTCCAAAGTAAACCCAAACACCAATAGCAACTCCTGCAACAATAGATAAAATTGTTTTAAGATCCGTACTTACTTTTGTTCCTTCATTTATCTTCATAATTAACCATCAATAATTTTATGCCTAATTTTTTTTGTTCTTTAGTTGGACTTCTAAAAATTTTGCGTTTATTTTTTAATGCCTTACCTTTGAAATTATATCTATAGGTATTTGTTTTAATGTCTAGTAACTGTATTTTACCATTTTTATCTACAATAACAATATCAAATGGACAATGAGGATCGCATGATTTTGCTACATAATAACCAGCTTTTGTTAGTTCTGATATAGCATGGTACTCACTAGCAGTTCCTTTAATGGAAGTTTTCTTTTGTCTTTCAGATATTAACTTAGAAGATTTATGATTAGATTTACTAAGCCTGATAGACTTATTGTTAGAATCACCCATATAATTTTATATATATTATTTACCTTTATATCAAGGTGTGCCAAGTGATTATCTTTAATGGTGTTGATCTTTTCATGCACAAGTTTTATTTCGCCTTGAAGTTTAATTATCTCTTGAGAATTTTTTTGCGATTGAGTAGTCATTATTATTTTTTTTGGAACTCCAATATTAAATTATTTAAGTAATCTTTTCCTATTATATCGTTTATTACAGCTCTTTGTGATTTAGGAATATTGTTTAATTGATACTCCATTAAATAAGGAACTAAAGAAGCGTCAGATTGTAATTCTTTTGTAGTTTGTTTTTTAAATTGTTTTATGCTTTCTTTGATTGTGTAATATTGTAAACTCAATGGTAAAGATTTATAGGCATCAGTTTGAACTAATTCAGATAATTTATTATGAACTAATGGAGCAAATACATTTTTGTATGCTCTGTCTAATACTGGTATTCCTGTGCTTTTAAATATTTCACTATAGGTAAAATTCAATCTATCTAATTCTTTTTCAGCAGCATTTTTATCTTGTCTAACTGTAACACCAGTTAATTCTGCTAAAATAGGATTAGGATTTTTTAAAGGTCTTGCAACATATTTTCCTGTTTTTTCATCTAGCACAGCATGAGTAATAGATGTTAAATCTTGAAGTTCTCCAGGATTAAATATGGCTTTAAAGTTATTTACTATTGATACTCTAGGATCTAGCTTAGCGTTTTCTAAAGTGGAAGTTTTTGTATCTTTTGCTGCTTGAATATTGCCATCAGAAGCATCAAGAAATCCCATGTAAGTTTTAAATGGTGTTAAGTATTGAGCAGCAATTTTACCAACAAATTCATTCATAGCCCTATATCCTTTATTAGTTCCAAATCCTCCTACTGAATTTACCATTTGATCCACTAAATACAAACCAGTTCCACCCCTAGTTCCTGCAAATACTTTTGCAAATTCTTTTACATTAAAAGTTTGCTTAGTTAAAGTTCCATTTTGTTGTCTATTAACTAAATCAGCTACATATAAATATGCTGCTAATGGGTTATAAGGAAGAACATCTATAGTTTTATCTCCTACTTTTAATTCGTTCCATTTTTCTCCAGCAATTTTAGAATTTCTAATTTGAAAAGCAGTTCCCATTAAACCCCATCCTGCAAGTGCTTTTACCATTCCAGTAGTATCACCTTCTTTTAATTGTCTCATAAGAGCTTTTGTATAAGCTCCTTCTGTTGAAGCAGTTAATAAGGCTATAGGTAAATCTGCTGCTATTCTTATACCACTTACAAATGTTGGTGCAGGACTATAATCGTATAAAAATTTTAAAGAATTTACTAAGAATCTTGGAAAAGGAACTATTAAAGAAAATGTAAAAGGAACTGCATTAATAAATCCAACAAATTTCTCTCCTACACTTCCTTTTTTAGGTTGTTTGGCATAAGTCATTTCCAAAGATTGATCTATTGCTGTACCTATATCTTCTTGTCTTATCGTTTTTAATAATTTTTCATCAGCAACTAAATCTTTTAACTTTAATCCTTTGTAAATATCAGGTCTTCCCCTAACAATTCCATCTAACGAAGAAAAGAATACAGACCTTCTTGTAATAAATTCTTGAAATCTATTAAGAAAATTTAATAAGTTTGCACCTTTCTCCATAAAAGATATAGGAGACCAACTTTCTAACATAGGTTTATTTGCAACATCAGAACTATATCTTAAAAATAAACGATCATTTTCTTTTGGATAAAATTTTAAAATATTTTCTGTATCTTTTTTAAGTCTTGCTCTTACTGAATTTTTTTTAAAGTTTAATATGTTAGCCGATCTCCATGTATTTAAAAAACCTTCCATAGCAGTTAAGGGATTGACTTGTCTTTGTAAAGTTTTACCACTTAGTTTTTGCCAAAGTTTATCTGCACCATATTGCATACCTTCGTATAAAACATTCATACCTACTCTTGCTTGTTGAGATATAAAGTTTCTCATAGCTGTACTCCATCTTCCAACCATAGAAGCTCTCCTAACTCCATCTAATCTTCTTCCTGCTGTAGCAAGTAATATCTCAGAATCTAATCCTGAGTTTTTCATAGATTTAGCTAAATCTTCAGTAATCTTTCCATCACCTAAAAACTTTCCATAGTTTCTTGCTAATACACTTAATTGTTGTAAGTTTTGTGCTGAAGTTCTAGCACCTGAAACAAAATAATCTGCAAGATCAGTTTGTGTTAAGCCATTTTTTTTAAGTATAGATTGAATAGATTTAGAACCTTTTTGCATCATAACACTTTGAGATGTTAGTACATCATACATTTGCTGGCTAATTCTAATATTAGTATTTCTTGCTAAATTATTACTTTTTAATAATTCATCAAAAAATTTAACTATTTTTTTTTGTACTGGTTGGCTTATTATATTTTCTGATATGTCATCAAAAGGATCTTTTTTAATATTTAAATTAACTTTATCTTCAAAAGATTGAGCTGTTACACCTGTGTCTTTTTTTATTTTTTCGTTTTTAATCTTTCTATCTTTATTTAATTCTTTTGCAGGAACTGAATCATCTTTTATAATATTTGTTTTTACCCCAGCTTGTTTACCTCTAACTACAAAACTTAAAAGTTTATCAAAAGCAACACCAACAATACCACCTTCAATAGCCATTTTTAATCTAGCTTTACCTTCTGAATCTTCATTATCAGCTTGAAGATATTCTGTTATAGGATTTGCAAGTGTAGGAAAGGCTTGTACTAAATCTGATAATCTTTGTTCGTAAGGTGAAAAAGCAAATTGAACTGCAACTTCTCCTTTTAAACTAGCTCTAAATGATTGACCTAAAAAAGTTGTAGCTTTAGGAATTTTAGTTACAGTATTTATAGCTGATGCAACTTTACTAACTCCTAAAAAAGGAACAGCAAAACCAAGTAAGTCTCTTGATAATCCTCCACCAAAATAAGTTGGTTCTTGTACTGGATCAAGTTTAACAAATTCTAATGGTTGTTCGTCAAAAAATTTATCTCCTAAAAAATTTACAAATCCAGCAGTATTTTGTATTAAATCTCTTGCTGCACCACCATAGGTTCTTTTAATTAAATTTTCGTAAAAATTTTCTGCACTATAATAACCATTATCTTCAATTATTTTTTCAGCATCAATGGGTCTATCTCCATCAAGAACAGACCCCTCCATAACATTGGAACTTGAAGTTAAATCTTTTAAAGGAACAAGATTATTGTTTTCTTCCTTTTGTTCTGATCTTAAACTTTCTAATGAAAAAAGATTATTATTTTCTTGTTGTGGTTCTAATTTTATTTCTTTTGCAGCATCAGATATTGGGGATAATTTAATATTAGTTTCTTCTATAGGAATAAAATCTTCATCTTGAGATTCTTCTTGTAAAAGAATATTTAAATTTTTTTTTCTTTCTTCTTCTTCAAGTCTTTTATTAACTTCTTGAATACTAGACATAATCTATTTAATAGGAACAAATTTATTCTTCTTTTTATTCCATCTCTCAGGTTTTGCTCCACCAACATTATATATAAGTCCGTCTTGCAATTTACTTTTATCTACTAATCCATTTTCACTAATAGGTAATTGATTAGCATTTTTATTTGCTATTATTTCGGCTTCTGATTTAGCTCCTACCATACCAGGAACATCAAAACCTTGAGTTTTTTTAACATAAGATGTATATAAATCTTTTTCTACAGTAGATAATTTTTTAAATGCTGCCTTAAAATTATCTCCTGATAATCCTTTTAATTTATTAACAACTGCTAGAGCTTCTTTAGATAAAGTTGGTGTGCTTAATCTAGTTTTTAACATAGCATCAACATATCTTTCAGGAAAAGCTAAGAACATTTGTTTGTCTGATTCAGGAACTTGATCTGCGTATTTTTTAATAAAGTCTTGTTTCTTTTTTGCTGCTTGAATTTTTTTAGAACTTTCAGATAATGATAAACCTTCTTTGATAGAAGGCATAATTGCTTTACTTATATTTTCACCTTGCATACCTTTTAAAACAGCAGAACCTCCAATAGTATAGAAAGGATTTGATAAAGCATTAAACAATCCATCTGTTTCAGGTTTTGTAAAAGTATTTAATAAACCATCACCTGATTGACCACCTTGTCCAAACAAACCTTTTGTTCCTTCAGTTACATTTGTAATACCAAGATTTTTACCATCTAAATAATCTTGTTCAGATCCATCTAGCATCATACTTGGTCTTTTTCCATACATATATCTTTTATATAAATCTAAAAGTGCCATTAAATTAATCCTTTATTTCTTGCATCTTGAAATATCCCATAAGAAGCAAAACTTGTTTGGGGTGATGCGATTGTTGTTGTTACATTTTGTTTTGCCATATCGTATTTGCTCATTATATCTGCTCCTACAGTACCGATAGTCTGACCAAAGAAAGTATCAAATACTGAAGTTGGTGTAGATTCTCCACTTATTAATCCAGGTGCTTGAGATATATATTGATTAATATTTTGTCTTGTATCTCCACCTAAAGTTTGTCCTCTTAAATAATCTTCAGTTGTTAATATTCCACCTGAGTCAGCGTAAGTTGGACTTAATCTTGTACCATCATATCCTAATGCTTTCAATGCTTGATCATTCTTATAAGCATCTAATCCTGATTTTACCACAAGACTTGTTAAAGACAAACCTGATTTTGCAAATGTTTTAATAGGATCGTCTGCCAATGTATCAAGATAAGTAGATGATTCAGGATCTATTTGACTTGTATAATCTTGTAATAAAGGATCATTTTTTAAGTTTTCTAATGAACCTGAAAGATTAGTTTCTAAATATGTTTTAGCTTCCTGATCTACATTAGGTATGCCAATCCCTCTTTCTGAATTTGATATACCTTGAAGTTGGTTAAGCATATCTACTTTAGCTTTATCAGATACAGTAGAGTCTAATAAGTAACCTTTAATGTTAGCTGTGTTATATTCTAAACCACTAACTGTTCCTGCTCCTTGAGTTTCAACTCCAGTAAATTTTCCTGTGCCTTGTTCAAATGTTGGAACAGCTCTTGTTTCAATTCCTTGATAGGCTTGTGTTTCGTAATCTTGTAAATTAATTTGTTCTTGTGTTAATGCTGCTGCGTCTGCTGCTCTTTCAGCTCCAGCAGTATTCATTATCTCATTATAAGTTTCTTGATCTCCACCTGAACCACCTTCAGCTACAGAAAAATCACTAATAGATTCTAAGGAATCACTATAAGCAGCAGATTCATAATCATAAGATGCAGATGATGATGAACTACCTGAGTCTGAACTTGAACCTGAACTCATTAATACTCCTTATAAGATTATTGAAATACAGAAAAGAATAAATAAACCTATTAAAAATTTTGATGGATGTTTTTGTATGTAAACATCAAAGTTGTAATATAATTTTTTTAATTTATCCATTATAATAATCCTCCTAAGTAACCAAGTCCTGCTCCATATAAAGCACCCATTCCTCCACCTAGTCCATAACCTATAGCACCACCACCTAAAGCAGTTGTCATAGGATTAGCTTGTGTTTGTGTTTGTTGGCTTTGTATTGGAAAACCTGAAGCTATAGGTGAAACGATACCAGCGTATTGTTGTAAATTTTGAAAAGGAGATAACTGAGCTTGACTTTGTAGTTGTTCTAATTGCTGTCCTGTTTGAACTAAACTTGGTGCTGATCTTGCTACACCTAATTGTCTTGCTCTTTCTGCTTCAGAAGCATTAAAGGCATAAGGTAATGCAGCTTGTGCAACTTGTGTTGCTACTTGATTTTGCATCATTGGTGAACCTGGTGTTCTTCCTGCACCTGAAAATTGTTGTGCAACATTAGTATAAACATTTCCTGCTGCTTGTTGAATTAAAGGATTTAAATAAGGATTAGAATAATTACCAGCTAAAGTATCTTGTAGTTGTTGTTGTGCTGCTGTTCCTAAAGTCTCTTGTTGTGCAAGTCCTGTTAAAGTTTGTTGTGTTGGAGCTACATAACCACCTACACCACTTCCATAAATATTACCTGCTTCAGATATAATCTGATTTAATGCTGGTTGTGCTGCTGCGTAAGGTTGAACATTTGTTTGTACTGTTCCTGAACCTCCTGAACTTCCTCCACTTGATCCTCCAAAACTCATTTTTTCTCCTTATTTAATTTTTTTTCTAATACTACATGGGTCATCTTGTAATCAAAGTTGTTTAATATTCTTTTCCAACCTGGTCTTGCAATTAACTCCATCATTAAACAATCTTCATCTTTAGCAAACTGTTCAATGTCTTTAACTAGGAATTGCCATTTGTGTCTTTGTCTGCCTGTCATAATATATATGTGGCAAACTTTTCCTAATTCTCTTTTGATAAGTTCTGTAACAACTACACCAAAATATTTTTCTCTTGTCGTTTTCTTATCTTCATCCCAAAGAACCCAAACTTGAAACTTATTTTCTTTTGACTTCTCTAAAACAAAACTTGAGCTTGTTAAATTACCTGAATAAGCTAAAGCATCTTTAATATCTTTTTCAATTAATGACCAAACTGTGTCTAATTGTTCAGCAGGTATTCTAACTAATTTCATAAATAGCTAATATCTATACTATACTTAAGCACTCTTTTCGTCAAATATTTCTAATACACTTACTATTCCTGCAATATCATCAGCAGTTTGAGCTTTTAATTTTAAAACATCTCCTGACTCCAAAACCAAAGTACCTTTAACCAAATTCTCAACTGTCTTAGAAGCTAGATTAATATGAGCCACTTCATGTTCAGCATTAGAATCAGATGCGTCAGTAGTAAATGCTTCTATTTCATTAGCACCTGAATGAATATTAGTTACCTGTATAGATTTGACTAAAGCTGTTCTATCTGTAGGACAAGTATATACAGTTGTTTTGTTTGTCGTTGTCAAATCAAACATAGCATTTTTATATATATTAGCCATTATCTTGCTGTAGCTGCTACACCATTTGATGCTACAAAAGGTTCTTCTGCAAATGCCATATAAATATAACTTCCACCAGAAGCATTCCAAGCATTTGAACTTGTACCTCTTAATTTAAAACCATTAGAAAGAAAATCAACTCCTTGTGTTGTTGAGTTTTCTTCTGGAGCTGGTTCATTAGGATAAACTCTTTTTATAGTTTCATTATAACCATCTCTTTTATTATCCCATATTATCCAATCACTTACACCACTTGTTTTTTTAGCAATAATTATAGCTGGAGAAAATCCAGTATAAATAAAACTACCATTTACATTTCCATTTCCTTTGTAGGAAGCCATAGCTGAAAAACCTTTTATTGGTGCAAAGCAGTAAGCTACATAAGTTGCACTACTACCATTTACTACATCATCATTATTTACAGAAAAAACCGAAGATGTTGGAGTTGTTGAGTTCCATTCACTTCTTGATGTTTCTACTGCATTAGTTAAATTTAATAAAAGTCTTGAAGTGTTACCAAGATTAGAATTATACATACACCAATGTTGTTGTGCTGATGTACTTTTTACTAATACAATATTTGGAACAACACCTAATCCATGACCAACAGTAGCATTTGAACCTGTACCTGTATAAGTTGATATTGAAAATCCTGCTGTAGTATTAACTGAAGTTGCAGTTGTGTTTATACTTCCGTCTGTGTTTGCTGAACCTGCACCATTTGCTTTCCAGTTCCAAGAAACCATAGTTCCACTATTACCTGCACTATCACTACCTACTGTAAATCCATCACTATCAAAAGAAGTTACACCACTAGAAGTATTTTCAGCATTATCTTGGTTTGACCTAAGTCTTTTTGTTACACCTCTAACTGCATCAAATATTGTGTGATTGTTTGAATCTGACCTAGTTTTAATCCAAACCCAATCAGGTTGAAAACCTACTCCAGTTATTGAATGTCCTGCTGAACCATTTCCTGTGTAAATTTTTGTATTAAAATAATCTTTTGGTTGAAATGAAATATAAGCCATTATCCAAACTCCTTTATGTTTTTAGTGTTAAGTGTGTAATATCCTGTTGGTACTGCATATTCCATTTTACCAACTCCATTACCATCTGCATTAGCTGAAGCTACTGCTGTTGTTCCGAAATATCCGTTACCAAAGTTCATTGAACAACTTTGTGAACCATAATGAGAAAAAGTAATTAATCTTGTAAATCCACTAGGTACATCTATTGCTCCTGTTCCTGTTGAACCTGAAGTTGGAACTCCTGAATTTTGATATGTTCCATTTTTACTAAAATATAATTTATTATTTGTAAGGTCTAGAGCTATTCCTAAAATATCGCCAGTTGTAAAAGAATTGCCATAAGAACTAGCAGAATTAGCAATAATTTTTTGACCATTAGACCCATAACCAATACCAGTTGAGGCATTTCCAGCAAAATTATCACCAGGACTTGTTGAATTAATATTATTCCAACTATCTGCAACTATACCAAACATAATGTTATTACTGCCATTCCAACTATTTACTTTCATTTCAGCATACCATTTACCTGAATCTACCGCTATTGTAGAATGATAATTTTTATGACTATTACCTGTTGATGTTGCTGTTATATTGCCATTTAATAATCCAGTTGAAGAATAGTAAAGTGGATTTATTGTAGCAAAGTTATTATCAGGTGTATCTACATTTTGAGTTAGTGTTCCTGATACTGTAAAATTATTTGAGTTACCTGAACTGTCTGTACCCATAGCACCACTATTTTCAAATTTTAAAAAGAAACCATTATTTCCATAAGTTACTGATGCTGACGACTTTGCTTTCCAAATTCCTGATGTAGCATCTACTTCACCAAAACTTGTTGGTGTATAAGCTGTTCCGTCTATAAAATTAAAGTGTGTCATAGAACCATCAAAGTAATAACTATTTCCTACAGTTGAACCTATTTTATGAACAGTATTATTTGTGTTCATATCTCTATTTTGATTTGGATAAGTTACTGATGAAAAAGTTTGTAATTCACCATTAACATAAAGTTTCATTCTGTTTGTATCAGTTGCCTGTGTTGTGTCAAAAGCAAGAACTATATGCATCCAAGCAGAAGTATCTCTAAATCTTCTATTTGTATAAAATTCAGCAACTACACTACTGCTTACTTTTGCATTAAAATATAATTTATCTTCTGCACCTGAGTCAGCAAGAAAAGCTAAATAATCTCTATCAGTTGAACTATTAGTACCAGCACCATAAATAGAATGATTATTTGCTGTTAAACCTGACCTTTTTATCCAAGTAGAAATAGTAAATGTTTTCCTGTTTGATGCTGTAAATGTTTTCTCTAATCTTGTTGAAGCCATAATATTATCCTAGTTAAATTGTCCTGAGTTGTTAATTACAAAACTAAATGTCATAGTAAACTGTCTAACAGCAGTTTGTCCTTGAGCATCTGTCGCTGTGATAGAAAAAGTTGAAGTCGTATCAGAAGTAAATTGTGTCTGTGTTCCAGCTATAGTACAAGATCCTGTGCCACTTGTAAAAGTTAATCCTGTAGGTACTGAACCTGTTGTTACTGCAAATGATGTAGCATCTGTTGCAGATAATGTAATTGTTGGAACTGTGCTATCGCCTGAATAAATAGAACCAGCAGCAGTAGTCCAAACTGGGTCATCTGAAACTGTAAGTAAAGCACTTCCACTTCTAACAGCAGTTCCATCATTGTTTTCTACTCTTATAAAATATGTGCCATCAACTGGTAAAGTTGCTCCAGCAGTTAATGATGATGAGCTGTTAAATGATACAGATGTTGCTGGTGTAATTGCACCAGTAGAACCATTAATAAAATCTACAAAAGGAACTGATTGATAATTAGCTCCACTTATTGTTATGTTAGTTGCATTGTTACTTATGACAGCAGGACTTATTCCTGTGATTGTAGGATAGACAACAGTTGTTATAGTAACACTTCCACCTAAAGATACTGCCGAACCATTAATTGAAATACTACTGTTTTGCAGTTTGTTATTATCAATTAAGGAATCTGCTCCTGAAACTAAACTACCTAAATCATTTGCTTTTGTCATAATTAATTACCTTGCGTTTGCTGGTACGTTGTTACTTCCTACTAATGGTGCTTCTGCAAATGCCATATAGATATAAGTTTGTGTGTTTTTATTATACCAATTATCATTGTTCTGTAATTTAAAACCATTGGATAAAAAATCAGGATTAACTAAAGATGTTACCTCTGCACCAGAATCATCAGCTCTTAAAACAGCTGAACTTCCATTATAACCTAATCTTCTATTATCAATCATTATCCAACTTTCAGCATAAGTTGAACTTTTTAACATAACAAAAGCTGGTTTAAATCCTGTGTAAATAAATGGTGCATCACCTGCTGGTTCACCATTACCAACATAAGAACCAAATTTACTGAAGCCTTGTTTTTCTGTAAACGCATAACAAATATGATTTTTTCCAGAACCATTTGCATAAGAACCATCACCTAAAGATACAATTCCATTACTTGTAGGTTCTGTAGAGTTCCAAGAAGATGAATTTGTTGAAGTTACTGCTGTATTAAAATGAATATATTTATTACTAGAAAAAGCATTTGTTGCTAAACCTTGATGACCAATCATCCATTCTGTACCATTATCTGTTAAATTTTTAATTATTACACAAGCTGGTTTAGATGTTAAACCTGTGCCAATAGTGGCATTAGAACCTGTACCTGTAAATGAAGATATTGAAAAACCAGAAGTATTATTAACTGATGTGTAAGTTGTATTTATAGAACCATCTGTATTTGATGAACCTTGTCCGTTGGCTTTCCAATTCCAAGATGCAAATGTTGAACCATTATTATTTACTCCTGCGTCTGTACCTACTGTAAATCCATCACTATTAAATGAAGTAATTTCTGTTGAACTTGTATATTGATCATTAGAGGTATTACTAGCAATTACTTTTGTTAATCCTCTTACGGCATCTGTCCAAGAATGTGAATAGGTATTACTTCTTGATTTAATCCAAGTCCAATCAGGTTGAAATCCAACACCTGTTAATGCGTTAGAACTTCCTGTTCCTGTATAAATTTTAGTATTAAAATGATCTGTAGATTTATTTATTGTTGTGTATGCCATTATAAGTTTAATCCTTTTGTTGATAGAGCAGTATATCCTGTTGGTACATCATATTCAAATATTCCTACACCACTTGCGTTACTTCCTGCACTAGATACTGCTGTTGTTCCAAAATATCCGTTGCCGAAGTTTGCTTCAACTATTGCATATTGGCTTTGACTTGTACTTCCTACTATAAATCCTTGATGGCTAGAAGTAGTAAACCAAGATTGAGCTGATATATTTGTAGCTCCTGTTCTTGATGAGCCTGATGTTGGTACTCCAACAACTCCACCGATAGTTCCCCAAGTTCCATTTCTACCAGCATAAAAAGCTCCATTGTCGGCATCATAAGCAATCATACAAATATCATTTGTTGCTACAGTAGGTATAACACCAGATACTTCTGAACCATTCATTAGAACATTACCATCTTTTCTTACAGAAACTGCACCATTAAAACTTGTGTTATAAATTGTTGTATTTGCTGTTCTTAATGCTTCTGTTCCTTTGTCCATATCACAAATACCAACAGCAAAATTTTGTGTTCCTACATTTTTAAATTCTGCATAATATTTTCCACTTTTTGGAATAGCTAATGTTGAAATTGCATTAGGATAAGTTGCATCATGAGTACCATTCATTTTAGTATTTCCATTAGAAAAAACAGGATAAGCTTTTGATTGAACAAAATTTAAATTATTCCAAACACTAAAAACATTACTAGGACAATCTTCAGTTTTAGTTAGTGTACCACTAGCTAATGTAAAGTTGTTAGAATTAGATGATTGGTCTGTAATTGTGTTTCCATCTTTTAAAATTGTAAAACCATTATTACCTAATGTAAAACTAGGAGAAGTGTTTATTTTCCATTCGCCAGTTGTTGAATCTGTAGAACCAAATACTGTTGGTGCTAATTGTGTGCCATCACAAAAATGAATATGAGACATTGAACCATCAAAAGCATTACTACCACCTTGATAATCACCTATAGATATTGTTGCACCACTTTCATTAATTACATTGTTAGCTAAATTTATTGATGGAGAGTTGTTAGTAGCTAAATCAGTTTCTTGAACTCCATTAACATATAATTTTACTCTGTTAGTGTCTGTTGATTGTGTTGTATCTACTGCAACAACTATGTGATACCATGCAGAAGTATCTCTAAATTTTCTATTGGTTATAACAGTATATGTATAACTGCCACCATGAGTGTTGTAACATTCTAATCTATCACTAGAATCAAATGATAACTTAAATCTATTATTTCCGTCTTGATAACCATCTATAAGAAAACAATCTCCATAAGATAGTTTACTTCTTTTAAACCACATAGATATTGTATGTTTGGTATTTAAAGTTGGTGTTCCTGCTGTTCTTGATAATCTTGTACTAGCCATTAGTTAAATTGTCCTCCACCTGTTGCACCGAATGAGCTTGTTAAACTAAAATCTCTAGTTACAAACTGACCCTCAGCATCTGTAATTTTTAATGTAAAATTGTATGTAGTTGGTGTTGTAGAACTACCTCCAAAATCAGTTGTAGATATTACACCATTTGTAGCTAAACTGCAATTTGCTTGACTTCCACCACTTCCAACTAAAACACTTGTTGTTTCTGTAAATGTTATTGCACTATCTGATGAACCTACAACTGTAAATACTGTACCTGAAAAATTACCAGCTACTGATCCTAATGATCCTGCTGCTGTTGTAAATGATGGTGCAGTAGATGCAGTAATAATATTATTTGTACTTCTTCCTGCGTTACCATCAGGGTTTTCTATTCTTACAAAATAGTTTCCACTTGCTAAAGTACAATTAACTGAAAGTGTTGTAGCATTAGTAAATGATACTGTATTGGCATTTGTAACTGCACCAGTAGAACCATTAATAAATTGTACTTGTGGTATGGAAACAAAGTTTGTTCCTGTAATACTTATTGTTGTTGCTGTAGCTGGAGCAATCGTTTGAGATACATTAGCTACAGTTGGTTTAGTTTCTGCTGCTGTAATCCAAGATAATTGATTTGTGCTTGAACCATTACTAGCTAAAACTTGATTTGCTGATCCAACAGAAGTTGGTAAAATTAAAGTATATGATTGACCAGCAGAGTGAGCTGGAGATTGTATTTTAACTCCATGAGTATTTTGACTACAGTTTAAAGTAATTTTTCCATCTGCTGAAGAACCATCTCCTCTAGCAGTTAAACTGTTTGCTTCAACAGTAGCAGTAGTAAGTGTTTTACCTGCCATTGTTGTAGGTAATCTTGCATCATTTAGTGTGCCTGAAGTAATAGATGAAGCTGCTATTGCTGATACATTAAATGTTCCGTAAGCTACAATATCAATAATATCACCAGCAACTGCACCTGTTGCTAAAACAACTGATGTGCCTGATGTTACAGTAACATCTGTTCCATTTACTAGCTTACTTCCATTTTTATAAATATCAATAAATCCTGCATCATAAGCTAAAGTATTTCCGTTATCATCTGAACCTGTAAATGTAGTTTGGTTTGCTGAAGCTGTGTATTTAAATCTAGCTGAAGTTCCGTTTACTGTACTTCCAGCTGCTGCCCAACCACTTGATTTATAAACTTTTAATTCATTTGCAGTTGTGTCAAAATATAAATCTCCAACATCTAGTGAAGAAGATGGAGCTGAACTTGCAACTCTGTATCTTTCGCCAAAACTATTGACACCAGTTATGTTTGCTGCTGTTGTATTAACATTAGAGATTGAACCAGCTACTGTATTTACATTAGCAATAGAACCACCAACATTTGTTACATTTGAATTATTAGAAGCTACTGTACTAATATTTGTATTATTACCAGCAACAGTTGTTACATTAGAACTGATACCAGCAACAGCTGTTACATTAGAAGATATACCAGCTACTGTATTAATATTAGTAGAATTTCCTGCAACTGTATTTATATTTGATGAGTTTGAATTAACATTTGAAATTGCAGTTGATATTCCAGCTACTGTTGTTACTTCAGTTGCTTTAGGAACTAATCTATGAAAATTGTATGTGTGTTGAGTTGTTGTTGATTCAACTAAGATACCATAACCAGCAGGTAAAGAAGAACCATTAGCAACTCCATTTAATGTAACTGTTGAATTACCAACTGTACCATTAGGTATAGTTACAACACCTGATCCACTTGCAGTATAAGAATTTGCAAGTGCTTCAACACTAACAATAGTTCCTACACCATTATTGACATCAGGATTTACATTTGGAAAACTTGTTTCATTTGCTATCGGAACAAAGCCACCTACATCATCTACTAAATCTATAACTCTAGCTGATATAGCTGCTGTTGTTGCAATAAACGAATCACTATCTGACCATGTTTGTCCTGAACTAATTGTTTCAGAACTATCTACATTAAAAAATCTATTATTAGCTGCTGAAGTTGTAAATACTGTAACATCATCAGGTGTAGATCCTGATTGTTCAGAAGCTGTAACTAAAACTGCATCTGCTATTTTAGCAGCAGTAACTGCATCATCAGCAATTTTAGCTGTTGTAACATTTGAATCTAATATTTTTGCAGTTGTAACATTAGCATCTGCTATCTTAGCAGTTGTTACATTTGCATCTGTAATCTTAGCAGTAGTAACAGCGTTACTAGCTAACTTATCAGCAGTAACATTTGAATTAGTTATTTTTGCAGTAGTAACTGCGTTGTCAGCTAATTTAGCAGTAGAAACATTAGCGTCTGTAATCTTTGCAGTTGTTATAGCGTCATCTGCTATCTTTGTTGTTGTAACAGCATTAGCATTTATTTTAGCTTCTGTTACTGCATTTGCATTTAGTTGTGATGCTTGAACTGCATTGTCTGCAATCTTATCATTATTAATTGCATCATTAGCAATCTTAGCAGTAGTAACAGATCCATCTGCAATTTGAGCTGAACCAATAACACCTAAAGGAATTGAAGTATTAGTTGGTGTTAAAATACCAATATAAATTCTTAATGTTTCTGAAGAAAGTTGTCCTGAATCCCAAGTAACATTTACTGTAGTTGTTGTTACACCATTAAAAGCAGAAGAAGATATTGTTCCGTAAATTGTTCCTGTTGAAGAACCAATAGCTTTAACTCTCCTATTTGCAACATATTGAGATGTTGAATTTGCACCTGTTAAAGTAAATGAAGTTGCTGAAGCATAAGCTACAACTGGAGTTCCTGATCCAACACCATACTCTACCCATTGTGCATCATTATACCAATCTCTAGTATTTTTCATTAATGCTCTAATGGCATTATTAAGATTGGATGGTAACATTCCCTCTGCAACATTAATTGTATTTAATGTAGTGTTGCTAGATTGGGTTGTTGAATAATCTTTAATGTTACTTGTCATTTATTTTTTTTAATCTCCTAAAAACCAAGCAAATGCTTTATTGTTTTCTGTATTTTTTTCGTTAATCAAAACATTAACAGCTTCTTCTACTTGTCTTTGAAAAAATTCCTGTGTGTCTAAACTGTATCGTACATTGTCTATATCAGTTTTATCTGTCATCTTCCACCTGCTTTTGAAGCTACAAAATTAACCCCTTGTGCATCTTTCCAAGCAGTACCTGCTGGGATTTTAACACTTGCTCTTACATATCTTCCTGATTGTCTTACTGGTACACTACCACTTGTAACCATAGATGAATAACTAGATGTAACTGGTTGATCTACTAATTTTTCTCTTTTTGTTATTGCTACTGTTGCATTGGCATCAACAATCGGTCTTACTTCTGTAATATCACTTCTTAATCCTGGAAACAACTCTAATTCTGAAGTTTCTAAAGTTACTTCACCTGAATCACCTGAAAAGATAGCTGACTCAAAACTTGAATTTATTGCTCCTAAAGATAACTGTCCTCCATCCCAAAATGTAGTATCTAAAGAAATGTTAATGTTATCTAGGTTTCCTGAAATCAAATCCATTTGTTCTACTGTGTAAGCTCCTAAAAACTGTGTAAAAATTGTAGAAGCAGAAGCATCAGCTATACTCCATTTTTCTGTAACATAATTATATACAATAACTCTATCACATATACCTGTAGTATTTGCTGTGTCTTGAGATGATGGATATAACCAAATAGCTAATTGATTAAAAGGATCTACAGCAGCTACTATTCTATCTGAGAATGCTTTATTTAAATCTACATCAAAAAATCTATTTACTTTTTCTGCACCAATAGCTTTTACTTGATCGCCACTTACTTCAAAGAAACCATCATCAGCATAAAAGAAAGCTCTCCTGTTATCTTGGCAAACTGTCTTTCCATAAACTGCACCTCTATTAGGAGATACAACTGAAAATCTAAATACTGTTGCACCACCTACATAATCCATTCTTACTATTTCGTTTTGTCTAAATACATAACCATACTCACCTGATGTTATAGCTACGATCTGACCACCTGAACCTGGTAAGTCTTGTGAATCTGCTTGTTTAGTTCCTGGAGTCCAAGTTGTTATATCGTTAATACCTGACCATTGAACTCTATTACGATTTGCATTTTGATTACCTGTAACTAAAAAATCTCTGATAACACCTGATGTTCTAAATACTGGTGGAGTACCACTTGTTGCAATAGTGCTTAGATTAGCAAAGCTATTAGATGTTCCCATTAAAAAATATTGAGGAGCATCTTTACCATTACTTGCAATAATATGATCTCCAAATTGTGTAAAGGTAAAAAAATCTGTATCTGTTCCTGTTAATCCTGATTTAATAGAAGTAAAAGAACCTTGTTCTAATTTATAAATATTAGTTTTTGTTGCAGCAAAGTTATTAGCTACATTAGAAGTTGATCTAAAAGAACCTGCTCCTTTTGAATTTGCACCAATATTGTTTGTTGAAAATTTTACTAAAGATGGAAAAGGTTTATATGATCTTGCAGCGTAGTAAACATTGTTAGCTTCATTAGCACCAGGATTTAAATATGCTGGTTGGTCAGGAAGCCATTCGCCAAAAGGTACTTGCATTTATACTCCTACTTTTTTTAATGCTTTTTTATGTGCTTTAGAAAAACTAGATCCTTGCATCATAGCTTCACCCATTTCTTCCATGTGTTTTCTTGTATGATGAGATGAATGTTTTTTTAATAAATCTTTTTGTTTTGTTGTAAGTTTTTTCATTTGTTATCCATTATTACTGGTTGATCTTACATTGTCAGAAAAAGGAGATTCAACTGTTACATCTCCTCTTATTTGTAATGGTGAACCACTAAATTGATCTTCTCTATCATTTCTTTCTAATCTTTCTAAAGCTGTAACATATAGTTGTTGCCATTGTTGTACTCTTTGAGGATCAACACCACCTAAAAAATTAGAAGCATGATATAATGCACCATATAAATAAATAGATGGATGATTAGTTAATATATAGTTTGTTGCATTTGATGAAGATAAAGCATCAAATTCTTTGTAGAAATTTAAATAACCTGTGTATGTAGCATCAGGTAATGGTGAAAATCTAAATGTATCTCCAAGTATAGTATAAACTCTTGGCATACCACTTGTATTAGTTCCTCTTATCTGATCCATTTGTGGAGGAGTCATATAAGTTAAAGAATGTTTTTGTGTTCCTGATAAAATATAAAAATCTCTTACTTGTAAAAATCCTGTTGGTAAATTTTCAGTTTCAGCATTAATAGTAATTGTTGTTTGTGATATTTGTTTTCTAACTCTTAATTTAGAATTAAAATCTTTTTCTGTTAAAACAATGAAATCATTTGCAATCTCAGTTGTTAAGTCTGATCGGTTTAACCAATTTGCTAAAGATGCTTGTAATTCTATATAATTAGATAATGCCATTATAATTTTCCTTCTGCTGTTCTAAAATATTTAAACTCACTACTGTTTAATTTAAGTTTTAGTATTTTACTTTGAGTTTCTTTTGGAAGTTTCCACCAGTTTCCTTTACAACTTGGATCATATTCTAAAGCCCAAATTTGTAATGCACCTAAAGGTATAGAAGCAACTCTTTTTAAATCTCTTGTTTTAGAGTACCCATCATTAAGATTTAATAATCTTTTATTATGTTTTAAATGAGGATCAATATTTGTTTCTTCTTTTACAACAACTCTTTCTTCTTGCTTATCTAAATCATAAGTAGTTGTTTGTAAGCCGTCTTTAATAATGTCCTTCATTTATCCTTGACCTCTACTTTTTTTTCTACTTGGTATTCTTTTACTATAACTTTTTGCATGACGACCAGGTCTTTTTCTAGGTTTAGTTTTAACATAATTGCTAATACCATATAAACCTTTTTTTTTAGCCATTATGCACTTAGTTCAACAATAGAAATAACATCACCATTAGTTGCAGTTAAACCTGAACACTTAGAACCTGGAGTAACTTTAAATATTTCAGGTTGGTCGGCAGGTATAAATATACTTGTTGCACTAGCAGTTGGAGGTGCAATAGTTGCAGTTCCACCAAATACAATATGACAATCAACTGGACTACAAACTCTTACATATTCAGTTTGTGAACCAAAAGCAGCAGTTGCTGTTGAAGCTGCTGGACTAGGCATTGTTATATTATTTATTGTTATAGGTCTTAATCCGTAATTAAAACTCATATTTTTTTCTCCTATTTATTTTTTAAGGGGAAATTTGTCGCTAGACTAGCTTCCCCAATTATTCTTATATACTATTATCTTCTAATAACAAAAGTACAATTTAAAGGACAAACTCCTGTTGAAGCTCCGTCTGTTGCTACTTTTATAAAGTCGCCTTCTGCTACTAAATTTACTGCTGATGGTGTTGATGTTCTTACATCTCCAACAGCATCTCCAGCATAAGGAACAGTTATTCCTGATGATGTCATAACTGTAGATCCACCTTGTTTAGTGAAAAAAGTTATTGCAGCATTTGAACCTGTAATTGCACCTTCTTGAACAGCATGAATTTTGATAACTCTACCACCATCAGGTATAGCAACAAATGCTACTCCACCTGTTGCTGATATGTCAGCTAATCTTACTGTTATAAAGTAATCGTTTAATGTTCTCATTTTATTTCTCCGTTTGTCGTTCCGTCTATAACCTATTTAAGACTTCAACTTGATTAAGTGTGAGGAGTGTATTTTTTAAAAGGTTACACCCCTCAACACAATTAGATTGCTTATGAAGTAGTTATATCTGTAACCATTCCACTTGCAGCTTCGTTTCTTGACTCAAGAGTGTACTCAGCTACCATGAATCTCTGATCTGCGTCAGCAGTTTGTGCAGGATTCTGTAGAGAGAAATCTCTTAAGAAAGCAACAGCGAACATATCCATCTCTAATACTAGAGCATCTTGTCCTCTTTTTCCTGAAGTTGAGTTAGCTTGTCTAATGAATCTATTAGGAGCTACTTGCATAGTTCCGAAATCTGACTCATAAACATCAATAGAAGTTATTAATCTTCTATCTTCTGCTGCGTCAAATCTTGTAGATCCACCAGTAAAACCTGATAATCTTTGCTTGTTAAAAGCATTAACCATTATCATGTTTGGGTTGCCACCTGAATTGAAACATTGAACCAAAACACCTTTTAAAAGGTCTTCTGTAAATGCTCTTTGTGTTCCATCAGTTCTGATAGCTCCACCACCAGCTCCTGATCCACCAGCACCAGCAGATACATTAGTTGAAATCCATGTTTGAACTCCACCTAATTTTCTTGTTGGTGATGAAGCAGAACCAGCAGCAGCAGCTACATTAGATAAAAGAGCTGTTTCCATATCTCTTTTTAATTCTTTTGCAGATTTTGCTACTTGGTAAGCTAATTCAGAGTTTCTACCAGCAGATGTTACAGCGTCATTAGTTCCAGTTACTTGTAGAGCTTTTGAGCTGATCTGTGTGTGGTTACCCAGTTTACTTGTTGCACTTAGCGTAGGGTAACTTATTGTTGCTCCCTCAGCTTGTGCGTTTGCAGCTACATCAGCTAAGGCGTCTGTTTGCCATTGATGTAGTGTGTTTGTTGCTTTTGTTTTTGCAACACCTGACATAAAAGGAGTTTCAGTAGGTGATATACTATAAATAATATCAGCTAGATCCTCTCTTATACCAACTGTTGTATATGTTGCTAATGCAGGCATATTGTTGTTCTCCGTTAGGTTATTGTTTATAAATAACGCTTCAGTAAATCAGCAGCAATTTTTGGATCGCCTTTAGATTTCTTAAGCGTTTTAAATTGATCCAACCTTGATTGTGAAATCTTATCATCTTTTGTAACCTTAACGCCTGATCTAACAACTTTAGATGGTTTAACAATTTTTTTAGCAATATTAGGTCTTGGTCTATTTGCTGAATTTAAATGTTTCATTCCATCCATAACCACATCAAACATTCTGCTATCATAAATACTAGAAACTTCTTTATCGTTGAAACCTCTTTGTACTAAATAATTTCTCATGTTTGTTTTTAGCGTAGCTCCTTTTATAGGATCAACAAAGTCAGGATGTTTTAAAGCAACCTTATTTTGTTCTTCGGCTAAAATTTTCTGAAACTGTTGCTCTTGATGTTGTCTAAGTTTTACTTGACTTTGAGAAATCGTTTCTTTTCGTCTTCTCAATTTTCTTTCAATCTTAGCAGCTTCAGTAGGGTCTTCTTCAAAAAGTTTATCCAACTCTTTTGAATTTAACTCATTGTTTACTTCTGCGTTAAGAGTAGCATTAAGATTATTTAATTCTTCAATCTTAGTTGAATACTCTTGCGTTAGACGATCTTGCTCAGAACGAACTTGTCTTTTTTCTATAGCTAGTTCTTCGGTCTTTCGTCTATAGTCCGCATCTTTCTGATAACCTGCTTTTAATTCTTCAAGTTCAACTTCAATTACTTCACCATTAACTTTAACTTGGTGGTAATCAGTTTCTTGTTCTTCAATCGCATTTTCTTTTGATGCTTCTTCTTGATCTAAAGATTCTTGAACTTTATCTTCAAGTTGTTCTTCAGGTTTTTGTTTTACCTCTTGAGTATCTTCAGTAGCTTGTGCTTCTGTAGGTTCTTTTGGTTCAACTGGTGCTGCTTCTTCTTGAGGTTTTTTGCTAACTCCTTCTTTAGAGTCCAACAAACCTTCAATAGATTTTGCTGCACCTATTACTGACTCAGGTTTGTTCAGTAATGGGTTTTGATTTGACATAATGTCTCCTGTTTGTGTTTAAGCTCCTAGATATTAGGTTGGCTTATTCTAACTGTGTTAGAATTTTTTTCCTTGCTTATGAAAATCAGCTAATTGTTTTTGTGCTAATTTTCCTGTCTCAAGAATTTCTTTAAAATGATTCTCTACTTTTCCTAGAACTTGATATGCTAACCATAATTTTTCTCTTGCATGATTATCATTCACTCCAGTTTGTTCAAATAGAGCATCAGAATAATTTTTTTTAAGAGTTACTAAACACTCTTTAAAAAGATCATTCTCTAATATTAGTTTCGCCTGAGATGATCTGCTCAACTCCAGCGTTCTTTTCGTTTGATCTTGGTTGTCCATTTATTCCTTGTAACTGATCTGTAAACATATTAGCAGAATTTTGTGCTTCTTCAAGTATTTTACTGTTTTCAGATATAATCATTTTATCTAAATCAGCTTCTGCTTTTAATTTAGCTGTATCAAGTTGTGTTCCGTATTTTAAACCCATTTCTTTAATCTTAGCTTCAAAGTCTAATAACATTTCTTGTTGTTTTTGTTGTAATTGTTTGTAATCCAACTCAAGATCAGCAATTTTTCTCTTGTTCTCAGCATCAATTCTAGTCATTTCTATTTTTTCAATAGGTGGAACTGGTGGAGGTGGAGGAGGAGTTACATATTGTTTTCCTATATCAGGATTAATAAAGTAGCTATCTACTGTTTTTAATCCAGCATTTTCAATTATCTTAGCAAGAGTATTATAAATATTCTTTAATCCTACCATAGGATATTCTCTTTGACCTTGTAATTGAAATGCTTGTAGTTGTTTATCTAAAATATTATTTAACATTACAATTTGTTGTTCTTTAGATCCTGTGCCAAGACCCACACTAATTGAAATATTAAATCTATCTTTCCATTCTGTAGGAAGAACAGGAATGTATTGTCCATTGATTGCAATAATTTTTTCTTTATCTTGATACTTAACTGAAAGTTCAAACATCTTTCTAAACAAATCTTTAACACCTGTCTCAGCAAATATTCTAGCAATTAATTCAGAACGCATTTGCGTTTGATTCATAATTGTATTTATTCCTGTAGCAGTTTTATTTAATGAATTAGAATCTAAACCTTGATTATATTTTGTAACACCAGTTCTTACTTCTCTAACTGTGTCTAAGTATTCAAGTAATGGAAAGGCTTGTTGTGAAATAGGTTGATTAACAATCGGTTGCATAACTTGATTAGGTGGTTGTTTAGTTCTTACAACACCTCCAGGTCTAGTTGTTAAAAGATCATCCATGTTTACCATTCCATCCATAATCGCAACTCTATTATTATTTGTTAGATACATATTATCTAAAAGTTGTCTCATTACAGTTGATTTCATTAATTGAACATCTTCAACTAATTCTGAAACTGATCTACCATAAAATCTATGTGGCATTGGAACAGGAGTTACTGAAACAAAAGGAATAGTATCACATGAAACATTTTCTAAAATAAATTCTGAAGATTCTCCTACTGAAGTTATCTTTCTAAGTTCTGCTATACCATCTCCATCATAATCATAACGAACATAATTTTCATATATAGTTATTCTTTGCGTAGAAGGATCTGCTGATGAGTTCATTGGAAAGTCATCTATGTTTTGAAACCTTGCCATTCTTTCTGTATTTAAAATTGAAGAATCGGATGCTGGAAGATTATAAACTTCATCTTTATCAAAACCCATACTTACTAATTCTGATCTAGTCATATAAACTCTATGAGCAACATAATTTGCTTCATCAAGTTTAACTGCATCTTTATCAATTAAAAATTCTTCAGGTGGTACTGATTCAACTTTAATCTTTCCTTTTTTTGTAATTCTTTTTAATTTACAATTATGAAGCATAGGCAGAGGAAGGTCTAAGTCTATACCTTGCTGTGCTTCCATTTGTTCTTCAAACTGTTCTAAACTTTCGGCAGCAGCTTCATCTTCTCTTTCAGTATGTTCTGTTGTTTCTACATTGGGATCGTTTTTAAGAATAGCATATTCTTCATCTGTTAAATTTTCATAAGTTTCGTATTCAACACTTTCAGTTTTATCGTAGTAAACTTTTAGTATTCCATTTTTTTCTAATAGTGCATCTTTAAAAAAATTATATAATAATTGAAAGCCATCATTCTCTTTATAAAAGATATGATTTAAATATGCTGTTGCTTGTTCTGCTATAGCAGCATCATCTGCTCTAACTGGTTCACAAATAACAACTTTATCTGATGCAGTAAAAACTCTTAAAAGATTTGGTAATAAACTTTCTACAGTATCAGCTACATCTGTACTTACAACTTGTGAACGACCATCTATTTCGTTGCCAAGACTATCACCTTGATAATAGTCTAATGCTTTTTCTCTTTGTGCTGAAAGTGTACCCCCCAAAAATCCTAAAGAATTATTTATGTAGTTTTGTAATATTCCTCTTAATTCAGGATCTTCTATTCTTGTAATTTTTTTTGCCATAATTAAACTATGTAACTTGTATCAACAGGAATTGCTTTTTTCCAATCTGACGATTTTCCTCCAACAAAAGTACAACCATATCTAAAAGCATCTGCTGGATGTGAAGCGAAATTGTGAATCGGTCTGTTTTTAAAACATTGATTCTTTTCATCCCATTTTTTCTGATATGCTTTTAATGCTTCTAGTCCTTTTGCTGTTTTATTTTTGTCAAAATAACATTTAGGTAAATCTTTTCTAACAGCTTCTATACCATCTTCAATAGAAAGTTTCGGAGCTATATCAAATGATATACCTAATTCTAATGCACTTTCAAGTCTTGATTTTCCAAATGCACCTAATTCTCTCACTTTTATATCATGGGGAGCAATATGTCTATCATATTTATAAGGTTTGCTTTCTATAAGGTCTGCATAAAAATCTAATCCCTCACCTGAGTTCTCCTCATAATCAATTACTCTTATTTCTTCATTGTGCCTTTGAACAAACCAAATAGCTGTTGAATCTTTAAGACCAAGATCCCACCATGTTTCTACATCTAAATTAGAATCATATTTAACTTCCTTGACTCTATCGGTTTTTTCTAAGGTTTCTATAATAGCTCCATAGTAGCTACCAGTAATAGCAGCTTGAAATGAGCATTCAAATTCTTGATCATATAAGTCAGCAGACATTACATTCTGAGCTGCTTCTAATTCTTCCTTATCTAATATCTTGGTATCACTAGCCTTATATACTTCTGTCCACCAATCCTTTTTATCTAAGGCTTCTTTGTGTAATTTATAGAAATAGTTCTGACCTTTTGGTGTACCTATAAATATACACCATCCTTTTCTATCAGCTAAGGCAGGTCTAATAATTTCAGGAAATAATGTTGGACTAATATTTTGCGTTTCATCCATGACACACCCATCTAAAAAGATACCCCTAAGTGCTTGATCATTCTCAGCTCCAAGAATAGTTATCCTAGAACCATTAGGAAAATCACATCTAAGTTCTGACTCATTGAATTTTACATAAGGAATATTTTTGGCGAAATTTTTTATATAATCCCATGCTGTACTTTTACCCTGTTTGAATGTTGGCGAAATAAAGGCGTATCTTGGGTTTGGCAAAGGATTTGTAAGTGCATCTCTAATCATGTGATTAATAGTACATACAGTTTTGCCTGACCTCCTATGTGCTACAACCACATTAAATCGGCTCTTAGGCATTTGTTTGTGCAAAATTTTTTGCAACTTTCTAGGTGTATAAGGAATAACAATTTCAGACATTTAAAAACAAAACCCCCATACCTTAGTGAATAGTATGATTTTTAGGATTATTCAAGTCTTCTATATTTAGTTCTTCCATAAGATAATTGCTAAAGTCTTTAGCATCATAAGAATCTTCAAATCCGTCAAAGTGAACTGAGACAGTATTAGTCTTCTCTGAGATAAGAACTATTGCATAAATCTTTGATTTGTAATCTTCCATAAAAAGCCTTGTAATTTAACTATACATACCTCCTAACGTAATAACAACCAGCGTTAAAAAAATTTTAGCGTATGGGGTCTTTCTAAAACCCCCCTAAAAACAACGCAACTTCCAATTAGTAGTCATAATCATAAATTCTCAGAACAACCTAACACTAGAAAAAAACAATCTGCATTAGTGTTGTTCAATCTGTAGCTGAGATATATTTTTTTTTATTTCTATATGATTGATAGGCAACTTTGTGCAAGAAGGTACGAAGAAAACACACCTTAACATTGATTTACTTAGCTTATTTAATGATTGAGTTTATTTCTGCCACTTAACAACTAAAGGTTTATCATTATGATTTGATAAAGAAACATTAGTTTTATTAGAATATTTAGTAATTAAATGGCTTGCTTTCCATTTAGTTAAACCAACAATCTCCTTAATTAAGTGAGATATTGCAAGATCGCCTTTGCCATTTATTTTAAATTCATTAATTGTACTTTGAAGCTGATCAGTACAAGAAGACAACAAGTAATCAATTCCGTCCTGTTGTGCTAATTCATATTCTTTTTTAACAGCTGGTTTTTTGTGTAATAACTTTCTCCAGCCTTCCCAACTAGCATTAACTTCTTCATCTTCAAGGATCTTCTTTATACTTCTACCGATTGCAACCTGAGAGATTACATATTCTATTGTCGATTGATTGAATTTTATTTTATTAGCCATGATATTTATTTAATCTTATCTATTGACAATTAATTTACAAATCTTTATAAATTTACTTGTATTATGAATATATACAAAAAACTAACAAAAGAAAGGGAAAAAAATGACTGATAAAATTGTAATAAAAAAAACTACTGGGGATGGAACAATATTTTGTTACAGCCCAATTCATGAAACATCAGCTTTCATGATTACTACTGATGATGACCAATTCTTCGCTGAAGATTTTGACTTAGATTTGTCATTATTTAAAAACAGAAATTGGCAGTCTGTTGCTGATCATATTTTAGAAAAATATGGAAAAAGGCATGAAATTGAAGAAATTGTTTCATGTTAATATTAAAGGGGGTGTCACAACCCCCACAACAAAAGAAAGGGGAAAACAATGAGCGATAAAACAACAATGCACCAATTAGAAAAAGACCTAGTTGATGAGTTAAACGACAATAAAAAAGAAATATTAGAACATGAATATCCTAGTGATTTAATAACTGAGTATGCTGATGGTTATGTTCCAATATATAATTATGATCTAATAGAAGCATTATCAAGCGATCATACATTAGCCAACGTAGACGACACAGGATTACTACCTCAAAATCCTAGTGTTCATGATATAATAAGAATGGCTATTTATGAAAGACTTAGTAATGCAGCTTATACTTGGCTAGGTAACAACGAAAAAAAGGAGGTTGCTTGATGCTTAAATCATTTATATTTGCACTTCACTTTGCTATGGCTTTTCTAGGCTTAGTCATAGCAATACACATCAACTTGGCTTTAGGTTTAACAATGTTTATTTTCTTTATTGTTAAATTTTGGCTGCAATTACCACAATATAATTAAAGGGGAAATATGAAAACAATAATTGAAGGAATAATATTTTTTGCGTTCATGTACTTCTTGCTTTTCTATGGTTTAGAATTTGCAATAATGTATGAGCAATCAATCTTAAATGAAAGGAACGGAATATAATGAAATATCAAGTATTAAATAAAACTTTATTTGGTTGGGAAAGTATTTGGAATGGAGATAAATTTCAAACACTTGAAGAAGCAAAAGCACAAATAAAAGATCATATAAAAACTTGCCATGAACATAATATGGAATGCAATTTATATGATTTTAAAATAGTAAAACAATGAAGTTTGAACCTACAAAAAACTATTTGCATTGGTTATTATATATAGCCATGCAAGTAGTTATTTTTTTAACACTAATAGAGGTGATCACATGATGAAAGAAGTATTTTTTAATATGATAGCTGACAAAGGTTTTCAATTATTGCTATTGACAATTATTGTCTTTGCAATTAGTCTTAAAGTCAATGAGAAGAAAAGAAGGGATAATGAAAGAAGAAGAAAACGAAGGGAAGCACAAGGGTTCTTTGATTAAAATTGAAGCAGCTATTGATACTTATGAGATCAAAACAGCTTTTATACTTTGGTTAGAAGAAGAAACAAGAAAAAACATAAATTATGGAAAGGAAAACAATGAATAAAAATACATTTTTTATATTTAAACTATTGAGCTTAATTAAGAAATGCAGGGAAAAGGGGAAGTATGGTTTATATAATAAATTAATTAAGAAATATAATATTGATCCTAGAAAACTAGAAGAAGACTACTATGATTAAAAAAGGGGATATTGTTTATCATACTGTAAAGGGTATTCATGGGTTTGTTTTACAAGCTCCAACTAAGGATAGAAGCCATTGTGTTATTTCTGATTTAGATAAAGAAATGATTGGGCTGCATTCAAGAATGGATTGTTCAAAACATGACCTTGAATTAGTATTAGAAAAAGAAGAAAACATAAAGGAGGGGTAAATGAGAAAAAGCAAAAAGCAAAAAGAACAAGACTTAATTAAGCTACATAGCTTAGTTATGAAGAAGCTAGATGAAGCCATGATGTCGGTTGAAGCTAGTAAAAAATGGAAAAAAATTAAAGCAGATGGTGTAGAATTTACTTTAATTATGAGCTGGGTTGTTGAACAATGTCTTTATAGGTGGTTAGATAAAACTTGTATTCATACTGTAAAAGATAGTTTGAATGAGAAACTTCAATCAATAACTTCACATAAAGTTATTCAAGCTAAAGCTGATAGAGAAGAAGCTACACTAAATTAGTTAAGGAGGATTAGCCAGTATTTGAAAGGGTAAGAAATAACTGGCTAGATCCGAACAGTATTGAGATACTGTTTTTTAATACCTAGATATTGTGTCTAAACTTTGCCACTATACTTGATCCTGATTTTATCTGCAATATCTTTCTCAAACTTTGGGTCTTTTTCAACAGCTTCCCAATATTCCATGACTATTCTGTCTATAACTATTTCAGGTGTATTCTGATTATCTAAATGTCTAAGTAAGTTAATCAGGGGGGGGTTTTTTGGCTTATTAGCTTTATTCCTTCTAATAGCCAAATTATAGGCTACATTGGAAGACTTTCTAACTTTATCTAAAAGATACTTAAACTGCTTATTTTCCATAACTGCTAACTAGTATATATTAATAGTATATCTTTATTCAGGTATAGTTTTTATACCCCTATAGGTACAATTTTTATACCTCCCAAAACTATATCTTCTTACTGTTAATAAGAATAACTTTGTTAGTATTTATTCCTTTTCTCAATCTTCTTTCCTCATATAATTCTTTTTGCTGTAATGACATTTTCTTTCTTAAATTAATGTTTCTTGTAATAATAGATTGAAAATCTTCATCATCTCTAAAGTAATATTTATTAGTCTTATTCTTCCCCCTATTTAACCATGTAATATAGCCAAATAATTGTAGTCTGTCCAAATGCCTAATTAAAGTATTCTTATGTTTAATCGCCAATCTTCTCTTTAGATAGGTATGACTAGGACAACAACCATTAGGAGCTGTCCTGAGCCTTGTGAGGAGCATTAAAAGGCACTTCTCAACTGGTTTAAGAACCATGTTGTCCAGTAATTCATGCTCCAGTTTAAAGAAGGCTTTATTTGTAGGTGTGCTTTTCATATTTAAATTGCTTTAATGGTTTAAGTTTATCAATGGGAACTGACCAAACATAAGGTCTATCAGTTTTATTAAAGTTAGTCCATTGACCATGTTTTTCTATATCTAGTGGTGGAATGTAGCCGAAAAATCTATATGTAGGGGTATCGTCTCCAACAAGAAAGTAATAATCAGTTTTCTTATAACCTTGTCTTATGATAAGATTATTGGTTTTTTTAGTCATAAGCTGAGACCTAACTTGGACACATTTATTATCTATGATTAAATCTGAGCCATGAAAATTATTTACAGTATGTCCAAAATAAGACGACATCTTTTTAGCTAAAGCCATCTCACATAAAGAACCTGAAATGGTCATACCCCATTTATCGTACAGGTTGAAGTTAGCATTATGACCCCAACTTATATTCTGTCTCATGCTCTCTGTCTGCCTTAACATTCCAGTTAAACCACCTGACAATATTTCTTCCCAATTTAACTGTATTTTTTCAAGCTCCATACTTATCCCAAATCAGTATAATATAAATTAAATTTAATCAATTCTTATATTGACTTATTTATAAACAATCTGTAAATAGATTGTAAATGAAGGGTATTCAAAAAGAAAGATTTACAGACATAGCTTGGACACAAGGGGATTTTAATAAATCAACAATCTCATGCAGCCAAACAACATTAAGTAATTGGATGTACTTTTTAAAATATCATCTTTCCAAACATTTAGAATTTAAAAAAGAAGCTGATAGTATTAGTTTTAATGCAGGTACTTTTGTCCATGATTACTTTCAAGCTATATTGATTGGCATATATAAAATAGAAGATGTTGAAGCTAAGTTTAGAAACTTTATTAAAGGTAAAAACTACGCAGAAAACGACAAAGCCAAATCAGAATTTTTAGCAGATAGAATAGTAGGGTATGTTCAAAATCATTTAGACGCAGTAAAAGAAATATCAGGCAAATCTTTTCCTAAAGGTTGGGATAAAGAAAAGCCTTTTTCTGATTGGTATGATGAACAATATATGAAGAAGACTTTAGGTGTAGCTTGTGAAGGTTATATTGATTGTTTTAATGATGAATTTAAAATGTTTTCAGAACATAAGAATAGATTTGGTTCAGTTAAAAAGAACCCAAACCCACTAACACAAAAGAAAAAACCATACACTTATGTAAGACCACAAAAAATTAATTCTCCACAATTTACGCATTGTATTCAAACTGCTGTTTATTCAAAACACTTTAACCATGAATATAAACCACATTTAATTTATGGTTATGATGATCATTATAAAATATTTGACGCAAAAAATTGTTGGGAACTATCCCCTGAAGGTATTAACTATTTCTTTAATAAGTTTATTCAAATCAATATTCAAAGACAAGAAATGCTTAGGATAGCTGACGGAAGTATTAAGAAGTTAGCCATGATGATTGGGATAGATTGGTCTGACATCAGACACTATAAAAGAAACTTTATGCTTAAAAGCATAGATGAAGGGGATATAAAAAAACTGGAGAACTTTTATGAAAACTTATGATGGTTTATCGCCTGAAGATATAAAAAGAATTATAAATAGTGAGGTCTTGGAAAAGATGATCAAGGACAAGGCTAAAGAAGTTTATGATGATGAGAAGGAAAAAGAACAAGAAGAAATTATTAAAAACGCAAGAAAGGAAGGAACAATTTGACAAAGAACATATATCAAAAACTAAAGACAGCTTCAGAAGAAGCTAGAATGGTTAAAAAAACTGAGAAAAAAGGTGGTATGAATTTTAACCCACTTGAACATGACGCAGTACAATCAGTAGCCATGGAGGTCTTAAATAAAAATGGTCTCTATGCTTATTGTACTTACAAAGACTTTTTAATTAAAGAAATGTTTGTGCAAACGACTTGTAAAATGACAATCATAGATATTGATAAGCCTAGTTCTTTTATAGAAATAGAAACTCATGCTATCGCAAAAACAGATAAGTATGGATCAGGTAATTGTATGTCATACGCAAGAAAATATGCTTTCTTAAATGCTTTAAATTTAAGAACAGGAATGAAAGATGATGAGGAAGAAGCAAAAGATATGGAAGATGGACATAGTGCAAATCCACTTTATAATCATTCTAAAGTACAGCAACCTAAACAAAAGGTTGAGGTAGCTGACGAACTACAAGTAATACAATTAGCTTTTGAACAAAAAGCAAAACCTAATTCTGTTTTAAGAAGCGATATAGCAAATCTTAAAACAAGAATAAATCAGAATGGCGTTTGGGATTCTTTCACTAAAACTGGTTTATATAAAAATATGAAAGACCTTGAACTAAGTATCAACAAAGCAAACAAAAGGAGCTAACAAATGGGAACATTTGAATTAAAAGAAGGTGAAGGTTATCTTAACAGAGATAATGAGAACCCTGAGAAATTTTGGGGATCTTTTAAAATACCTAAAGACATGAAGAAAGGTGAAACAATTAACCTAACTGAATGGATAAATACTAAAGATGATGGAAAGGTAATTCACAAATTAGTAGAACGAAAACCTAAACAACAAGTTTAGTTTTACTGATATAGGGGTGGTGGTATTCTTTTTTCCCTTGAGTCGTTGTTCACTACCCCTATTTTATTATGAAGATATTTTTTTTATTTCTTTACATGACTACTGGAGGAACGACTTACGCATTAAAGAAAATTCCAATAATGAGTGCTACATCTTTAACTTGCAAACAAGCATTAAAAAAGAACGCAGTAATAGAACATGAGCCACATGGAGTTAGATATAAAGGACAAAAAGTATTTAAGTATTATTGTAGAACTTCATCAGGAGATTGGGTTCAATGAACGACAGAGGTTATAACGATTTAGAAGAAACAATAGAAAGATTAGAAAAGAAAATTTATGAGTTAGAAAAAAAAATAGATTTAAAAGATGAGGAGATACAAATATTAAATATACAATTAACAAAAAAGGAGACACATGAGTAAAGATGATAATATACAATGGATAGACATAGGGGATAAATTAACAAAACAAATGCTAAAGAATAAGCAAAAGGAATATGGAAACTTTACTAACAACTCTTATGTTATAGCCAATTTTATACAAAGCACATTAGAAGTTATTAATAAAAAATCAATCAAAGTACCAGTAACTATTGTTCCTCAACTTATGATTGTACTTAAACTTACAAGAACAATAGATGATGGAAGTAAGCAAAACTTATATAAAGCTGACACACATAACGATATAAATGGATATAATCATCTGTTAAAAATAATGATGCAGGAATTGAAGGAGGATAAAAATGGCAAGTAATGGTAAGGTTTTTTATAGTCCACAGATAAAAAAGATTATAAATTTTATGAATAATTATTATGAAGAAAATGAATGCTATCCTAAACTACATGAGATAGGTGTTGAATTAGATGTTACTAAACAAAGAATAGGTATCTTAATGAAAGACGCATTGAGACTAGGATTGGTAAAATCAAATAATGTATTTATGAGAAAATATAGCTTGATTAAATTATCAAAAAACAGTAAATTGAAAGTCAATAATTACTATGAGTTGTAAAAAAATATACAATATGGAAATGGCAGTAATTATGGAGGAGGATTTTGCAACTGTTGAGGAAGCTGCAAATCAAAAGATGCCTTCAACTAAGGCGTTTGTAAGTAGAGTTAGCGACATGAAGTTGATTAACTCTCTTGTAAAAAAAAAGGAGGATAATGATGGAGAACATCAGAAGTCGTCTGCAGAAGCTGATGGACAAACAGAGGGAAAAAAGTGAGAAGTATGTCCAAGCAGTACAAGAAGCTAATAAATTAAAAGCTGAAAGTTATAGCTTATATTTAAAAGTTTCAGAATGCAGAGAACAATTAATGACAAATAGGTAGTCGTTAATTAACATAAACAAGTACAACATAAAGTTGCACAACAACTAGAAAGGTAAGCTGTCGTTATGGGTAAAATACAAAAAGAAAGTGATACTTCATTCAATATTCATGCTGGTAAAAGATTAAGAAAAGCTAGAATAGAATTAGGTAAAACTCAATCATGGGTTGGAGAACAAATAAAAGTTACTTTCCAACAAGTTCAAAAATATGAAAAAGGTACTAATGGCATGAGTGGTGCTACATTAGGTAGATTGGCAATCGCTTTAAATGTAAAGGTTACTTATTTTTATGAAGGTTATGACATTGTAAAAGGTGTAAGTAGCTTTTCATATAAAGATAATCCACCTGAATTACATAGGGGTAATCAAGTTAAGAATGAAGCTATGTACCCTGACCCTCAACAAACACCATTGTTGAATGGTACTAATATTAAAATAGGATATTAAATTAATAAGGCGATCAGAAATGGTCGCCTTTTTTATATCTGTTCTAAACTTCTATTTTCATCATCTTTTTTCATACAAGAATAATGAGCTGGTTCTTTAGTTGCAAAAATAACAAAGGCTTCATCAGATATAATCATTTGATCACAATATTTACATAGACCAACATCTCTAATAATACCTCTAGTATTTTTCTTCCAAGTTTTTTTATGTCTTAGCATAGTTTGGTTTTTTTCCTTTTCTAGTTTTTCTTTCTGCTGTTTTTTTTCTTGATACAGCAGCTCTCCTTTGACTTGAACTCATGGATCTAGCTTTAGATGACTTAACACATTTAGGATAGTTCTTTCTTTTCTCACCCTTTGATCTTCCACATGGAGGAAAACCACCACCTTTTTTAGGATTAGCAATATCAACCCACTTTTCTGATGTCCATTTTCTTAATGACATTATCTTTTCTTTTTATTTTTCTTAGGTTTTATTCTACCACTACATACACCTGAAGCATACATATTTGCATAAGCTGAAGGATATACCTTGAACTTTCTTTTAGCAGCAGCTTTACCTCTTGCACATAATTTAGCCATAATATTTTTCCCTCCAACAACCCAGCTTAATGAATAAGCTACACCTAGTATTTACTTTTTAATTTTTTATTTTTCTTCTTCTTCTTTTTATTTTTATTTTTTTTCATTACTTTTTTTCCGTACATAGTTTTCTCCTATTGTTACCAGTTTTTGCAAGACCAATATCTTGCACTAAATTTATCATTAGCAGTATCACATCTATGTCTTGCTCTAAATGATTTTCTTCTTGCAGGATTGTTTTTTTTAATTGTCATATTAGCATCCCCATATCTAATAATCTTTTCTTTACCATCTTTACAAGCCTTAACAACAAACTTCTTACCACCTGATATTTGTCTTTTAGGTGAGTTGCATTTCATTTTAGCTTTGTTTATTGCCATACCTTATAACCTTCGCCTTTATTTTTAGTTAAAGATTGTTTTCTGTTAGTGCCATCTCTTTTAAAACTAACATGAATCCAACCACTATCAGGAATACCATCTTCATAATATTCTAATATCAGTTGGTCAAAGTCAAAGTTGTTCTTAATATGTGAAGCTAAATTTTTATTATCAAAACCTGAAATTTCAAAGTCTACAGCTTCGCCTTTACAATGTTGTGATTTAGAAGATGATCCTATAGCTTCTGATAATTTTTCTGATCTAAAACCTGAGCTAATACTTACAGGTCTTGACTCATAATATTCTCTAAGTGGTTCTAGTATGTTTTCACATAGAGCTTTTAAATTTTCTATTTGTTCTTCATTAGGTGTGTTATCCAAGCCAAGCCTTGAAGCTGTACCTGAATTAATCATCTCTTGTAAGGAGAAATGTTTAGATATTTGTGTCATATAAAATACTTTCTATCATATTCAACAACTTTCCATTGAATAGATTTTTTAAATTTATTTCGTTTACCATAATCTTCAGCTTCCTTTTTACTACTCCAAACCTCATTTGTAAAGATTTTCCATTGATCGTCTTGAAACCAAATTAAAGAAAACATTATGAACTTATTGATCTAATACAAGCAAATTTAATATGAATCATATTATTGTTTACATCTATAGTTTTAAAATCAGCCATTTTTTTAATAGCTTCTTCATGACCACCTAATACACAATCTTTAAAAGTATCATAACCTTGTGGCATTTGGTGTGGGTCAGTACACTCTTGATAAACAATAGAGCATATAATCATTGTTAGTGCAAACTTCATTCTTTTTCTTTCGGTTTTATTTCTTTTAATTTATCTTCTAATTCTTTTACTCTTTTATTTGATCTTTCTAAATCTTCATTAGTGTTCTCAAGTTTTTGCAAACACCTTTTATTGGCAGCATCTTTAGTCTTACCAGCGTCTTGAAGTTCAGCAACTTCTTCCCTTAGTAACCTTACTTGATCTTTATACTCAAGTATAATTTCTTTAGATGTGTCAGACATAGATTATTTTTTTTTGAAAGTAGATACACCCTTGATACCAAGTATCGTACTAAATGCTCCTACAACAAGAGCTTGATAAAACATTGGAAGATTAGAAAACTTATTAAAAAAAATATCTATCTTTGCTTGTATATCAGGATCATCACTAAATACAGACCAAGCTAAAAGTAATAAAGGAATACTAATAAGGATAAGACAAAATTCATCTTTCCAATCGTTCCTATGAGAATCAATTACTGCTTTTTTAAATTCAACTTCTCCATTAGCCATCTTCTCAGCCAACTTAAGTTCAGCAACAGATTCTAATTCTTTAGTTCTTCTTCTATTGGAAGCAATAGACATACCTGTCTTAATCATGCCTGGAACTAATTTAGCTGCAATATTTAACCACATAGTCTATTTATAAAAGTCTTTGAATAACCATTCAAGATATTTCTTCCACATTTTTCTAATAAAACCCATAGTGTTTTACTCCTTTTTTTAAGGTTTATACAATACATAAGTTAATGTTAGTTCTTGGTTAGGCATAATATCTTCTGTAGTTTTAAGTAACCACTTATTACCATTCTTTATTCTGACACAATTAGGTTTATCTGAATGATTTAAAAATCCTCCTAATGGCGTTCTGTGTAATTCTTCTTCAAACTCAATATGTGATACACCTAGCTCTGTATCTTTTCTAATTTCTTTTGTTGCAAAAATACCTAACCCCTCTATCCAACTAGGTCTTATAGTACAGTAAATAGGTAAAGGATTATAGCTCATATTATTTTTCCTCAAATATAGGTCTGTCAGGATTTTCTTCTTTCCATTTATCTTTTAACACAATCCAATAACTAATACTATTATCTCTTTTCTGAAAATCATTCACTTGCATTACTCCCAATTCTAAACAAGCATTTATAAGTTCTGCAAATGCTGGAGGTGGTGGATTTATTCTAGGAACATTTTTACATTGTTTAATTAATTCTAATTGTGTTTTAAGTTTCTGTTTTTTTCTTTGTTCAGCAATATATTCATCATCACAAGTAGCACCTAAAGGTATTCTAAATCTAAAACCTAACATTTGATCTTGGTTTTCATCAGATGTTCCTTTTTTATATTCTCTTTGTCTTATCTCTGCATAAGGTTCAAAACTACCTCTTTCACAGGCATAACTACCATCATTTAAATATTCGTTCTTTGCTTGAGTTGATGTAACAACTAGCAAGAAAAATATAATCCAAAATGTATTACCTGTTAAGATCTTTAATATCGTATTCATGTTGCCTTACCTGATCGCTTAATGTTTGAAAAATATTTTCTGCCATATCCCATGTAGCTTCTGCTCTAGCAAGTCTTTGTTTAATATCATTAACCATTTCTTTTTGTATTTCTAAATCTTTACTAATGTTTTGAACTATCTCTTTGTTAATAGAAACAGTATCTGTTAAAGTTAATACATATCTTACAGATGTAAATGTTCCAGCTAATACTGCACCTACCACAGGAACTATAACTATATTTTTTTTAAACCAATCTAATTTACTTTTTTGTTTTCTCATTCTTTTCCTTTGAAAAATTTACTTAAAAATTTATAATAATCTTTATCTTCTTTACAAGCACAAGTATCGCAAGTACATAGACCATATTCATCTGCATGAAGATCCTCTTTACAATGACAATTATGATAACATTTTTTACATTTCATATTAATTGTCTTTTGCTATTCTTATAATTTTACCATCTTTTACTTCTGCTTTTACTTTACTACAAACATAGCTTACTCTTATACCACTATTTCTAGTTGCTATCCTTTTTAATTCTAAACATTTTGAAACATTTGGCATAAGCATATGTTCTTTAAGAACAGCAGGTTCTCCAAGAAACATAAGTAAAGCAATTACGGAAGTCATTAGTGATTACCATTCATTTTTTTCTGTAACATATCTACCTGTTCTTTAAGATGATCTATGTTTACTTTATTATATCTACTAGCATTTATTTCTTTTTCAATAGATTCTATCTGCTTTGCTAAATGTTCTATAAGCATATACATTTCTAAGTTCTTAGGTTCTTGTTCTGCTTTTTTTAAAAGGTCAGCTTGAAATAAAGTATCTGCTGTTTCTAATCTGTTAAGTCTTTCTTCAATTCCAAAGTAAACCCAAACACCAATAGCAACTCCTGCAACAATAGATAAAATTGTTTTAAGATCCGTACTTACTTTTGTTCCTTCATTTATCTTCATAATTAACCATCAATAATTTTATGCCTAATTTTTTTTGTTCTTTAGTTGGACTTCTAAAAATTTTGCGTTTATTTTTTAATGCCTTACCTTTGAAATTATATCTATAGGTATTTGTTTTAATGTCTAGTAACTGTATTTTACCATTTTTATCTACAATAACAATATCAAATGGACAATGAGGATCGCATGATTTTGCTACATAATAACCAGCTTTTGTTAGTTCTGATATAGCATGGTACTCACTAGCAGTTCCTTTAATGGAAGTTTTCTTTTGTCTTTCAGATATTAACTTAGAAGATTTATGATTAGATTTACTAAGCCTGATAGACTTATTGTTAGAATCACCCATATAATTTTATATATATTATTTACCTTTATATCAAGGTGTGCCAAGTGATTATCTTTAATGGTGTTGATCTTTTCATGCACAAGTTTTATTTCGCCTTGAAGTTTAATTATCTCTTGAGAATTTTTTTGCGATTGAGTAGTCATTATTATTTTTTTTGGAACTCCAATATTAAATTATTTAAGTAATCTTTTCCTATTATATCGTTTATTACAGCTCTTTGTGATTTAGGAATATTGTTTAATTGATACTCCATTAAATAAGGAACTAAAGAAGCGTCAGATTGTAATTCTTTTGTAGTTTGTTTTTTAAATTGTTTTATGCTTTCTTTGATTGTGTAATATTGTAAACTCAATGGTAAAGATTTATAGGCATCAGTTTGAACTAATTCAGATAATTTATTATGAACTAATGGAGCAAATACATTTTTGTATGCTCTGTCTAATACTGGTATTCCTGTGCTTTTAAATATTTCACTATAGGTAAAATTCAATCTATCTAATTCTTTTTCAGCAGCATTTTTATCTTGTCTAACTGTAACACCAGTTAATTCTGCTAAAATAGGATTAGGATTTTTTAAAGGTCTTGCAACATATTTTCCTGTTTTTTCATCTAGCACAGCATGAGTAATAGATGTTAAATCTTGAAGTTCTCCAGGATTAAATATGGCTTTAAAGTTATTTACTATTGATACTCTAGGATCTAGCTTAGCGTTTTCTAAAGTGGAAGTTTTTGTATCTTTTGCTGCTTGAATATTGCCATCAGAAGCATCAAGAAATCCCATGTAAGTTTTAAATGGTGTTAAGTATTGAGCAGCAATTTTACCAACAAATTCATTCATAGCCCTATATCCTTTATTAGTTCCAAATCCTCCTACTGAATTTACCATTTGATCCACTAAATACAAACCAGTTCCACCCCTAGTTCCTGCAAATACTTTTGCAAATTCTTTTACATTAAAAGTTTGCTTAGTTAAAGTTCCATTTTGTTGTCTATTAACTAAATCAGCTACATATAAATATGCTGCTAATGGGTTATAAGGAAGAACATCTATAGTTTTATCTCCTACTTTTAATTCGTTCCATTTTTCTCCAGCAATTTTAGAATTTCTAATTTGAAAAGCAGTTCCCATTAAACCCCATCCTGCAAGTGCTTTTACCATTCCAGTAGTATCACCTTCTTTTAATTGTCTCATAAGAGCTTTTGTATAAGCTCCTTCTGTTGAAGCAGTTAATAAGGCTATAGGTAAATCTGCTGCTATTCTTATACCACTTACAAATGTTGGTGCAGGACTATAATCGTATAAAAATTTTAAAGAATTTACTAAGAATCTTGGAAAAGGAACTATTAAAGAAAATGTAAAAGGAACTGCATTAATAAATCCAACAAATTTCTCTCCTACACTTCCTTTTTTAGGTTGTTTGGCATAAGTCATTTCCAAAGATTGATCTATTGCTGTACCTATATCTTCTTGTCTTATCGTTTTTAATAATTTTTCATCAGCAACTAAATCTTTTAACTTTAATCCTTTGTAAATATCAGGTCTTCCCCTAACAATTCCATCTAACGAAGAAAAGAATACAGACCTTCTTGTAATAAATTCTTGAAATCTATTAAGAAAATTTAATAAGTTTGCACCTTTCTCCATAAAAGATATAGGAGACCAACTTTCTAACATAGGTTTATTTGCAACATCAGAACTATATCTTAAAAATAAACGATCATTTTCTTTTGGATAAAATTTTAAAATATTTTCTGTATCTTTTTTAAGTCTTGCTCTTACTGAATTTTTTTTAAAGTTTAATATGTTAGCCGATCTCCATGTATTTAAAAAACCTTCCATAGCAGTTAAGGGATTGACTTGTCTTTGTAAAGTTTTACCACTTAGTTTTTGCCAAAGTTTATCTGCACCATATTGCATACCTTCGTATAAAACATTCATACCTACTCTTGCTTGTTGAGATATAAAGTTTCTCATAGCTGTACTCCATCTTCCAACCATAGAAGCTCTCCTAACTCCATCTAATCTTCTTCCTGCTGTAGCAAGTAATATCTCAGAATCTAATCCTGAGTTTTTCATAGATTTAGCTAAATCTTCAGTAATCTTTCCATCACCTAAAAACTTTCCATAGTTTCTTGCTAATACACTTAATTGTTGTAAGTTTTGTGCTGAAGTTCTAGCACCTGAAACAAAATAATCTGCAAGATCAGTTTGTGTTAAGCCATTTTTTTTAAGTATAGATTGAATAGATTTAGAACCTTTTTGCATCATAACACTTTGAGATGTTAGTACATCATACATTTGCTGGCTAATTCTAATATTAGTATTTCTTGCTAAATTATTACTTTTTAATAATTCATCAAAAAATTTAACTATTTTTTTTTGTACTGGTTGGCTTATTATATTTTCTGATATGTCATCAAAAGGATCTTTTTTAATATTTAAATTAACTTTATCTTCAAAAGATTGAGCTGTTACACCTGTGTCTTTTTTTATTTTTTCGTTTTTAATCTTTCTATCTTTATTTAATTCTTTTGCAGGAACTGAATCATCTTTTATAATATTTGTTTTTACCCCAGCTTGTTTACCTCTAACTACAAAACTTAAAAGTTTATCAAAAGCAACACCAACAATACCACCTTCAATAGCCATTTTTAATCTAGCTTTACCTTCTGAATCTTCATTATCAGCTTGAAGATATTCTGTTATAGGATTTGCAAGTGTAGGAAAGGCTTGTACTAAATCTGATAATCTTTGTTCGTAAGGTGAAAAAGCAAATTGAACTGCAACTTCTCCTTTTAAACTAGCTCTAAATGATTGACCTAAAAAAGTTGTAGCTTTAGGAATTTTAGTTACAGTATTTATAGCTGATGCAACTTTACTAACTCCTAAAAAAGGAACAGCAAAACCAAGTAAGTCTCTTGATAATCCTCCACCAAAATAAGTTGGTTCTTGTACTGGATCAAGTTTAACAAATTCTAATGGTTGTTCGTCAAAAAATTTATCTCCTAAAAAATTTACAAATCCAGCAGTATTTTGTATTAAATCTCTTGCTGCACCACCATAGGTTCTTTTAATTAAATTTTCGTAAAAATTTTCTGCACTATAATAACCATTATCTTCAATTATTTTTTCAGCATCAATGGGTCTATCTCCATCAAGAACAGACCCCTCCATAACATTGGAACTTGAAGTTAAATCTTTTAAAGGAACAAGATTATTGTTTTCTTCCTTTTGTTCTGATCTTAAACTTTCTAATGAAAAAAGATTATTATTTTCTTGTTGTGGTTCTAATTTTATTTCTTTTGCAGCATCAGATATTGGGGATAATTTAATATTAGTTTCTTCTATAGGAATAAAATCTTCATCTTGAGATTCTTCTTGTAAAAGAATATTTAAATTTTTTTTTCTTTCTTCTTCTTCAAGTCTTTTATTAACTTCTTGAATACTAGACATAATCTATTTAATAGGAACAAATTTATTCTTCTTTTTATTCCATCTCTCAGGTTTTGCTCCACCAACATTATATATAAGTCCGTCTTGCAATTTACTTTTATCTACTAATCCATTTTCACTAATAGGTAATTGATTAGCATTTTTATTTGCTATTATTTCGGCTTCTGATTTAGCTCCTACCATACCAGGAACATCAAAACCTTGAGTTTTTTTAACATAAGATGTATATAAATCTTTTTCTACAGTAGATAATTTTTTAAATGCTGCCTTAAAATTATCTCCTGATAATCCTTTTAATTTATTAACAACTGCTAGAGCTTCTTTAGATAAAGTTGGTGTGCTTAATCTAGTTTTTAACATAGCATCAACATATCTTTCAGGAAAAGCTAAGAACATTTGTTTGTCTGATTCAGGAACTTGATCTGCGTATTTTTTAATAAAGTCTTGTTTCTTTTTTGCTGCTTGAATTTTTTTAGAACTTTCAGATAATGATAAACCTTCTTTGATAGAAGGCATAATTGCTTTACTTATATTTTCACCTTGCATACCTTTTAAAACAGCAGAACCTCCAATAGTATAGAAAGGATTTGATAAAGCATTAAACAATCCATCTGTTTCAGGTTTTGTAAAAGTATTTAATAAACCATCACCTGATTGACCACCTTGTCCAAACAAACCTTTTGTTCCTTCAGTTACATTTGTAATACCAAGATTTTTACCATCTAAATAATCTTGTTCAGATCCATCTAGCATCATACTTGGTCTTTTTCCATACATATATCTTTTATATAAATCTAAAAGTGCCATTAAATTAATCCTTTATTTCTTGCATCTTGAAATATCCCATAAGAAGCAAAACTTGTTTGGGGTGATGCGATTGTTGTTGTTACATTTTGTTTTGCCATATCGTATTTGCTCATTATATCTGCTCCTACAGTACCGATAGTCTGACCAAAGAAAGTATCAAATACTGAAGTTGGTGTAGATTCTCCACTTATTAATCCAGGTGCTTGAGATATATATTGATTAATATTTTGTCTTGTATCTCCACCTAAAGTTTGTCCTCTTAAATAATCTTCAGTTGTTAATATTCCACCTGAGTCAGCGTAAGTTGGACTTAATCTTGTACCATCATATCCTAATGCTTTCAATGCTTGATCATTCTTATAAGCATCTAATCCTGATTTTACCACAAGACTTGTTAAAGACAAACCTGATTTTGCAAATGTTTTAATAGGATCGTCTGCCAATGTATCAAGATAAGTAGATGATTCAGGATCTATTTGACTTGTATAATCTTGTAATAAAGGATCATTTTTTAAGTTTTCTAATGAACCTGAAAGATTAGTTTCTAAATATGTTTTAGCTTCCTGATCTACATTAGGTATGCCAATCCCTCTTTCTGAATTTGATATACCTTGAAGTTGGTTAAGCATATCTACTTTAGCTTTATCAGATACAGTAGAGTCTAATAAGTAACCTTTAATGTTAGCTGTGTTATATTCTAAACCACTAACTGTTCCTGCTCCTTGAGTTTCAACTCCAGTAAATTTTCCTGTGCCTTGTTCAAATGTTGGAACAGCTCTTGTTTCAATTCCTTGATAGGCTTGTGTTTCGTAATCTTGTAAATTAATTTGTTCTTGTGTTAATGCTGCTGCGTCTGCTGCTCTTTCAGCTCCAGCAGTATTCATTATCTCATTATAAGTTTCTTGATCTCCACCTGAACCACCTTCAGCTACAGAAAAATCACTAATAGATTCTAAGGAATCACTATAAGCAGCAGATTCATAATCATAAGATGCAGATGATGATGAACTACCTGAGTCTGAACTTGAACCTGAACTCATTAATACTCCTTATAAGATTATTGAAATACAGAAAAGAATAAATAAACCTATTAAAAATTTTGATGGATGTTTTTGTATGTAAACATCAAAGTTGTAATATAATTTTTTTAATTTATCCATTATAATAATCCTCCTAAGTAACCAAGTCCTGCTCCATATAAAGCACCCATTCCTCCACCTAGTCCATAACCTATAGCACCACCACCTAAAGCAGTTGTCATAGGATTAGCTTGTGTTTGTGTTTGTTGGCTTTGTATTGGAAAACCTGAAGCTATAGGTGAAACGATACCAGCGTATTGTTGTAAATTTTGAAAAGGAGATAACTGAGCTTGACTTTGTAGTTGTTCTAATTGCTGTCCTGTTTGAACTAAACTTGGTGCTGATCTTGCTACACCTAATTGTCTTGCTCTTTCTGCTTCAGAAGCATTAAAGGCATAAGGTAATGCAGCTTGTGCAACTTGTGTTGCTACTTGATTTTGCATCATTGGTGAACCTGGTGTTCTTCCTGCACCTGAAAATTGTTGTGCAACATTAGTATAAACATTTCCTGCTGCTTGTTGAATTAAAGGATTTAAATAAGGATTAGAATAATTACCAGCTAAAGTATCTTGTAGTTGTTGTTGTGCTGCTGTTCCTAAAGTCTCTTGTTGTGCAAGTCCTGTTAAAGTTTGTTGTGTTGGAGCTACATAACCACCTACACCACTTCCATAAATATTACCTGCTTCAGATATAATCTGATTTAATGCTGGTTGTGCTGCTGCGTAAGGTTGAACATTTGTTTGTACTGTTCCTGAACCTCCTGAACTTCCTCCACTTGATCCTCCAAAACTCATTTTTTCTCCTTATTTAATTTTTTTTCTAATACTACATGGGTCATCTTGTAATCAAAGTTGTTTAATATTCTTTTCCAACCTGGTCTTGCAATTAACTCCATCATTAAACAATCTTCATCTTTAGCAAACTGTTCAATGTCTTTAACTAGGAATTGCCATTTGTGTCTTTGTCTGCCTGTCATAATATATATGTGGCAAACTTTTCCTAATTCTCTTTTGATAAGTTCTGTAACAACTACACCAAAATATTTTTCTCTTGTCGTTTTCTTATCTTCATCCCAAAGAACCCAAACTTGAAACTTATTTTCTTTTGACTTCTCTAAAACAAAACTTGAGCTTGTTAAATTACCTGAATAAGCTAAAGCATCTTTAATATCTTTTTCAATTAATGACCAAACTGTGTCTAATTGTTCAGCAGGTATTCTAACTAATTTCATAAATAGCTAATATCTATACTATACTTAAGCACTCTTTTCGTCAAATATTTCTAATACACTTACTATTCCTGCAATATCATCAGCAGTTTGAGCTTTTAATTTTAAAACATCTCCTGACTCCAAAACCAAAGTACCTTTAACCAAATTCTCAACTGTCTTAGAAGCTAGATTAATATGAGCCACTTCATGTTCAGCATTAGAATCAGATGCGTCAGTAGTAAATGCTTCTATTTCATTAGCACCTGAATGAATATTAGTTACCTGTATAGATTTGACTAAAGCTGTTCTATCTGTAGGACAAGTATATACAGTTGTTTTGTTTGTCGTTGTCAAATCAAACATAGCATTTTTATATATATTAGCCATTATCTTGCTGTAGCTGGTACACCATTTGATGATACAAAAGGTTCTTCTGCGAAAGCCATGAAAATAAATGTTCCACCTGAAGCATTAATTGAAGATGATGTAAGTCGTAGTTTAAAGCCATTGGATAAAATATCCATAAAATTATCATCTTCTTCTGCATCAGAAGAATTAGGTTTTAATCTATTTGTTTCATCATTATAACCCTCTCTTTTGTTATCAAAAATTCCCCAATCTCCTGTAGCATTTGTTCTTTTAATCATAACAAAAGCTGGTTTAAATCCTGTGTAAACAAACGAACCATCAGCATTTCCATTACCAGTATAAGAACCAAATTTACTGAAACCTTTTTTTTCTGCAAAACAGTAAGCAATCATATTTTGATTATTATAATTCATAGTACTAGATGTACCTACAGAAAATACAGATGAAGTTGGTTCAGTATTATTCCAATAATCAATATGTGTTCCACCAGTATCATTTAAATCTAAAAACAGAGATTTAGTAGCACCAAGACTTTTATGATAAACCCCCCAACTACCTGAACTATCAAGTTTTTTTACCATATACATAGATGGTACTACTCCTAATCCATGACCTACTGTGGCATTACTTCCTGTACCCACAAATTTAGATATTGAGAAACCTGATGTTGTGTTAGCAGAAGTATATGTTGTGTTTATACTTCCGTCTGTGTTTGCTGAACCTTGACCACCACCAGCTTTCCAATTCCAAGAAACCATAGTTCCACTATTACCTGCACTATCAGTACCTACTGTAAATCCATCACTATCAAAAGAAGTTACACCACTAGAAGTATTTTCAGCATTAGTTTGGTTTGATCTAAGTCTTTTTGTTACACCTCTAACAGCATCAAATATTGTGTGATTGTTTGAATCTGCTCTAGTTTTAATCCAAACCCAATCAGGTTGAAATCCAACTCCTGTTATTGAATGTCCTGCTGAACCATTACCTGTATAAAGTTTAGTATTAAAATAATCGTTAGGTTGAAAAGTTATATAAGCCATTATCCAAACTCCTTTAAGTTTTTAGTGTTAAGTGTGTAATATCCTGATGGTACTGCGTATTCCATTTTACCAACTCCATTACCATCTGCATTAGCTGAAGCTACTGCTGTTGTTCCAAAAAATCCTGAACCGAAGTTAGTGTCGGTAGTTGCTCCACTATTATTTCTAATAAAAGGAAATACTGGTGTTTTTTGATCATAAGTAAAAGTAGCTGCACCAAGTGAACTTCCATTTTTATAAAAAGTTAATGTTCCTGAAGAAGTTGAAATATCTAAAGCACAACCAACTATATCTCCATTAGCTATTGAAACAGAAGAAATACCACTATAATTAACATTTGAAAAACCAGCAGCATTTCCATAACCAGTAGCAGCAGTTCCAGTAAGCGATAACCAAATAGAAGCTCCAACAGAACCACTTTCGCCATTTAACATTTGTAAACTTGAATTATTAAAACCTGAACTTGTAGAACAAATTCCAAAATGATTTCCAGCAGTTGTATTGGCTTTTTTCATTTCCCAATACCATTTACCATTAGTAACTCCCATACTTGCTCCTGTGTCATCTCCACCAGTTCTTGTAGTATTACCATTTAAATAAGTACCACCATTTTGAGTTAAAGGATTCCATGTACAAAAGTTATTATCAGGTGTATCTACATTTTGAGTTAGTGTTCCTGATACTGTAAATGTGTTTGTGTTACCTGAACTGTCTGTACCCATAGCACCACTATTTTCCATTTTTAAAAAGAAACCATTAGTTCCATAAGTTACTGATGGAGAAGTTTTTGCTTTCCAAATTCCTGATGTAGAATCTGTTTCGCCAAATGAAGAAGCATCATAAGCATAACCATCTGTCCAATGAATATGAGTTAATAATCCATCTAAATAACTACTATCAGCATCTTCATATCTTCCTAAAGTATGTTGATAAGACGCATTAAAACCTGTGTCAAAATTTTGTGCTGGGTAACTATCTAAAGTTTGATTTTCACCATTGATATAAACTTTTAATCTGTTTGAGTCTGTTGCTTGTGTAGTATCGCATTTAACAACGATATGATACCAAGCAGATACATCTCTTATTTTTCTACTTGTTACTGTGTGTGTTGTCCAAGCACTTCCTGTTGGATTAAATTGTACTAAAAAATTTTGATTAGTTGCATCAATATCTATTGCACCTCTTGCTTGACCACTTCCTTGTGCATAAGAAAATATATAAGCATCACCATTAATTACATTACTTGTTCTTTTAAACCAAAAAGAAAGAGTCCAAGTTTTTTGATTACCTGCTGATGATACTGTTCTTGTTATATAAGTTGATGCCATAATATATTCCTAATTAAATTGTCCTGAGTTGTTAATAACAAAACTAAATGTCATAGTAAACTGTCTAACAGCAGTTTGTCCTTGAGCATCTGTCGCTGTAATAGAAAAAGTTGAAGTCGTATCAGAAGTAAATTGTGTCTGTGTTCCAGCTATAGTACATGATCCTGTGCCACTTGTAAAAGTTAATCCTGTAGGTACTGAACCTGTTGTTACTGCAAATGATGT